>Ga0307510_10006319_pt1 | contig 14134 bp, 16 predicted proteins | sample 12_EM_MG_FD_207224 | JGI IMG/M metagenome (GOLD analysis project Ga0307510, IMG submission 207224) | Populus trichocarpa ectomycorrhiza microbial communities from riparian zone in the Pacific Northwest, United States - 12_EM | ecosystem: Host-associated > Plants > Roots > Unclassified | place... | reverse complement strand
GGGTTATTGGTGGCGTCTTTGGAGTTGTCCTGGGGCTGTTTTTGTTGGGGTTAATAGATGGGGCATAAATTGAGTGTATGGTAAGGTCGTTTTCGGGAGCGTTGTTTCAGAGGCTCGGGTGGACCAAACTTAGATTGGGGTTATTTCTCCCCTACCAGTACGACAGGGAAAAGTTAAACGATCTGGTTCATTTTTCTTTTTCTTTTCTCGCCGCCTTGCAATCCACGTCCATATTGCGGTGGGGTCATGTGTGGTGCGCGTCCGAGTCGCGATTTGTTCTCCGGTGGTGAGGCACATGTTGTAATGTGGCACTGGTTGTCAGAGGCTTCCTGATAACCTCAAACGAGGAGCAGTCTGAACTTATGCGAGGAGATGCGAGTAGTGGTTTGAGGGTTGTTTGGGATGAAGCAAAGAGTGTTACGGATTGGAAGGGATGGAGCCCCGAGATGTGGTGGATATCTGCGAGGTTGGCCTTTATGTAGTATATAGTTATCATCCACTTTCGTGGTCGGTGGAGGGGGAGATCAAGTCAATCAACAGTTCAGAATTCTCACCCGGGATGTATTCAAACTCTTCATTAAAACGCATCACGAAATTCTCGATTTACTTCAGCACAAAACACCAAGGAAGCGGGTGATTATCTATGATTGCGCATTATGAGTTTTTGATAGAGCATTAGAGTGGAGGTGGTAGGAGCCTGTATGTAAAGTCCCTAGGCAAAAGTGTTCGCGAAAATGTGAGACATCTGGCTAAGCGATTTCACGAACACTTGCCTAGGGACCGTAGTTCGGTGATATATTCAATCCTTGATTGTGCACTGTACTACTGTACATCAAAAATGGCGTTTTTCGTGTGTTTATAACACAGCTACAAGTTATCAATCCCGGTTATTTTCCTCTCTGTGAAGTATCTGGCCATTGCAGCAAATTTGTCAGTGTTCGAGGACGATGGTCGTAGTTTTGGAGCCTCCATGAACTTCTGGGATCTGAAATTCTTTGAGGTAAGTCTCATACCTTTTGGTATGGTCTGCGATATAGATTCCGGGCACTTGAACCCGGCTTCCAAGCACTTCTACACAAGTGATTCCATAGCAGGGGGTTCCCGGGCCCCATCAGTAGTGTGAATAGTAAAAAGTAGATCTCTAGGCCCCCGGCCACTTAAACGAGTAGCTTGGCGGGAATTCATGAGGGGCTTAGACGGTGAACTTGAAATGCTCGTGTTCGTCTTCTTAGATTACCATTTTTGGATGGGTTTTACTGTGCGGCACCGCACGTGCAACAGTGTGTTGTACAGCCTCGTTCCAAAGGTTCTGCACCCAGGCTTGTACGGTCCTATGATAAGAAGGGCTATAGTACATCTGGTATAGAAATTTGTCACGGTACCAGCCAGGATGCGAGAGCTTTTGGAATGGGGCTGTACCGTACTGTGCTCTACAACCGGCGGCCAAGTTAGCGATGGGTTGTGTCCGGGGGACGCCTTAGTGAGGATGGGCCGCTCGATAAGCCCTTGCACCAATTCCGAGACTTGCTGCCAACTGTCTGGTGGGTGAGCCGGGTTGACTTCTCCATTGGGCGTGCTCGAATAAGGTATGATAGGAGTGTGGTGTCGTCTACTGTCACTCGAGGTTCCCTGAGCGGCTTAAGCTTAACTTACCGATCATGGGGATTTATACTGCTGTGCTAGGCGCGGTGAGCCAGACTGCCCGGGGATTGGGGAGCTGTTGGTTTACAGTGCTGGTACCGTACTACCGTATGTGAGTGGATGAACAACTGTTTCCAGAGTGCATAATATTTATGTTCTTCGTTGCCGCTAGTGGCCGGGCCCGGGAGCGGGATCACCAGGGAGTGCAGGCTTGTTGAGTTTGCGTTTAGCATTTCTCGACTCATTTTTGTGCTGTGGAACCCTCGTTTTTGGGGATGCCACACTAGTAACTGGTTATCGAAAGAGTAGAGAATCTATATTTATAGAGAGAATTGGGAAAGTTGCAGATCTTTGCGAGATCTAGAGTATTGTAGTCCCCTCCTACCGCTTGGGACATTACTCTTCTCAAATTTGAATCCGAAAACACCTCTCGGGAGATGAATGGGTGTGTATTTGCTCCCAAAGTACTGTAATATTATTACGTTGAATGCCTGGCTATCGCAGTAGTTAGCTAGCACTAGGTGAAGCGTCTGGTATTTTAATATCTCTTGAGTGAGTGAGGCCGCGGCCGTGGCCCTTGAAAGGTTGCCGTTGCGGCGCATGTCGTTCCGAAACAACTTTAGTCAAGTGGTTTGTTAATTTAGTGTGCGGCGGCCGCTATCTTGCCGGGCCTTTCCCTGACTAGAGCGCCACTGCTGCTCCGATCGCCGTCGGGGCCCGAATAGAGCCTAGTCTACTCCAGCCACAGCAATGACATCACATCAAGACTCACCTTGGCAACGACGTCAACAACCCTTCCCTTGAATACCGGTAGTAGAGATAAAAACCGCCCTCGCCCTTCCCCATGTCTGCTCCAAAATTCCTCGATACCGCAATGAATCCGTCAAAATGCTTTGGTTCCGCTCCTCTCCCCCCCGCGACTCGGATACGCGCCCCCTTTTAGCGGATTACGATGCCGCGACGACTCTCCAGTCTAAAGCTGCAGCGAAGCTGCACACGTACCAGATGATCCGCGCCCTGTCCAAGGGTTACTACCCTAGCACTGAGCAGCTAATAGTCCACTTGAGGGTCCTCTTGTCTGTGGATTTACTGAATCCGACGAACGCGCAGTTGAGCGCTGATGGGCGCAGGCTCGTGAGGCATATGCGGAGGTTGATTGAAGAGCTTATTGAGTTCCTCAGGGATAAGAATTCGGAAGACCAGATTCAGGAGTTTTTGTGGTGCGTTACGAGGGCTCAGATTAGGCTCGATGTTGGCGATATGATGCAGAGGGCCGAGAGGGCGAAGGCGGATGCTGATGTTGGTGTTGGTGGGTTTCCCTCCCCCCTCATGATCGGGGGGTTTTTTTTAAAAAATAGGGGGGCTAATTGAGCTGACCTGTAGCTTATGACTCTCTGCATACTGTTTTCGGCTTGCTCCTCGCGAATAGTGACTTCCGGAAGTTGCTGGCAGACTTAACGACTATCGCCCGACAAGTTTTTGCTGATACGGCTGCTACGTCTGCGCACGTTGCCCAGACAGTCGCTGAGACTGTGGAACCGAGTGATGGAGAGCTTGCCGCGATTAATTCCAAAGAACCAGCACCCGAAAGCGAGGACTTTGTGGATGTTCCTGTAAAAGGGGTTGGCGAAGTCATTGCCGAAGGCGCCGTTGAGACCGCTACCCAAGCGGTCGCTAGTGCCGACCGGGAATTGAACAAGGCCGGGAGAAGAGATGCCCTAGTTGAGAGAATGAAAATGGTGGTTATGAGGCTTCGACAGAACACGGATTACGCGCAGTCTGTATCGCTTTTGTCGGCGCTTTTGAAGAGGTATGCAAAGACTTACTCGAGGGCTTTGGGCACTGCCGCTGCTGTAGTCGAGGAAGATGTCGAGCCGAACCCAGCGCTAGATAGAGCTATCAAATCCTTCTGGGTTTTGGTTAGGTCTTTTGGTGACAAAGTGGAATGGGACGAATTCGAGGTGAGGTGGGACAGAGTGATGAACCATGTTAATAGAGACGCCGAATTCGAAAATGTTATAGAGGACGTCGGGGACTCTGTTCAAGCACTGCTTACAGACCCAGACTTCATCACCTCCGCTGACGAAAAGATCTCCGCTATCCGCGAGAGAGTCCGGGGAGTCGGCACCAATGGCACACTTCGAGGCGACGTCGACGAAGCCCTCGGCCAGTCCCAGCGTGTCTTCGCTTCAATCTTCAACGACAAAGACATCTCCAACCTCCTCCACACCTCGGCCACAATCGTGAGCATCTTGTTCCCCTCTGCAACCAACCCCACAAATCCCGAACTAATAACCGACTTCTTCAACGTTTTCCTTCCCCTTGCTATTCAATCCATCCAATTCATCCCGATCCCCCGCCTAACCGTCTCAACCCCATCCATAGACCTCCTTCTAGAAAACCTGATCTTAGAACCGGGCGAGACAATGAACAACACCTCCTTCCTCCCTTCTCGAATGCGCATTGAAACCCAAAACGTTCTGGAAATCCGTAAAGGTCGCTGTAGAACTTGTTCATCAATAACCTCACTCGCGACGATCAAGCTCGACGGGATAACCCTCCGCGCGGAGGATGTAGGATACTGGCTCCGTACATACCGCGGCCTGATCATACCGGGATTCACAGACACAGGCCTAGCCAGCTTCTCAATCGACAAACGAGGGATGGATCTCCACCTCGACGTGGAAATCGCCAAAGACCGCATATCCAGCATCCTCTCGCTCCGCGGCGTGCGGGTCCGAATACATAGCTTGAGCTACACCCTCCGACAATCACGATTCTCGTTCCTGTCCTGGCTCTTTAAGCCGCTCTTAAAGCGCCTTGTGCGGAGGTCGCTCGAGCGTGCGATCGCGGAGAATGTTCAAGCCGCACTTGAGTTTATGGATCGGGAGATATTATTTGCGAGGGAAAGGTTGAGGGCTACCAGGATTGCCCAACCGAGGGATCTGGCTACGTTTGTGAGGGCGGCCATGGCTAGGCTGCGCCCGGAGCCGGATCCCGATGTTGAAGTTGAGGTTAGAATGTTCCCGGGGAAGGGTGAGAAGGAGGTTTTCCAGGGGAGGAGGGCCCCGGGCAGTCTTGTCCGGCTCTGGGAGGAAGAGGGAGAGAGGGCTGGGGAAGTCGTGGATGGGGAGGCGGTTGGGGAATGGAGGAACGGGATTTTTGATGCGCATGTTAGCAGTTTGGGGTGAGTTTAGGAATGTGGTGTATGTTTGCTTGGGTTTTCCTTTAGGTAATATCGTATAATTGCGGGCGGTATCGTTTTGTTTCTTTATCGTAGCTAGCATTCATTATTTTAGCTTTAGTGTTATGATCCTTTCCCTTCCTTCCTTCCTTCCTTCCTTCCACGGTACCAAAGTAATAAAAATATATGAGGTTTACTCTGCTAAACGTACGAGCACAGTTGTAAGTTGTATTTGCGGAGTCTAGTTATAAGAATGCCGTCTAATATTAAGAGACTGTTACCATCACTGTTACCCTGGATGTCACACTGAAAAGGTCGGGAATCGCAGGAGGCATCATCACTTGCATAGGCTGTGGTAGGATTGTCGGCTGGTAACTTATAATATCATGAATAATGATGATCTTTGGTAGGATGCGAGGAATGCCATCTGAGAAAGTGTGTGGGGGTAGGCTTGTCTAGTGTTACTCCAGACCTGATTGTGATGGCATAACTCAAACTGCCGTCTAGCTAGCTAAATTGCGAGTTTTTCTCTGCAGGTACCCGGAAGGAAGCGGGGTTTCGTTAAGGTGGTTAATGTTTCATGGCTCATACCAGCTGGCTAGGTGCCAGTGTTCTACTGTAATCCTCGAGGAGGACTACATCCATGGTTAAGAGTTTTGTTGATTAATTAGGGATGGTTGGCGATAAGTTGGCTTATGGCACTAAATTGGCGATGTTTTGAGCACTGATATTGTGCCCGCCCGGAAATCTGTGAACTCGTTTATTACCCTACTAAAATCTTTGCTGGATTTATATATGGGGGGGCCCTGCTCTGGGTTGGAACTCTGGATAAATTCGGAGCGAACCTGCCCAACAGTGTTCCTGCGTTCCTTCACTGGGTAAAATCCTGCTATAATCGATTTTTTTTAACTCCGGCTATAGAGCCCGTTGACTGTCCTAATGTCCCATCCTTTCTGAGTGCTAAGTCCTTTCTGCACATTCAAGCCTCCCTTTTTAGCCTCGTAGCTTATCGTTCTTCGAGGAGGAATTTGACAAACTGTACATCTGATGCTTTCTGAGTGATTCGAAGCCACTAATGTGAAGGCACTTAAGAGTCTAGGGGCATGAACTGAATTCGGTGGTACCCAAGGGACACGAGAGCCTGCAGTTTCTGGCTCTGCCTGTAGGCTCTCCCAGGATACTGAATAAGTTAAAGCTTAACTTATGCAGATTTAATAGCCATTGTTGGATAAGTTAGTCATTGGCTTCGGCCCCCCACCTCTAGTTTCGATCCCGAAATGGTGACATCCCAAGTTCTTTAAGTTTCCCCTCCGCCCCCGCTTCTCCACTGTCGTCTTTCTTCTTCTTGCCCCTGGTTCCCACTTCCTATCGTCCTAGTTTCTTGTCATTGACCAAATTTACAGTGTTCGCTTTACAGTTTTCTCTAAAGACATCTTTTCGTGGCTCATGATCCAGCCGGATTTCGGGTATGCTTTGTGACTCTATTTCTAACGTGCTCTATGGGATATGAGTGCTGTTTCAACTTTAATACTCCTCGTAAAAGGTTTAAGCGCTGTCACGACTAGTCACTCGATATCTTCGCTTTGTTCGCTTAGCCGGTTGGGCAAGTGCTGGCTCCCCAATCTCTGTAAGCCCCCGCTCTCGAGGTCCGCCCGTCCAACGCTTGCCCTGACGGCCGAGCCAAGGTTTCCGGCTTCCCAGCTGGCTGCAAGTGGGTCACCAAGGTATCAGATGGGATGGGATGGAAGGGGGTGGTCGAATTTGTCGGGGCTTCCATGAGGTTCCTCGCCTTTCCTGTGAGTATGGAGCCGAATTGGTCTGACTCCGGAGTCTGGTTTAGTCGTTGGGGGCAAGTAGGTAGGCGAGTTCTGGGTTCAGCGGTGTCAGTATGATTCCGCGCAGGGGAATACGAGAGGTTTAACAAATCTAGAACCGCTATTTTTCCTCCTCCTAGACATCTGGGTGCTTAGAGCCTTCAACATGGCTGGCGGTATTGCTCTAGAGGGAGATCGCTGCCAAGACGTTGGCTTTGGGGCTCTGGTTGGGAAAAGAAAAAAACTACTCGGGAGTGGGGTAGATGATTGGATACTGGCTGCTGGCATGATATGATATGCAACCGGCCGCTAGGGTGGTAATGGGTGCGAAAGTTAAGGGGCCTGCGTCATTTGTATTGTGTGGGGTTGCGATAACTATTATTTAGCCAGTCGCTGAATTATTTCGTCCTGTCAAGAGGATGTCAAAATCAAACCACGCAATATCACTCATAACCTTTCGATATCCGTGGTTTATTTTGACCGGGGCGTTTTCTGCTCCCAACATCTGGGCTATATTAGGCGGCCTCTTGTGGGTATAAGTATAGCTGCCCTGGCCTGCGTAGATAGAGGAAAAATGTGAGCAAATCACACTCTTTACAGCAAATCTATGCTTGCGATCCTCCGTTGGAGGGACCCTGTTTACTCGTTAGAGGGTCGACCGAGTCACTTCTGCCAATTCCACCACTTGGGCCCGTACGAGGCTGGCGACAAAAATGATGAGCAGTGTAAGGGTTTTCCACTGAGAATAGCAATATTCACAACCTTCTAGTCACTGATTTAGTGAAGCAATTTGGGCTCAATATTCTCCCATTTGCCCAAAAATTCCCTAGATTTTACTTCCCAACCCTTTAGAACTCTGTATCTAGACTGGTTGAGGAATTGTTAAGAGAGTTATAGTTGGTACATTGATCTTGGCGCAAATTCTGACTATTTTGTATGGGAAATGGCAAGGCTTGGCGCTGTTTTCAACTTCAACTTTACAATATTGCATGCCAAAGTGTCCAATAATTCTTTAATAATCTGTAATTGCTTGGAGAGATATTTGGAGGAGTTCTGGACCAGAATATCAAATTTTGAAATTTTTTTCATTCCCAGAATATGTTGAATGGAAAGCGTGGGGTGGCATGGTTTGGGTTGTTACATGCCATTCTGCTCACCATTTTTCTCGCCAACCTCGGACATTCTTATCTTCTGTTTGCCTCGATTCACAATATCTCCGGGGGTTCCCTCCTTTTGCCACAGGGGATTAGTAAGGTGCCACAAAGTCAGTGGCACCTGGGCACCGAGTTTAATTTGGTGAGGGAATACCGCTGGTGTTACCATGGGATCGAGAAAAGGGCTTTTTCTACTCGTACCGTAGCTGTCTCACCCGGTTTGGGTGTTTGCCACGCGATGAATGGGTCACTACTGTACTAGTAAACTTCTTTTTACTAACGCGTTACAAATGGTCAACATTCCAGTAATTAGTGGTATTGTTTGGTGGGGAGAGGCTGGGTGGGTGGATCGCACTAGAGCGCAGTGCATAACCCGCCGTATGATGTTATCTCTTAGAAGGGTCCCAATAGCAAGTCATGAGACTTCGCTTAGAATTCATGGATGGATTTTGATTCCGGGCCGGGGTACTGCGGATTTAATATTCGTTTGAGGCTCCTTTATTCTACTGAGATTATGGTTTTGTATTGGGATGGGAGAGGGGGGGGGGGGTATCAATACGGTACTTCTAATCCTAGAAATTCTAGCCGCCAACCTCGGGGTAGTAAGTGAAACTTAGTCCCACACTTGCATCAAGCATATATGACGTCTTAGTGTAATAGTTGTGGTGGCACAACTTCTTGTAAGATAGTATTAATTGATGCTCGTCCGCACACTTCCGAGAAAACCCCACACCCCACAGCCATGAAATCCTTACTACCAATCCTTCTGGCCCTTCCTTCGTTATCCGCCCTCCCTCAACAAGTTCCTCTTCGTTCCCCGGAGAAACCATCGAGCAATACATATTGCACTACCACCCACGAGTCACCCTATACCTACCAGGCTCAAGGAGCCGCCAATATAATGAATAACGTGCTGGGCGACAAACCATGCATTCAATCGGGCCTCTCGCAGTGCAGGTCGCTCCTCAAGTGGGGAAGTGCTGAAGTCGGGATTTGCGGCGAGCGCGGATACCAGTTGCCGTGCACCGAGGTTGGAGGGTACGTGGAACGCATCCTGGAGGGTTGCAAGGAGTGGGTGGAAGACCGACTTGTGGCGGAGGGGCTTTGGGCTACGAACGGAAAGCCGGGAGATGAGGATTTTAGAGGAGTAGTCCTTTTTCACACCTAGGGTTCTTGGGTCAGTTTCTGCGATTTCTGTATTTGTGCTTGGGAGGTGATGGTGGGGTTGGCTGGGTAGAAGTGTTTCGTGGAAGATCGGTGCTATTTGTTGGAGGTTCCTTCTGTTTGCTAGTTTAGCAGAGCGCGCATGGGGCGCGCATGGGTATCACATTACCTGGCGGGAACTATTCGGCGCTAGTACGTTTAAAGAGTATTTTTGTTCTCGTTTTGTTTCGGGGTCGGGATAAAACGGTAGTTCCCTACTCTCTATAGCTAGGACCAAACCTTTCAGGCATCTAATTTTGAAGCAACTGTAAGCTTCACTTCAGCCAGTTATTTCCCCGCCGCCTCTCGTCAGATAATGTGGTACTGTGCTGCATACGATTGTTACCCTTGAATTTGTCTACTTATCTTTTCTTGGTCTCTGGGAACGAACGGTCAGTTGAAAGTGGTGATATAGACCAAAAGATAAGCATGGCCTGGACTCCTGGCATCCTTGAGAGACGTAGAGCTATTGGTGATACTTGCTCTAATTTCTATTAGCTCCAGTGTTGTGTCGGGGTTAACGAAAAGTGGTCCATGGTCCAAACCTATGGGTTTAGGGACTTGATCCCTTCGGGGGAGCTTAGGTAGAAAGAGAGTCCCCTGTATGCATGACCAATCTATGGGTTAACTCTAGTTCAAGTCATACGGTACGCTTACTGGGCTTGGGTATTAGTGATATCTCGGCGTAATATTTTAAAACCGTAGCAATTTATGGGCCAATCATTGCATTTATCGCCGAAATGCACAAGTAGTATGGATCCAATCGCATGCAACGCAGGATGTATCAAGAGTCGTGGGTTCTGGTTTGAACAAGGATGGCCAAGGGGTCCGGCCAATCTGTCTCGGGTACAGTCTTATGCTAGTCAGAGCAATTGCGAGATACACCTACTGGCACAAAAGTTCTCGCACCCTGGCTGGTACCGTGACAAATTTCCATACCAGATGTATTATAGTCCTTCTTGTCACACTACCAGCCGGGGTGCGAGAGCTTTTGGAACTAGGCTGTACTAGTACATATATCGGTGCTAGCACTGCGGCGGTGCAGGTGCCATGAATTATAAGTGCAACAAACTCAATGCACTTGCTTGGTATATTTTTGAGGGTAATCAGCCGCATACTCTTGACAACCAACAATAGACGTCTGAGTTGGTCACATTCTACGGGTGGACTTAGTAAGACGCCGAGTCGTTGGAAGGCCCAAGGGAATGTTTGCTTCTCATTTTTCGGACCCTGTGCTCTGTGGAGGCTTCTGGTAGTTTGCTTAGGGGAGTTGTGGATTTTCGAGGAGGAGGTATTGTTAGAGCATCGAGTCTTGTGAAGCTTAGAGAACATGTCCACGATTGATTAGCCGGTAGGTTTTGAACCAAGGGTGTTTTCGAAGAGCGATAACGGAGGTAGGGGGGTGGGAAAATGGCCCTCGATTATCGTACTGGATCAAGTGTTAGGAGGATGTGGTTGGTTCCGGAAGTTACTGGTGTGTTGTAGACTATTTTGGGGATGATGGATTGTTGTAGTGGTTTAGTGGTTTGCGGAGAGAATTCTACCTACATGTCTTTCCTTTGTTATCACGGGAGTATGGTACGATTACACGGGAATATTTTTTCGTACAGATTTCGCCAAGAAGCTAACGATAGAGGCTTGGGAGAAAAGGAAACACCGAACGGCTGAACATAGCATCATGGGCTTAGAAACACCAACCAGTGAGCACCCTAGCACCACGATAAGAGAAAGCCAGTTGGTGGAAAAGAGAAAATGATGGAGCGCTTGCAGGAAATATTGATAAAAGAAAGCTGAGTATGGTGAATGCTGAAGAAAAGGGATAAGAGTACAGGCAAGATGGCTCCGAACCAGCTATTTGACCGCCTTTGCTATCGCGCTGCTGGTCCATGTCCTTCTCCAACCCTTCCAAGTTCTCGAACTCTATCTCCTGCTTTACCAGCTCCTCTAAGCCCTTTACTAGAGATTTCAGCTTCTTATTCACTACTGCTTTCAGCTATGCCCACTGTTCCCAACCGTCCCGTCCCGAGTGCAGGGCCCTGGCGTCCAATAGTCCCGTCCGTCCCGGGCGGTGTTGGTATGGACGGCCGGGCAAGGCGTCCGTCCTCGATATTAACTGCGGGACTGTAGGTTGACGGCCGGGCCCTGCAGTCTTTCTGGAAATGGTAAGTTCTGGTAGTGCCTGGCCGTCTTTGGAATTGACGGGTGTTATCTGCAGGGCCCTGCCGTCCGGAGACAGGCGTCACCTGTAGGCACCCGCCGTCACCTGCTGTCCTGAGTGAGGACGGGCGTCACCTACAGGTATTTCATAAAAATATGGTAAAAATACTTTTGATTCGCTATCTCTGTCAGCTTATAATGGTTTTAGTTTGAAAGGTTAATAGAATTTCATGTGTCGGTTAATGAAATTTAATAACCTCCTGATGGCTGATCTTATCCTGCATAGGAAAGCACTAACCCTTTTGAAGACTTCTTGGCAGTAGATTCGGAGATAGCAAACGACAGGAGGTTTTACGGTATGCATAATGTGTGATTGCTCTATCTGCTTAGCTGTTGCTTCATACATTTGATAAGAGAAGAAAATATACTTGGGTATTGGAGGACAGAGCAGAAATATTAGGCAGGGAACTAGGGCAGGTTCCGAGTACCCAGAACTGGGATCAGATATGAGTGCACAGATTGGTTGGTTGATGAGAAAATTTGATACATGATACGCAAATATGATGATAGCGTTGTAATAAAGATGTTTTGTTTCTTCTAGCAGTGACTCCCAGCTTTGAAATTTAAAAATGGCAGTTCAACTGAGATATCTGTAGGGCCTGGCTGTCCATCCCAGGCATGGGTTAGGACAGACTACAATTTGGCGTCCGTCTCGTCCAAGGGCTACAAATTTGGCATCCGTCACGTCTTAGGCAAAAGATGTATTGACTCAATGCTTGAGAACACTGGCTATGCCTCCTCCGCAACCACCAGCACTTCCAACTATGCTTCCGACTCTTCATTCACAAGAGCTTTCAGCTATGTTTTCAGCTTCTACTGCAGGAGCGCTACCACCTATGCCTCCAGGTCATGCGCCACTAGTGCCTCTGATTCCACAAAGGTGCAGTGGACCAGACAGAGTAATGATTACCTCTTCTCTGAGATCCAAGGTTCGGGCCCTTCAGGTACATGAAGCATGGCCATTTTGGTGGATTGTCAAGGAAATTGGTATCGCAATCAGTACTGTATTCTCTATTTGCAGTGCTCCATTTACCCCTAAGAAAATAAAACCTGGACATCTCAAGATTATCACAGTACCAATCAGGAAAAGTCTTATAGATTTTGCCACGGTTAGTGAAAACTTGAAGAATCACTGTCTACCTCTAGGCAAAGTTGCTTAGCTTGGAGGAGTCTAATCAAAGAAGTTTCACTAAGCAAGGTTTTTGCTTAGAAAGACTACAACAGTGGAATTGCATGAGCACAGTCATATCTATCCTAGGAGGTAAAGGAAAAGAGGCTTGATTGGGCCATGATTATGCAGACTGGACTTGAGCTGATTGGGCTAAGGTGATATGGAGTAACAAGACAGCCATTAATATTGGAGGCTTGTCTACTGGTAGGCAAGTGTGGGTTACTCAGCAAGCAGGGGAGGAGGATATTGAAGATTGTCTTGTTCCAAGGTTCGGGAAATGAGAGACATTCATGGTTTGAGCATACTTTAAAAGAATGCGAAAAGGTCTACTTATCCTTTTCAATAAGAAGGAATAGGGTAACACTATTAAGGCAATATCTTTTTCTACCACTATTGTTTTGCTATTTCACAGCTTTTGGTAGCAACAATCTCAGGAAGAATTAGAGTATGACTATTTTGAACACGATGGGCTGCTTCACACAGTGTGTTCTATACACAAAATCAATTAAATTTCACACTATCGAGATTTGAGGGTACTTCATTGACTGGCATCACTCATCTTCTGACTGCAGTCCTATAGAGAACTTTTAGTGAATAATAAAGCATAGGATACGATACCAGTCCTCCTTTCCAATCACCAATGATGCCAAGAAGCAAGCGATCTAGGAAGAATGAGATGCTATTACTCTCAAAGCACTTGAAGTACTTGTGGATTCTGTTCCTACTTGTATTCTAGTTCAACAGGTCATTATCTACTTTTTCCTTCTTTCTCCTGATTCTCCCTTTCACTATTACCTGCCTGGTTTCTAGAAAATTTAAAATACTATACAAATCTGATTAGTGATGGGTGCCGGAAAATATTTTCTCATACATCAGCAAAATAATCTTTTTTGGCAGATGTATCAAGCACGAGTCTGGACGAAGCCAGTCCACTCTTTGCCTCTGATCCTTGTGGATCTCCTGAGCCCTATTTGCCTTTCATCTTTTGCGTCATGTTCCCCCGGACCCATCACCTTCCCTTCAAAGGGTCCGAAGCGCTTCATGCGACTACACTCCCTCCCAGCCTCTTCCAGTTGTATCCGCCCCCTTATCTTCTTATCAATAGGTCTCCTGGGTACTCATACCAATTGCAGACATTTGGTAGTCCTCCCAGATCTCCTCGCCTCAAGTGACCTGGTTTGCGCCGCTCCTGTCCACTAACATCCTATGCTACTTTTTTCTAAGCAGGTGCCCTACTGTCACTTCTATGATTCTCTTCCAGTTCACTAGACACCTTGCATGGCACCATGGAGATCTCCTACTTTGGTTGGCTTTCCCAAAGGAGAGAATCAATCAGTATTATTAATTATCTGCAGAACTCATGTAGCTGAGTTGAGGCCAGACACGTTCTAGGGGAATTTCTCCATTAAGTCACTGGCTTCAATGGGGCAGGCTATTCAATTCAACCTATTTAAAATATTCCCATAAACACGGGTGGATAGTATATTACTCTTGTGGCTGAGTTGCAGCTGGGCAATCAATATTGGCACTGCCATCACAAGTGTACAGCTTCAACTTGGCCATATATGCATGGAGAACAATTTAATTTATTTAAAATATTCCCATAAAGGCTCACGGATTGTGTGGTGCTCCCATGTGGCCAAGTTGAAGCTGGATACTTAATATGGAAACTGCCACCTTAAGTGCCCACTGGCAGCTTTAACTTGGATAAATACTGTACATAATTGAATAAAATATTTTTTATATTTCA
>Ga0307510_10006318_pt1 | contig 14134 bp, 10 predicted proteins | sample 12_EM_MG_FD_207224 | JGI IMG/M metagenome (GOLD analysis project Ga0307510, IMG submission 207224) | Populus trichocarpa ectomycorrhiza microbial communities from riparian zone in the Pacific Northwest, United States - 12_EM | ecosystem: Host-associated > Plants > Roots > Unclassified | place... | reverse complement strand
TCTCTCACCATCACCAACCCTTTTGGCCAGTATCTCTGGCTCAATACCAAGGAGACCTGAGACATCTTCGCATACCTCCTCAATAATCTCCTCATCGACCAATAAGCCAACTGCATTACCAAGCTTTAAGATACCGGCAAGAGCTGAAAGTAGGCCCCGAAGAAGACTTCCCTTGATCCCAACTGCTCTGAGGTTGGCTCTCCAGTCCTCTGCCGCAGCAGAGTCGTCTGCGGTTGGGAGGTAACTAGGAAGAGAATATGTGCCGCTCCTGGCCAACAAAGAGTACTTTTCAGCGGATTGCAGACCTAGGCCTTGCCTCTCGGCTGGGGTTGATGCTGCTGAGAGCAAGTAATAGAAGACATCGAATGCCCGATAGCCCGCCTGAGCTGGGATTCGAAGGAGGCCGTTTTGGGTGTCGAGGCCAGCAGCCGAGATGGAAATATAAGCACCAGTAATGGATCCAGAGAGAGATATTTGTAGAGTAACGGCAAGTCCGTTGTGATAAGGAACAGGGAATGGAGATGAAGGTGTGAGGCATGAAGTGAACGCAGATATTAAAGCAAGAGATGTGTTCAGGATGTCGGGAGGCGAAGGGAGAGTCCCAAGGATTGGCAGGAGCAGCGAGGGGGAGTTTGAATGGAGAGAACTGTGAAGAAGAAAAGAAAAACAAAGTCAGTAAATTGTCTCCTAGTATCGAAGCGAATCCAGGCCGGTAAAACAATTGGAATTAAACAATGGGAAAACAGAAGCATACCCTAGGAGAATTGTTTGGTCCTCTGCTCGTCGTCTGGCATGTTCCCAAGCCCTTGTTCCAAGCGTTTCGTCAACCACACCAGTACCGTAGCCTCCTGTCCCACCACTATTGCTCGAATTGACAACTAAAGTTGTGCTCGCATCAAGAGCATGAGGAGTGCTGGATTGGTAGGCGTTATGAAGGGCAGAGAGTAACGAAGAAGTGGTGACAGTTCCAGAGGTTTGTGCAGCATTACCACCACCATACGGCGATGCTGAAGTGGTAGAATATATCGAATGCCGATTAGAGAACGACATGATGAATGAACAACTGTGAAGGTTCTATTAATTAAGCGTGCATGGAGAAGGATGGTGTTGAAGGAAGCAACGAGATGGATCAGTAACAAGATGGATTGGCGGCTAGCTTACTGAGCGTGTTCCTTCTATGTCGAGGTTGCTGCCTCTTGGCCGGATCAATTACACGAAAGCACTTACTCCTTGACTCCCGTACTTTTGGTGTGTGTGGGTATGTATAGCCAACGAAGTCAACAAACAGAAGGGAAAAAAGGAAAAACAAACACAAAAAAAAGTCCAATAGCAGAGCCCCTATAGTCAAGCGAGTGTGGCAGGTGCAGAGGTCCGGTTTGGGAGCTCAAAGGTTGAAGAGAATTGTGCTCTGACTGGGGGGCTGGTTATCGCGATTGCTGCGGCCCACAGCCGGAGAGGGTATGAGTTGCCCGAGGTTTTTTTCTCTCCCCCTTTTCCCAAGACCTAAATAGGCACACACGACCAGGGAAGGGAGCAAGAGGATCCCGAGATAAACTTTGTCGGAGTAGCGAACTGTTGATTAACGAACGTGAATGGATATCGACAAACAAAACAAAAAAAATTGAAGGCTCTTGCTTGAACGGGGGAGAGAGAGGGTTTGGAAGGGCGAGCATGAAAAGTGAATGTGAAATCTCTTTCGCTATCTCCATGTTCTCACCACCTCTGCCCCTTCGATCTCGCACCAGTCGCGTCTGCCCTGTTTTGTGAGGGAGGACAATTCCTCCTATTTCTCAGGCTAATAATACTGGTAGAGTACGAGTACAGTAGGATTTGGCCTAAAACGGGCAAGTTCACCGCTAGGACAACTCTTTTGTGTGAGAGGCAAAGCATACTTGTATGTTCCCAAAGCTTGAACTGGGGAGGATCGGCCGTCACCCTGGGCAACCAACCCGGCGAAATTCAATCAATATGATACATAATGGTTATTACTCCACACTAACCGATATGGATACTTACTTGTACAGCACAGGCAATCAATTCCACCGTGGCACCAGAAGGCTGACTGAGAGAGAGGAGTGATGGAAAAGTGGGAATGGATCATTATATTTTCCGTTCTTCAGCTCCGATCAGTTGCTCTAGCAAGAATTCTATTTTCTACTCCCGCCACGCTGCTCGTGATCTTTTTTCCTCAACCAGAGCTTACGGCAGGAAACACGTCGTGACCATTCCCCCAGGCTGTGTAAGGATTGTACGGTACATGTGCGGTATGTATCGTTGGGCATGGCAGAAGGGATGATCAAAACAAACAGTGGGAACGAAGGGAAAAAAGAGGGAAAAAAAAGGATTCCGGCTTCCACAAGTGGCTGCCAAGGTTTCATGTTCCTGCTTCACTCTATCATACTCGAGGACTGGCCATTCTAAAGATAGCTTGACAAGCTTCCGGATGACGAATGAGGACGAACCGAGCCAACGATCTTTACCCAATGAGGCAGTCACCCCTGCCTTTTTTCGGGTGAGTTGCACACCCCTTCAAAGGGCCGTGCGAGGGAAGGGAACTCAAGCTTCGATGGGTGTCCCGCTTGGAAAAGTCGGCACACACACACCCGCAAGAGAAAGAAAGAGAGAGAAAAGGGAATGCATTGAAAACGGGTGAGACATGAATATTAGGCCATATCTCATGGACCAATAGCTGGTAAGCTTATGGCCCCTATTTTTGGGTCGGTATTATCTGGAGCTGAACACCCTTTGCCACAAACTGTGGCCAGCCGTACGGTAGTATTGTAATTTCTACTTTGGCACCCTACTGGCACTGGGCGGAGAGGGAGACTTTGCACTTGCGGTAACGACGGAAGACAGTGTTGTGGTGTGGGGTCATGAGAATGGGAATGAGGAAGGGATAGGTTAGCTCCGAGCCATCAATTCCGGCACGCACCGGGTAGCTATCGCGACCAACCTCTGTTCAGTCACTGCCTCTGTTAACGGGTGGGGGTACTCGAGTAGAGAGAGCAGTGTGGTGCATGGCTATTTACTGCGCAAGCAAGGGTACCGGGTACCGTACTCGAACAGGATGGAGGGAGGGAGGAGAGCCGTTCGATATGTGCGAACACAGTACCGTATCCGAGTACAAGTGCCATATTATGGGGAAAGAAAAAAAAGATGAGCGGCCCGGGGGGTGGATTTCCAGAAATATCTTTTATTATCCTTCTTTTGCAAGTATAGTACTTTACAGTGTTATGGCCCAGACCGTGCAGGGGATAGAGTCTGGACACTGGAGCAAGCGGTGCACAGCAGAGGTATCGCCGTACTCGAGTATCATTGAGAAGGGGGGAAGGAGTGGCGAGCTTCGATATCATGGACAGGCAGAAACAGGGGAGCGTTGCCGGGGCAGCCTGAGAGAAAGTGTGTACGAGTACTGCTCGGTACTTGCACTGTCCCACCTAAAAAGTCTGATACCGGTACGGTTGCCCGGGCATCAACACACCTTCCTTCCCTTGCTGAGCTTCGCCTGTTGGGAGGAAGAATGGAGCCAGGAAAGGGTTCCCTTCCCATAGGCATCGAAGCTGAGCGAAATACCATACTGCACGCCATTAGGGCTAAAAAAACAATTACCCATACAAGTAGAAAAACGACACAATGCGGTACCATAAATAAATGGGAATAATAAAAACAACTGGAAAGAGAGAAGAAGAAAAAAGTGGAAAAACAGCTGCTCCTGCCCAATTGGCACCATGCACGGCAGCATAGGTTATGGTAGTGCTGCTAGGATTTGCTTTGGGGGGGGGGAACAGCCTCGATCAGTAGGCAAAGACAGCATTGGACGGCAGACTGGCCAATCTTTTCCCTCCCCATCGTACTATCATATCATAGTACGTATCAGAGGATAGGGTTTCTCTCCCTCCCCATCAAACCTCTGCCCTACCTCGCGGGTTGGGGCTCTTGTTGCTTTTCCCTCTGCAGAGTACGTGCGGCTTGCTCCTCCCCCCTTGTACCTACCCTTCGTTTCTGTTTCTGTCCCTTTGGCCTTTCATACGCTCGCTTGCATACTGCATTCTCGCCCTCTTTTTTTTTGTCTTGTCCCGCGGGCTGCCTAGTATTGTTTTTCTCCTCCTCCTCGCAATCGCGACAACGAAGACGATCCATTCTATCGTTCAGCCCCCTAGTCCTCACCACCCATTCCTCACACTTCACAAACCTCCCTTAACTGGCCCCTCTTCGTTTCCTTCTATTCACTCATATTTGCCATTTCTTCGTGGACTTGCTCTAATAATTTTTTAATCCACTTTGCTGCCCGGGGGTTTACATCCCCCCCTCGACATTGTAAACAATCATGGCACAACAACAGACGCCGCAGTCCCAGCCATCGCTGCCTTCATTGCCAGCACATTTGCAGTCCGATACCCACATTACTGCTCACTTGGCATCTCGTTTTCATCTATCATTGCCCACAGCCAATATCAGTTCACAGGCACTTGTTTCTCTCAACACTTACACATCTCCTCATGCTGTGAGTAGCGATTTGGAGGCCATTGCCGGCCGGATGTGGAGGCGGTTGGGCGGACGAGGCGAAAATCAGGCTGCCATTTTCTTGTGAGTCCTCGTTTTCTTTCTGTGTGTAGTCTGTAGCGAAATTCCTGGTTGTGGGTAAAAAAAAGGGGGGGATTTCTAAAGACCATATTTCCATTTTGCATTGCTAACAAACACATAGAGGTGAATCTGGTGCCGGAAAAACCACACTTCGATCTCATTTGCTTTCCCACATCTTGTCCTTCACCTCAACTCCGCTCTCGCAGAAAATATCTTTATTTACCTTTCTCTTCGACTCCCTTACAACGACTAAATCCCTCACCACTCCCACCGCATCCAAGGCCGGCCTGTTCCTGGAGCTTCAGTATGATAACATCTCCCAAACACTTATTGGTGGAAAACTCTTGGATCACCGTTTGGAGCGTTCTCGCGTCGCCGGTGTACCTACCGGAGAGAGGAACTTCCACATCCTCTACTACTTGCTTGCCGGAACTTCCGATGCCGAGAAAGCCCATTTGGGGCTCAACAACTCTGCCACCGCGTCGAGCAATAGGCATAGCGGTGATATATCGGGCCGTGGAGGCCAGAAGAGATGGCGCTATTTAGGGCATCCAACACAATTAAAGGTTGGCATCAATGACACTGAGGGCTTCCAGCACTTTAAGACGGCACTCAGGAAGTTGGAATTTCCTCGACAAGATATTGCCGAGATTTGCCAGCTCCTTGCTACTATTCTCCATATCGGTCAATTGGAGTTCGCCAATGGCCATGCCACACACGCAAACGGAGAAGAATCTGGCGCCATGGAGGGAGGCGACCAGATCGTAAATGTTAGGAATAGGGATGTGCTCAAGGTCATTTCCGCCTTCTTGGGCGTCAGTACGGAGGCTCTGGAAAATTGTTTGAGTTACAAGACCAAGACATTAAATCGGGAAAGAGTGACGGTTATGCTCGACGCTAGAGGAGCTAGAGCTCATGCAGACGAGCTGGCAAGAACTCTGTATTCGCTGCTTGTCACATGGATAATCGAATCTGCCAATGAACGCATCTGTGCTGTTGAAGACGCGGTTGCCAACACCATCTCCATTATCGATTTCCCAGGCTTTACCCAGGTTCCAGCCACCGGCAGTACCCTAGATCAATTGCTTAACAATGCGGCCACCGAAAGTTTGTATAACTTTTGCCTTCAAACATTTTTCGATCGACGGGCGGAGCAGCTTGAAAGTGAAGAGGTCGGCGTCTCGGCTACCAGCTACTTTGATAATTCCGATGCTGTTCGCGGTATTCTGAAACACGGGAACGGCCTACTTAGCATCCTTGACGACCAAACGAAACGCGGCAAGACGGATGGGCAGTTTTTGGAAAGTTTGAAGAAGCGATTCGACTCGAAGAATAACTCTGCCATTACTGTCGGATCTAGTGCATCCGTTGTTCCAGGCGCCGCCAGAAGTTTCACCATCAAACATTTCGCCGGGGAGGTGGAATACCCAGCGAGCGGTCTCTTGGAGGAAAATGGCGAAATTATTTCCGGTGATCTCATGAATCTGTTCCGCGGAACGACGAGCACGTTTATTACAGAATTGTTCAGCAGCAAGGCTGTTACTACTGTCCACCACCCACGAGAAAGGACTGCCATTATGCAGGGCCAAATTGCATCAAAGCCTTTGCGCATGCCGAGTGTGATGCGCAAGAGGGGCGAGCGGCCAGTGCGTGGAGCTGCGGGGGATATCAAGGGCCCAGTACCCGACCCTGCCACTGAGATCAGCACAGTTAGCTCCCCCGACCAAGGTGCGGCAGCTCAATTTGTTAGCGCCCTAGACACGGTTACACGATCCCTTAGCGGAACCAATACCAATCCCTATTTTGTTTTTTGTCTCAAGCCCAATGACCGAAGGATTGCCAACCAATTCGATTCGAAGTGCGTCCGTACCCAAATCAGGACATTTGGCATCGCAGAGATCTCGCAGAGAATTCGGAACGCCGACTTTTCTGTCTTCTTGCCCTTCGGAGAGTTCTTGGGTCTTACGGAAGCTGAGAATGTTGTTGTTGGTAGTGAGAAGGAGAAGACCGAGTTTGTTGTTGAGGAGAGGAACTGGCCTATGAATGAGGCAAGGGTCGGAGCTACCGGTATCTTCCTCAGCGAGAGGTGTTGGTTTGAGATTGCCAATATTGGGGAGGGGGGCAGCGCCGCCAGGAGGTCAATGGCTGGTGCTGGCTTCCTAGATTCAGATAATCATAGCGACCCGCTCACACCTGTTGAGCCTGGGGGTGGTCATGGAGGCCTGTTTGGAGGGTCTGACTCACGGGTAAAGCTAATCACGAGCCATGGTGCCCCCGGCCCAGGGGGTTTGGGAACACATATTTATGGTACTGGTGCTGGGAAGGGTGGTTACTTCTCTAAGGCGGATGACTTGCGATCTGAAGCGGCTGCGTCTGCTTTTCATTCGGGTGATATGTTCAAGAATTTCGATACCCCGGAGAAGATGGCGGAAAAGGGGCAGGCTGCTAGGGAACAGGAGATCGAAGAGTTACCGGTCACAGCGGGTCGTAAGCGATGGATGTTTGGTGTATGGGCCATTACGTGGTTTATTCCCGATTTCCTTATTCGCTGGGTCGGAGGAATGAAGCGAAAAGACATCCAGGTCGCCTGGCGAGAGAAGCTTGCCATCAACTTTATGATTTGGTTTATGTGTGGTCTTGCAACCTTCTTCATTGGTAAGTCTTACGGTGTTGTGCATGTGATGGAACAATTGGCTGATCTAGGTTTACAGTTTGGTTTCCGGTTTTGATTTGCCCCAGGCAGAATGTCTTCACTCTTGAGGAACTCGCGAGTCAGAACGGGGGTAAAGACCACATGCAAAAAACCGCATATGTTGCTATCCGTGGTGTGGTCTTTGATCTCACCGAGTATATGCCTTCACATTATCCATCGCTAGTCCCAAAGAAGAACATTATGGCATACGGAGGCAGGGATGCAACCCCCTTGTTTCCGGTACAAGTGTCAGCTCTTTGTGATGGTGTTGAAGGGACTGTTAGTCCATATGTAGCTCTCGACTTCCAAGGCACCAATGCGACTGCGGACAGAGCGCTCGACAAGAACTCTCGTTATCATGATTTCAGGGCATACACCAATGACTCCCGTCCCGATTGGTTCTTTGAGCAGATGATGGTCCTCAAGGCAAATTACAGAAAGGGTGACATGGGATACTCGCACAAGTATGTCAAGACTTTAGCGACTAAGAGGTCTCAGGCCGTATCAATCATCGGCGACCGTGTTTACGATCTTACTGATTATGCCACCGGTGGGAGGCGGATCGTTCTTCCTTCCAACCAAGAGGGTATTGATGTCTCCCAGATTAAGGTCGATTTTATGGACACTGCGGTTGTAGATTTGTTTACCCAACGCTCGGGGCAAGATGTCACCAAATACTGGAACAATTTGGGCCTGACCGCAGATCGGAAGCACCGCATGAAGGTCTGCCTCGACAACCTGTTCTATGTCGGAAAAGTTGATACTCGTAACTCGCCACAATGTCTTTTCGCGCAGTACCTGCTCCTTGGTGTCTCCGGTCTTATGTGTTCGGTCATCGCTTTCAAATTTTTGGCTGCACTTCAATTCGGCCGCAAGAACATGCCTGAGAACCTCGATAAGTTCATCCTTTGTCAAGTTCCCGCCTACACCGAAGACGAGGAGTCTCTCCGCCGCGCTATCGACTCGATTGCTAGAATGAAGTACGATGATAAACGCAAGCTCTTGGTTGTCATTTGTGACGGTATGATTATTGGTCAAGGAAACGACAGACCCACTCCGAGAATTGTGTTGGACATCTTGGGTGTCTCCGATAGTGTCGACCCCGAACCGCTTTCCTTTGAGTCTTTGGGCGAAGGCATGAAGCAACACAACATGGGTAAAGTCTACTCTGGATTGTATGAAGTTCAGGGACATATCGTGCCGTTCTTGGTTGTTGTCAAGGTTGGAAAACCTTCGGAAGTCTCTCGGCCAGGTAACAGAGGAAAGCGTGATTCCCAGATGGTCATGATGAGATTCTTGAACCGTATCCACTACAACCTTCCAATGAGCCCTCTGGAGCTAGAAATGCATCATCAAATTCGAAACATTATCGGAGTGAATCCCACCTTTTATGAGTTTATGCTCCAGATCGACGCCGGTATGTTGCTAGCCCGACATTCGTATCCACCTCTGATTTTTGGTTGACTAATGGCTCGATTAGATACTGTTGTTGCTCCTGATTCTGGCACCCGTATGGTTGCTGCATTCTTGGCGGATACCAGGATCATCGCGCTTTGTGGTGAGACCGCGCTTACGAACGCCAAACATTCGTTCATTACCATGATTCAGGTTTACGAATACTACATTTCACACAATTTGGCCAAAGCATTTGAGAGTTTGTTTGGCAGCGTCACTTGTCTGCCCGGTTGTTTCACCATGTATCGCATTCGGGCCGCAGAGAGCGGCAAGCCACTTTTCGTTAGCAAGGAAATAGTTGAGGCTTACTCGGAGATTCGCGTGGACACCCTTCATATGAAGAATCTTTTGCATCTTGGAGAAGATCGTTATCTGACAACCTTACTCCTCAAGCACCACCAAAAGTACAAGACTAAATACATCTTCAATGCCCATGCCTGGACTATCGCTCCTGATTCGTGGAGTGTGTTTTTGTCGCAGCGCCGTCGATGGATTAATTCAACCCTTCACAATTTGATGGAACTGATGCCTATGCAACAGCTGTGCGGCTTTTGTTGCTTCTCCATGAGATTTATTGTCTTTTTAGATTTGCTTTCGACCATCGTTCAACCCGTTACTGTCGGCTACATCGCTTATCTCATCTATAAAGTGGCCACCAGCTCTTCTGTTATTCCCATGATGGCCTTTGTCATGCTCGGAGCTATTTATGGTCTACAGGCTATCATTTTCATTTTGAGGAGAAAGTGGGAGATGATCGGATGGATGGTTGTCTATATCCTTGCTATTCCTGTCTTTAGTTTTGCTCTCCCTCTATACTCCTTCTGGCATATGGATGATTTCTCGTGGGGCAACACTCGTATCGTCACCGGCGAAAAAGGGCAGAAGATTGTCATTTCTGATGAGGGTAAATTTGATCCCGCCTGCATTCCTCGCAAGAAGTGGGAGGAGTACCAAGCCGAGCTTTGGGAAGCGCAGACCCTCCGCGGCCATGATGACACTCGTTCTGAGGTTTCTGGGTACTCTTATGGGACTAAATCTTATGCACCAGCTCAGTCGGAATGGGGTGGATACGCAGCGCACAGCAGACCAATGTCCCAGCTGGACGTGCCGGTGCCGCGCAACCAAAGCCGCATGAGCATGGCACCTTCAGAAATGGTTTCTCAGCGGGGGTCTACCTTCTTTGGCGGAGCAGGCATGGGGGCTGAGCTAGAGATGTCTACGATTGAGCTGCCTAATGACGACGCAATATTAGCAGAGATACGGGAGATCTTGAGAACGGCTGACTTGATGACCGTGACGAAAAAGAGCATCAAGGCGGAATTAGAAAGGAAGTTTGGAATGGGATTAGATGCCAAACGACCCTATATCAATTCTGGTATGTTTTCCTCCATTATCACCCTATCCTTGCGCCTTTACCCAACACTAACCACACTTTTACAGCTACGGAGGCAATCCTCGGAGGCAACTTGTAATTTCTTTTTAAGTAGTATGGGTTTCATGATTGCTTGTAAACATGGCTTTTAGTACGGGCCGTTTATTCACGAATGCCTTTTTTTTCTTCCTTTCCTAAAAAGGCACACAAGGGGGAAACTGGAGCCAGAAAAGGGTTGGCGGGGTTTAATTAATTCATTATTTGCTATCTTTATGCATGGATTTGGAGTAGTGTGTCTTTTCATTTTTCCATTTTCCCACTTTCTCTATTATACCTTCTTGTCCAGTAGTACTTATTTTAAATCCCACTTTTTTGTACTGACGTTTACTCCTCCATTCCCGCTTACTGCTCTATTTCGCACATATATCTCGTTTTTTGTCCGTTTCTTGTTTTTCGTGTCGCCCCCCCTACAGCAGCTCTCTTGCTCACTCGGTCACCCGCTCATCTAATTACTCTCCTTCGGATTGGATCTCCATCGATAGGGTGAGGCGGGGAAGGGAAAAAAAATATTTCCTTTTGACCTGGTAACTTACTAAGGTAGTCATGATAATTTCAGTTGGATGTTGAGATAATTAGTTCCTCTTTGTTCGTGCTAGTGAAAGGGACTGTAATTGATGAATGGCTTAGCCCTTGTTTCCCCACTATTTGGAATTGGTTCTCATTGTTTTTTTAAACTTTGTTGGTAAGCAATGTTGGATTCACTAGCGTCTGGTATGTAGTTTAATTATCTTCTATCATACCTATATAGGTTTTCCAGGGTTAGGTCGTTGTAGGCATTGCCTGCGGTATTGCTCGTCATGCAGAGGCTGGCGGGATCATCAGTTACCCAGCCGCTTCTCACTCGACGGGGCCAGCAGATAGTAATTCTTCCAGGAAGAAACTCCCCGCACCATGGATTGGTTCATGACCGTGGGGAATTAAGTGCGATACCTCTCTAATCACGGGAACCGTTCGTTTTGTGCAGGAAGTGGGAGTGCGGTATAATACCTTTAGTTGGCTCTTGTATACTGTGTGTGTGGGGGGGGGAGGGGGCCTCCCCTTCGATTCTGCACCTTCTGGTGAATAAGCCCCCCATAGTGCAGATGCGTACAATACAGGAGACAGACTTGCCTGGTGACGCGCATCTTGAAAGTCCAGCCGCCCAACTCGATCACAACGGGATTATTATCGAGGGGCGTAAACATTGAAAAATTACCGTAATATTATTATGATGGCCCCCTTTGGCTACACCCTCTCAACTCGTCAATGTATTGGTGTTTGAAGGATATTATTAGCCTTATATATGCTCAAAAAAAGGTCGGAGGGAGAAATCTTTCGGTGGCGAGACAAGGTTCGGAAGTACCGGTCGATTGAATAAGTGGAGGAAAAGGGGGATGTTATGTGACAGTATTGGGGTTGGAGGAGTTCCATCGAGTGATGGTGTATGATGGCAGTGATGAGGATGAAATTTATTGGCATACGGTACAAGGAAAATCCTTCTGCAGGTTTCTTAAATGCTTTTTGTTTGAGAGCTGTCGGGGGAGTATGTGTGGAAGCGAGCGGTATTACGAGTGCAAAAGGAGCGCGGTCTCCGGAGGAAGCGAACAACTTGTATTACTAGTTGAACAAAGAGAAGAAGAGAAGAGAAGGGGAAGAAGATATTGAGAGGGTACATGGGGGGGGAGGTGATGCTAGAGGTCACAAGGTGTCACTCGTGTGAGTGCAGCGACAGAGAAAATGAGAGCTCAACCGTGACCACAGTTTCCAACAGGTTTGAATTGGGGGTATGATATAGGACAAGTGGGTAAAGTGTTAGAAATTGTGTTCACGGTCGCACTCTAACATCCCCCCGTTGATGGGGCCACGAGTGACACCCCGTGACTGCCTGGGGATTACCCGCTGTCCAAACTCCCACTTCTATACCCCTCCTTTTTTCTTTCATTTTTCCTTCTCTGTTCCCCGTCTCTTCCTTTCTCTCTGTATCTGCTTCTCTTGTTCTATGAGCAATGCAAGTTGCTCACATGTGCAAAAGATGGTTCTCCTTGAGGATTGTGATACTAGGAGGACTCGCTTCCAGTTTGTTCACTGGTGGTATGTACTTCTTGACATAAAGAATAGAGAGCCAATGAAGATATGATTGGCTGCTTTTCATACTATCTAATACCGTGCATATCTGATTTAGGTAGCTTAGGTGTATGTTTACGAGTAGTAGGCAACTTGAACATGAGTATGGCGGGCCAAGTACACATTGAGTGCAAAAAAAAGAGCTTAAGCAAGGTGATTGCTGAGAAAGGCCGGGTAACTGGTATTACGAGGAGGTGTGATCGTGACTCGGCTACCTGTGATAACCATACTCAACCACCGACTCATATAGGCAAAGGGATTATTGCAAGGGTGAAATAAGTGATTGCATTTTATAAACCTTATTTAACTTTAGTTCTTTTATCTTTTATTATTCCTGCCCATGTATTATTATTATTATTATTATTTACCCTCCCCCCTTCTGTTAACTTCTCAAACTTGAAGGTATGGTTGAACTGCGAGGAGTAACGTGAAGCATTATGTTCTGAGAAATTAGGGTCAAGCCCGAAGTATTTAATACCAGTATGGTTCCCAGGTGCTGTCTGAGTTATGATAGCTAAAGGGAATTTTCCAAAACTTTGCCGAGAATTCCAAGTTTACACTAGTAGTACTAAGTCACTTCTTTTTTCTTTATTTTTCTTGACAATAGACCAGAATAGCTTCAGAGTTTTGTATATTTCACAGGGGATAAATATCCCCTCGTTCGTAGCGAAATTCTTGGCGTTTCTGCGACCAACAGAGCACTCCAAATAATAATTTATTTAAAAATCAAAGAAAAATCATAAAAATATAGAATGAGAAATAGGACAAGCTAGATATAGTAGAAGTTAAGGAAACAATTTCATTCATTCAATTAACATAGTGGTAGATTACAACAATTACATTTCCATCCAGACTTTAGAAAATCACTACTTCAACTATTCCCCTCTACTCAGTCTGTTTCCCTCAGGAACAGAGGTAGAAATCCTTCTGAGGCTTGAGCAGGACAGGTAAGTGGGCTGCAAGTTCTTGGCATCTCTCTGGGAGCTCAGTGTTGACATGTTAGCAATGTCGCTTATAAGTAAGATGATTGCTTAAGCCATCTGAATTCTTAAATTCACATACCATATCTCTTCCTTTAGCTGAAATCAATTTCCAAGCAGTCCAGATACGAGTCTTTATAAGTGACAGCATTCCAATTACTGCTAGTACCCTTACATATTAGGTGGGGTTGGTGGGAGGTGTTGTGTTCGTTAGCAAAAAGGGCAAATTTGCCCCTTCTACGAACGATGGGATAGCAAACCTCACTTGTGAATTCTACAAAACTTAGGCACTGTACCTCTATAAGGCTAATAGTAGTTTGCTAAGTCCTAGCTAATATCTCGCTAAGAATTCTGAGTTTATCTCAACCTGTTGCCATCCCTCAGATACTCAAACTTACAGTAGGTTTTGTCACAAATTGTGGCTAAGCAAGGTATGTTTCACATGACTAATAGTTATTAGTCATAGCTATATTATGGTTTCATGCTATGAAGTCAGTTGACTCATAGTATCTTATATGACTATGTGATAGTGAGTTATTATTCAAGTTTTATTATGATTGGTTGATTGAATGACTCATGATTGTGAGCCATATGATGTAATGACTTTCGCACATGACTTATATTATGAGTTATGTGTTTTGTACATGTGACTCATTTGAGCACATGATATAGTTTAAGGGTTGTGATTGATTATTGGTATGTTATGCAGTGACTCATATGAGTCATAGAAGTTAGGTAACACAAGGGTGATGAGTCACCAGGGTTAGGGGTGTGAAGATGCTTATATAAGATAGGTCTTTCGACCTGACAGATAGGCCACGCTTCTCGCAAACTTCTTCCCCCCCCCTACATTTCACATACAATCTCAACTTTACCCCGCTTTGCATC
>Ga0307510_10006315_pt1 | contig 14136 bp, 10 predicted proteins | sample 12_EM_MG_FD_207224 | JGI IMG/M metagenome (GOLD analysis project Ga0307510, IMG submission 207224) | Populus trichocarpa ectomycorrhiza microbial communities from riparian zone in the Pacific Northwest, United States - 12_EM | ecosystem: Host-associated > Plants > Roots > Unclassified | place... | reverse complement strand
AAAAAACTATATATGCCCTTGTGGGGGCAAATTGAGAATATGGTGCATGAATTTATTAATTATAGGAAGTTCAATTTTCATCCAAAATTGGCATGTGATGCCAAGAACAAGCCTAGTTTAACTTAAGAATTAAAATTACCATCTTGGATGATATTGCAATTTTCACCCTTTATGACTTGCACCTTTACGAGATAAGAATGGTAATATGGCCTTCTGCCTCAGCATTTTCATGTAAGCAACAAGACTACTGCATGCATTTCATTTACAATTACTATCTAAAAAAGGGAATGCCTTATACTCCTAAAATTATAAATGAGTGTTTTTGTTATATCATGTACACATTCGACACAATCTATAGGTAGGTGGTCACTCTCAAGAGTCAAATCACAAGAAATAACTCGTCACCTCACAACCCTAGTTAAATGCACACTTGCATATAGATTGAAAAATATAAGTGGTAGAATTCAAATCAGGGATGTCATATCTCTTTAATTGATTTTTTACTACTTAACTATTGTAAGCTTAAGCTCACTTGCAATAAATAGGTTTTCTATCCATTTGAAAAGACTATAAGGTAGAAATGTTGCAAGTATGGATGTTATGTATGTAGTTGTTAAAGTAATTAGCCAATTTTGGATCATTTGATATCTACATATACCAATAATATTAGTTCATTACCACTAAATTATATCCAAAATTATGACAAGTATTCTAATTTTATAAAAATATTCTTCATTTTCTAAAAACATTTATTATTGAATTAATGGGTTATACAGTGAAGTGATTAAGATTATTCGATCACAATGTAATTTCGATAAAGATTTTTCAATGAAATAAGCATTACTATTCAATACAAAATAATAATTTTATGAAATTACATGTTTAGTTTTTAAAGTTATATTTGGTTTCTGTTTTAAAGCAATAAAAAATATAAAAAAAAACGCATTTTGTTAAAAAAAAAACAAACAAAGATATAAAATAAATTTATATCTATAACGATTTTGGAGTTAAATTATATACTTAAAAAAAAACATATAAAAATATGATTTTTACATTCCTACTATTTCTATCTCAAAATAATAACAAAACGCCTTCTAGCTACCTAAAATTTAAAGTAATTAAATTGTTTCTTATTAATTTGAGTTAAGATTTTTGGCTAGATTAGCTTCAACTCAAATGTAATCCCTATTTTTTGTAATCACATCATAACATCTCCATGGCTAGGTTAAATTAATTATATATCACAATAAAAGTCTTCATATGGTAACTAACATTTCCCTTGGGAGAGTTCAAAATTTATGGAAAAAAAACTTGAAAATTATGACCTTCTCAATCCTAAACATATAAAACGTGGTACCATTACGGAATCCCCTATGTTTTGGTAAACCTCATACTATTCCAAAGTCAAAACCACCCTCGATTCGAGGTCCCTTCACTTGCCAAATTTCAATTAATCATGTGATCAACAATGTGGAATTTCAAATAATTATTCTTAAGTCAAGAATGATGAATTTTCTAAGGAAATAAAAAAATAAATACTATATTATATAATAAAACAACATCCATGTAAATCACTTGCTAAATCCTTTGCATGTCATTAGTCATGTGTATCTAAACAAATTAAATCATGTTATCAATAATTCACAATAAATATATTATGAAGCGGTCAAGAACGAAAATTATATGTATCTAAATATATATATCCATGAATGTGTGATTGATTGTATTCAAATTCAATGTATTTATCATAAAACCCTAATCACTTTCATTGACAATTAGATTAGCGCACAAATCACAAACGGTGTCAAATTTGGCTACCTCTGCAACCATTAACCCTACTATTAATATGTGATTATGGCTAATCCTTGAAAAAAGAAATCATTAAATCTATAAAAGTAGGATGTAGGTGAGGAGGCCCCACACAAAATAATTAACCCCTGCCTAGCTGTCCGTACAGGCAAAGAAAGAAAAAAAAACACCGGTTCAAGAAGGGGACAAGGTAGCTCAAACAGGGAAACTGGAATGAAACTGAAGTGGGTCCCGCCGTTGTCCCTTCCTGTGGGGCCCACAAACGTGGGAAACCAAATGTGGGCCATGCCATCCCCCTACTTTTATTTCTCGATATATCGAGAAATATAAAAGTAGTAAACAGTAAGCACACAGGTCGCACGTGTAGCACGTTGGCCCACTACCTGCCCCACGTGCGAGGTTCGGACCCCACATGATCACGCTCCCTGTGAGGCATGAGCCTCTTCTTTTCTTTTTCCGTCTTGTTTTGGGGGGTTTGGATTGTTGCAATTGCTTACGTGGCACAATTAGAATGCTTTTTATACGTGGCAGGCTGGCAGATGCGCCTCTCTAATTGTTCAGTTAATAATATTAATTAAAAATGGAAATTAACGTTCAGGTGTGTGAAACACCAAAATTACCCCTCTGCTTAAGGAAAAACCAGACCAAATCCATCCAGGAATCTAGAAAATATAGGAGGCTTCTTGTTTAGGGAGTGAATTAAATGCAATAAATGAGTGAAACGGCAAAAAAAAAGTGCAAAACGACAAAATCTGCCACCATTGCTTTTCTTTCTTTCTTTTTTTTCTTTTGTTTAATCATCCTTTTACTGATTTGTAAACAGAGGAGTGATGTAAGAAGATAATAAATATTTTTATTTTTTTTCCCTTTTTTTAAAGATGTTTTTCATATCTATAAGTCAGTCTTTTGACTTTTCTCTCTCTCCATCTCTTCATAGCCAAACCTAAATAAACCAAATCCCATAGTCCCATCACTTCTATTGCATGCCCTCTCCTCTCAAAGCATATATTTCTTGCTCTCTCCCAATACTCTCTCAGATACATCATCTCTCTTTTCTCTCCATAACCAAAACCAAAGCAACCAAAATTCACAAGCAAAGAATTTTAACTACCCTTCATGGCAGTTGAAGCTCCTCATACAAACCTTAATTTCCCTTCACATCTTCTCACAAACAGGTACTGAAACACTCTAAACTTCCAAGTTTCCATCCTTTTGTTCTTGTCATCAATTTATCAGTGTTTTTCTTACATGGGTTTTTGTTTTGCAGGGATTTTGCGAAAGTAAATCAAGCAAACATGAGTTTGTACAATACCCAGATGGATTCTGGCCTTGTTTTTAATGAACCAATGCCTGAAACACTCTTGTCGTTCTATCAATCCTCTCTTGGTTGTGACCCAGTTTCTGCTAAAGCTTCTAATAAAGATGACAGTGGGCTCACCTACAATGTTCCTGCTGTTGTTGCTCCAAGAAAGAGGTCTAGAGATTCAATCAATGACAACTTTGATGCTTTTCATGCCTCTCAGAAGACCAAAGTCTGCCCTTTTTCTTCTTTTATTGATCAAGACATCATCTTTCAGATCCAACAACAACAATCTGAAATTGACCGTTTCATTGCTGAACATGTAAGTTGGTTATTTTTCATGAATTTTGTGTTGTGGGATTATTTAGACTTTGTTAAAAGATCAAAACTTTGGTATATTTTGGGCTTATTCTTTTCTTTACTTTGATTTTCAGAATCAGAAAGTTAGAATGGAACTTGAAGACAGGAGAAAGAGGCAGTCAAGAATGCTGGTGTCGGCAATACAAGGAGGGATGGTGAGGAAATTAATAGAGAAAGATGAAGAGATTCAAAGGATGGGAAAATTGAACTGGGTTCTTCAAGAAAAAGTGAAGAGCTTATACGTTGAGACTCAAATTTGGAGGGATTTAGCTCAAGCCAATGAGGCTACAGCAAATTCATTACGCAGCAATTTAGAACAAGTTTTGGCGCACGTTAGCGAGGACCGCTACATAAATGGTGGTGGTGCCACGGTGGCAGATGACGCGGAATCCAGTTGTGGAAGTAGTGATCATGGGAGGTGCCCGTTAGCAGGTGGAGAAGAGGGCGCGGTGAAGGATAAGTTGGTGGTGGTGAAGGATAACAATAGCAGCAAAAATATTAACCACAACCGGATGTGTAAAAAGTGTGGGGAGAGGGAATCAAGTGTGTTGCTGCTGCCATGCAGGCATCTGTGCCTGTGTACATTATGTGGGTCCAATCTGATTGGTACTTGCCCAGTATGTGATTCTGTCATGGATGCTAGTGTACATGTTAACATGGCTTGATGATAAATCTTGTTAGTTACTCTTTGGTAAAAATATGAAGATAACTCTAGAGAGAAGAAAAAATAATTAATATAAATTTTTTCATTCCTTCACTTCTACTCCCATCTAATTCTCTGTGTCAAGAATTTTTTCTGTGTTTTTGTAAATCAAGATTACTTTTTTCTATATCGAAATTTAAATAGGGAGGAGTTTAATTGACTTTATCCAATGATCATCCATCTTGTGATTGATTCCAGAAGTTTAGGCTATGTGATTGTTGCTAACTTCTTGGTATATCAATATTAAGTGTGGCGGATAACATGGAGTATGATAATTTATTAAAAATATACAGTTATTTTTTTAAAAAAAAACCATTTATACTTTTACAACAAAATTAAAAAATATCACTTTAATAGATTTTTAAATAAAAAATAATTTAAAAATATCTTCAGAAGTATCCGCCGCAACTATAAACAGATACTGTATATGTTTAATATTGTAATTTAAACGAATATTATATGTGTTTGATATTATAATTTAAAGTATTTTTTATTTAAAAATACATGAAAATAATTTTTATAATATGTTTTTTCAAAACAATTGTAATGTCGAGAGGCATCCAAATACATGTAAAAGCAATATTATTCCAAACATCCTCTTGCTATCTAAATTCTTTTATATATATATATATATATATAATATTGCATAGTTACTAGGGATTAGGAGATTTGATTTATGATTTTGTGATGTAGAGGCTTGAAGGATGTGACCCAAGAGAGGAGGTGCCTTGAAAAAGACGAGTGAGGTAGCTTTTATGCCACGAACAAGCAATTTGATCTTCCTGTGTCTTCACAATAATCTCTCGTCTAACAAGTGAGATGATAAGTGGCCTATAAGTCTCAACTTTTGCTTTTCTTAGCTTAGGTAAAGCATCAAGCTTTAAATTTGAAGGTTTTTTCTTCTTTTCAACAAAGAAACAGGAAGCATATGGGGGGGCGTTCTTATCAAGTTTAGCACACATAGCCATTGCCTAGGCCTCCTGTTATACAGTCGTCTTCCCCTAATAATAGCAAAGCTAGGTTAAAAACAGTGTTGGGATGCCATCATGGTTCTAGCGTTGATGTCAAATTAGCATTATTCATTTTGCAAAAGAGTGGGGACGATGATCCATTACTTATTTCTTTTTCAATTTTCTTCCTTGAATAATATATAATATTCCCTTTAGGCTTAATTTCTCCACCCTTAATTAGTTTATTTAGCCTGATTTTTCCATTAAGGTGTTATTATACATGGAAAAAAACTAAAGCATATTTGTTATTTTGGTTTCGTAGTATTTTTTTTTTGAAAAAAATTAATTTGATGTTAATATAAAAACACTAAAAATTAATTTAAAATAAAAGAAATTGAGATTTTTATTAAAATATTTTCCAACTATTGGTGGTCGACATATGAGATGATGGGTCCATTGTCCTCTTTTCCTGCTTTGTTTTCGTTGATATTTTCTGACCAGGCAATCATTAATTCTTGAACGGTATAATTTGTCATAAAAAAATTGGGAAAGTGTGATTTTAGTTGTACTTCTCAATTGAAATGAATAGGAATGGTCCTCTGAAACCCTTTCACTTTTTTATTATTATTTTTTACTCGGTCCAGCCGACAATTTAATTAGGATAGCACATAATTATGTTGGGGAAATACATGATCGTAATAATCATGTTGGAAATAATAATAATTAGTCAATTAAGAGTAATGGGGGGATTTCTTATTAAGCAGGAAGTATCTTTTGCTTGCAAAACAATCATTAACGTAATAGGAACCAATCTTAACTTCGAATATTTAATGATTTATTTGATATAGAACAAGACTTGTTATTCATTTTGGGACGACGAACTTACTCATAAAATAAAATAAAATATATTATACGAAGGATGAATCTAACACCATGACAACTGAGTAAAGGAATATTATACGAAATTGATTCTCATAAATTAAAATAATTTTATTATTTTATAAAATATCTTACAAATAATAATTTATTTATAATATCATCCAACTATTTTAATTGTTGTATTCTTCTTCTTTATTATTATTATTAAAAAAATATTTAATATATAAAAAAACATTTTACTAAAAAAGAAGTTCGATCTTCCATTGACCAACGAGGAGGAGGAAATGCGAACAATTTTCTTTCTCTCTTTTGTAAAGGAAAGAAATTAAAAAGACGAAGCATGCACCAGCCATTTTTCACTTTCACCCAAGATCTAGCTTGTGGGGGAAGTGTTGGCATTTAGCTTTAGCATGTGCCAAGTGGCATAGAAGACATGACACATCAGATATTAACACACTTTGGTAACAGAACAGGCCCACCACGTGTGCACAGGCAGTACAAATAATAATAACAACAACAACAATAAATACTATTATTATTGAAAAGAATAGAAGCAGCGTAAAATACAAGGTGTAAAAAAAATAAAAATAAAAACAATGTACGGTACGACGAATGGAACCAAACAGGAAAAGAGGTACTATATTTATGTCTCTTGTGGCCGTACGTTGGTCGACATGCGTGCTCTCTTGCCTTGCATATACTACAATTCTTCTGCTAGGTGCTAAGCTATAGCTTGGGTTAGGTGAGGTGAGGTGCATTCTCCAAAATTTTATCCAATCCTTCAACTATTCACCTTTATTCCTTTCTTTCTTGTTTTCCCACTCCAACTATTTCACTATATTTTTTCTTTCATCTCTGCAGATGAATGTTTTTACTTGTATTTTTCATAACTTTACTGTAACTGAGATGTCATTGTCTCGATGGTGAACAGGTATTTCAAATAAAACAACTTGATTATTATTAAAAGAAAGAAAGAAATATATTCTGAGGTGGGAAAGTGTGTTAGATATTAACCCTAGATTTTTTTCCTAGACAATTTTTCAATGGAAGCTTAATAATCTTTCTTGGATAGTGATTCCAAGGTTTGAATCTCTAGAAAGGTAAGGCATAAATTGTAGTTTTTTGTCCATTGAGTAAACCCTTGATTTTTTTTTTTTTTAAAGTAATTGATGAGGATAATGACTTCCATGAAAGAGAGTTTTTTTTCTTCATCTACCCAAAAAATAAAAATAATAATTTTTTTTAAATGGGTATTGGTAGACTGATCGAGATTAGGCTATTTATGACATCGGTCTTTGACACATGGATTAAATGTTGTGGCAGAAGTAATTAAGTTGGTAGCCTATATTAGAATATTTCATAATTCGGAATTACATGTTAGGGTTGATAAACATAAAGAATTAATTTCCTTTCTTGAGAAAAAAATTCATTGAACTTGAGGGATGATTATGAATCTTAGGTGTTGCTGTCCATATATATATATAGTAGCTACATGGATCCATCTCCGACCGAATATTTATACATTTTGCCTTTTGATTGAAATTAATTTAATGTTGAAGTGCAAAATATGATTAAAAAAACCCATCATCTTGATTTAAAATAAGTTCATAAAAAAGATACGTGCAAGCTCTCATCAAAAAACAAATAATAAGAAACATTTCATATAATCTTGATCCAGGGAATATATCATGTACGTAGACATATATTTTAAGTATAAGTTCGTCGTGCCTATCTTGTTAGTTTACTATCAATATTCCTGAACATGATCAGTTCTAACTAAACAATTTAGAATATTAAAGGGTTTAAACCGTAGTGATATTAAACTTGGCCCGACAAATTCTTATAACATGGTCCATAATCAAATGCGAAATTAGTGAAAATCTTGTACTATGGTGATTAAAAAAGGCTCGATCCTCAGCTTTTCCACCAATTTCTTTAACCAAATTCATAGCATGTCACATGCAAGTGAGGTCAACTTTATGGTCCATATCAAACGGTACACAACAACACATGCTCCAAGACGAACAGTAGCACCAGTCATGAATTTTAAAAACAAAAGCATCAATATAGAAAAACTCAACGTTATCAACAGTAAAGCAAAAGCCTGACGTCCTTCCTGGCGAGCTCACATTCTAACCCATTCCAATATACATTTGTCCACTTTATAGCATAATCTGGACACATCGGGGACACGGGAAGAGGTGGTGGAGTGGTTCAGGTCATGAAACTCAAAAGAGAACCCTAGAAATACGCCGGGAACTTGCTGAAAACGTACGTTAGTGGGGTGCCTGTGTGGTCGCCTTGCGGGTGTGTTTGGTTCTGTTTGTCAGCACAATGTTAAATAAAAGTACCAAGTGAAAAGATCAGTCAGTCACTGCCTATGCTTCCTCCTCGAAGCTAAAAATTTTCTTGCATATGTAGAGAGAGAGATAGGCATGATGATGGGCTAAGGAGATGCTGCCAAGGTTGGAGGGTTCAAAGCCGACAAATCTTGGGTTTTGCGCAATGCACAAAAGATCATGGCACACACGCCATGATCACTTCGTTTCTTGGCAGCAGAGGGGTCAAAGCTGATGAACCAGCTGGCTCATGACCTGGATTGATTCAAGAAGCGAGATCAGATTTAATAACACTGTGGAAATGCCTCCTTCATATTTGGATTGTTTATTATTATTATTAATTAGCTTCTTAATATTGACAAAAGTTTGCGGGTCCAAGTGATAACTCTTGCTTTCTCCCTTGTGGGCCTCCTTATGGGATTGTGTATTTGACACGTGTAGTCACAATCATGGTGTAATATGCCTGTTTCCTAGTCCAAGTCTTGTCATATCCTTGACCCATCAAGCTATTTTCTTGCATAAAAATACATTTGATCCTTTTGTTTTCTTGGCACCCAAAAAGTTGGTTCTCCATGATGCTTTTCTGCAGTGCTTTACTCTCTGCTTTGTTCAGCAAAATTATTGCTTCCAAAGTGAGGCAGCGGTGCCATCCTATTCATATTATTAATAATTTAGCTAACTATGCAGAGCTCTTGGGTTGTAGTGTCGGAGTGGTCCTCGTTGCATCCAAAAGCCATCATCACATGCTAAGCAATAATTAAAATTAGGTGATGAGTTTATACTAACTTGCCAATTAATATTGTGTGTGCACAAATTTGACCAAGAAATTGTTGTGATGGAGACAACGGTGTCATAAGCTTGTGGATTAATGTCACCCACCATACTTGATGCCGTCTTGGCGGCCTAAACCACTTATTAAATCTCTCATTAGACTTTCCTAAGCAATTTCACCTAATATAACTTCCGTATTAGCGATGCAAAAACTAATTATTTTAATTATTGATCAACGTTCGGCCATTCACCTAAAACAATGGATGAATTCTAACCCAGTGGACGAGATAATCACATCATTAGTAGACTTTTAAAGATACTTCTTGTCTGTTTTGTGTCATTTTCTTTCATTTATGAGATTCCAAAGCCATGCTTTTAATTATCTGTTAACGACTCGTGTCAACTTTGCTAATTGTATGAAGCTAAAGGCCGCCAAACCCTAACTCAGTCTACCATTGCAGCGAAGAGCTAGCTTTCGTGTGACTTGGAATTACGTACTACCTTCAATCCCGTGAATGGCCTAATTGGTATAAAACTAACAATATTGTTAGCGGCAAAAAAGTAAAGCCATCTAGCTTTTGGCATACAAGTGAAGCCGTGTTTTATTTATTTGTTCTTATCATAGATGGCACCCTGCAAGCAGTGATTTTATGTGGACTGAATTGAACACTATTATAAACATGAAGGACCATTCCAAACACCTCTTATAATGGGTTTTTTCTCACGACACCACACCCGCCATTGTTGTTTCAATCGAAGCAGTTTCATCCATGTATACTTCGAGTCCAAGCTGAGATAAAAGAGTATAAAATTCGCCAAATATTGATTTATGGGGCCACATGAAAGCAACATCTGATGATGGAGATTTCTTGCTGGATCTTTAAATGGCTCATGGGACCCTACCAAATTAAGACCTTGTGTCCCTCTACGACCGGCATAGAATAATTTTAATATTAAGAGAGTGTCCTATCCATTTCGGGCTAGAAGTACATGCATCTATAATCTATTTTTAGTTTTGCCCAATCTTCTTCCAGCCTTTTATCTTGAAAACCCAAGAGAGAATGCTATCCTTTCTTATCTTAAAAGCACGTTTTGTTTTCAATTATGTAATGGATGATTGATTCAACACAACCACATTTTGATATTGACCCTTTCCCGTCTTTTTTATTAAATTATTATCTTACAACAATTTAATCCCAAATATTTCTTAAGGATTAGTATCTAAGGCAAGTACACATCTTGCTTTAAGAAAAGGAAACTTCTTCTTTGTTCTAGTCTTGTCCAAGTCCAACCAAGAGAGGTTCTTCTTTGTTTAGTTAGAACTTCAAATTATTCTTTAAAATAATTTATCCTTTGATTAATTGATGGCTTAGACCATTTGATGCGTTCTACACACGGCAAGTGAAGCCAGTGATGTTTTGTAGGCCAAGAGAGGTTGAAATCACTAGAAAAATAAAGATTAAAGAGATTGCTGACCCAATTAATTTGAATGAGCATGCATGATGGTCCAATTCACAGATTAATAGAATTCCCCCTTTCAAAACCAATCTCCCTCTTCGACGTGCTCTCTTTTCTTGATTTATTAAAAAACCCTACCAATCCTAGTTTGAATTAGACAATATTGGGAGCTTGTTTTATTTCCTGAAATGATGTTAATCTATCACTTAAATATTAACCAATTAATTGCTAAATAATATTAGTGAGACTTCATGGGTGGGAGAGGCCACGGTATTGTATATTAACTTCGAACTAAACTAGATTGTTTGACAAAAACTTGCTTAATTAAAAAGAAAACAACTATTAATTAGATGTGGGACTAGGGATTATTTCTCTAACACTAACCTTTGCTATTCTCTATTTAGCTATCATAATCTCCAACGCTAATTAAACTTTTAGATCAATTGTCTGGCATTTCAACATCAAGTGATGTGAAATCGATGGTGCATCATGGAAAACACTATTGGAAAGAGAAGGAAACAAGGGAAAGTCGGGGCTAGAGGACAAATATGAACAACTTAACGTAGGGCAAACATTAATAGACATCTTTAATATATGGACAACCACCATGACATATCAACATTTGTGATTTTATACCTAATATAACAAAGGACATGAAGAGATCCATCAAGTGTCATAGGGTCCATTTTCACACCACACCGAAAGGCCATTTCTTTTGATAGGTTCCTAGCAAATCCCACACACACCCCATTTGTGATCATGACACATAGCATCAAATTCTTGCATGAAAAGGAAAGCAAATGAAGGCTATGCAAGGTTCACCACTATCCTTACCTACAATGACTAAATGTATTCTAACGGTTGGTAATAATATATATTTCGTGCCCGTTTGTGCTACAAACTGCAAGGGATATATTAAACCTAATTAATTCCTGTGGGTCGATTAGAGACGTGATAAATTCATTTTTAATTTAGATCGATCGAATATAAAAAAAATCAATTCAAATTAACTTGGTTAATTTTTTAATTTGATTTTAAAAAAAATTAAAATGATATTAATAAATTGACCCGTTGGATGACACAAATTAATAAACAAGAAAAGATAAAAGGAAAATACAAGTGCGTGTGTATTTAAAAAGGATATTCAACCTTTAGTGGTGTGTGAGAGTTTTTGGCAATGACGAGTATTTTTATGCACTAGAAGACATAGGCAAATATAGTGGGGGACTGAAGGCCATATATCTCTTAACTTTCATGAAAGAGAGACGTGTGTCGACTGGGCAAAACTCACACGGGTTGGCTAGCAATAATAATGGTCACTGTTGGCAGCTACTGAATACACACCACTTGCCGGCCCCATGAAACTTACAAATTTAATGTTTTTCTGGTTGACAAAACTCCTTCAATAAAAACAGGAATAATCACATTTTCTCTCGATGCATATCTTTTGTCATTGTCAACATGCCATTGCTGTCAACGAAAACATGATATGTTATCTCATGGAGTGTTTTGCTTGATTTGTGCAACGTAAGAGAGGGGAGAGAGAGAGAGAGATCCATTAGACTAATCTTCAATTTTTAATCCCTTTTGTTATCTCAAATCACTTCAATGTCTATTTATATCTGTATCTAATTAAAGAATTAGGAACCCAACCACCCCATGTCCCCTTCAAGCTGATTGAAAATCGAGAGAGGTTGTAATGTGAATAAGATAAACCCTAGTAGTTTGATTTTGCTTTTCTTTATAGTCATAATTGACCCAGATGAAAAGAAAAAGGCAACTTGAAATGTCATCATCACATCCTTATGTCATGTGTGTGGATCCTTCCCCCTCCCTTCAAAGTTCAATTATGACAACAAGATGGTAAGATATTAGATTCAACCTCCATACACCACGCATCATGTCCTTTTTATAGAAGGAAAAGTTGTGTCTCACCTCTCCTGATAAGCATTGATGTATTAATTAATCTGCTGATGTAACGTGCAATGCACAGGAATTTGTTGAGGTTTTATTGTGCTACTGTTCTTTGACCTTGCCAAGATTATTTAACTTAAATTCTTGAACAGGTTACTGGTAGTGTTTTTGATAGAAATCTTTAAGCTAATTAAAATTCCATTTCTTCGAGGTAAAGAAAATCAAAGTGAAAGGAAAGGGTTTCTTCTGCTGTTGGCAAGCAATGTGACAGGGAGATTTCAAGTGGGAATAATTTGGGAGCCATAGGGCCGGAAGAAGAGGATGTATTGGCATTTTGTTCACCTTCAGAAAAGGTGAGGAATTATTCTGAAAAAAAACTATTCTCAAATGTTGGGAGTAGTTTCATTTTTTGACAAAACATAGCCATGTCAATCTCAAGAGGGCAACGACTTAACAGGCTATCATGACAAGCTATTAGCTCATCTCACATGGCATGCCAACTCCCTGCCATCAAAATTGGCACTCTCAAAATTGTCATGGTACAACGCAACCCCACCTATTTTATTTGTCAGTTTTTCACAGTATGCCCCATCTGACACAGGAATAGGATCCCAGTATCTAGGCCCATGTCTGTGTTCTTAATCTTTGAATCTCTGATTAGGGTTTGGGTCCCACTGGTGTAAAGAAATGGAAAGGAGTGTCATAAAAGTAGCTCGCTTCTTCAAGATGTATCCCTTCTCCCTGCACCTGCGTGGGGTTTGAAGGCGATGGATAGCGGAGAAAGCCAAGCATGAATTATGGACGCAATTAAGAACAATTTAACCCTGCTGGTCCATCTCTTGGAAATGACGTTGCTTCCTTTGTCCTCTCACAACATACTTTCCCTCCAAGATATGGGCCCTCACAGTCGAATGACAAGTTGTCACATAAAGAGATGCGGAGAGAAATTAAAGCCAGCCAGCCAGCCAGCCATCCATCCATCCATCCTGTGAGCCAAATACGTATAAAAATCATGACTTTTCTTGTTGCATATCCAGTTTTCGGGAACTTCGATGGTTCCTGACATTGGTTTACTTTAGGAAGATGGATTTGGTAAGGATAAGGTGGTGGAGTAGAACCAAAGGTAGAGATGATATGATATTTGAGAGGTATCATTCATTTCATGGTTGAATTAAAAAAACCACTAAAGTCGAAGTAATATATAGAAAGTATAAAACCAAAGAATAAGAAAAGTGACCAGGGAACCAATGGAAACCCATGATTTCTAGGGTTTGGAAGATGGGTGCTCCCATCATATTCTCCCACTAAACCTTGTTCCATTGATTGGTTCTTGAAGATAGCAGCACCAAATTAACCTAGACAGTGCAAAAACTAAATCCATCTTGGTGGGAATGATTATGTCTTGCTTTTTGAAGTTTTTAAAACCCTAAAAGCTGTGATAATAAAAACATAATGTCAATGACTTGGTAGATTTTCTTTATTTTTGATTTTCAGAGAGAGATTATGAAGTCTTATTCCTTTCACATTGGGTCTAGTGGATGCCTTTGACATGTAGCAGAACTGACTTTTCCTTGTAGAGGAACAGATAATCAAGACATGGACATGGTACAATTTCCACTTTCAATTTAAGAATAGTGTAAGAGACGGATCAAG
>Ga0307510_10006314_pt1 | contig 14138 bp, 17 predicted proteins | sample 12_EM_MG_FD_207224 | JGI IMG/M metagenome (GOLD analysis project Ga0307510, IMG submission 207224) | Populus trichocarpa ectomycorrhiza microbial communities from riparian zone in the Pacific Northwest, United States - 12_EM | ecosystem: Host-associated > Plants > Roots > Unclassified | place... | reverse complement strand
TGTTCTCCACCCTCTTCTCTATACTTCTGAGGTTTTTTTTGCCCAATAATGTGATTGGCTGTAGAGCCTTTCTATTTCAAAAAGCACTGAAAATCTGGTGCACGTTTTGAATGGCATGAACCATACGCCTTTCCCATATGCCTAACAGGAGCTCCCGCCACGAAGGCTTCGTCCTCAAATCTTCGTAGCCAGGTACAATCATAATCAATATACATTTAATTTTCCTTTTTGAACTCAGGGTTGTAGGGTAAAAGCATTGTGCATTTGCTTCTGCACACGAGGAAAACCTTTCTACCTTATTCAACCTCTGCCCTGCCTGGCATTTCCATATTTTCCTTATGAAATTCCTCCACCAGCTCTTGTGCATTATCCAAGCCTTCTGGCGGTTCCCAAGTGTTCTCATCCTCTGAGCAACCTTTGCACTTAACGAAATGCCTAAGGTCACCCATCCGCTTAGTACGTCCATGAATCTTTCTGGTATAAGCGATTACTTCACTTTTGACAATTTTCTCCACCTCCCATTCTATATCACAGTCAATGTTTTCGGGCTCACGAGGTGGTTGTTCTCTTTTGTTTCGGATGGGAGTTCGGTATGGTTGGAGTAATGAAACATGGAAGACAAGGGGCATTTTCCACCATGGAGATTGTTCCAGTTTGAAAGCACGGTTGCCTTGTTCTTCAAGAATCTTAAACGGGCCGTGATGCTTCGGACTTAGTTTGTCCGAAGGTCGTTTGGTATGAATATTTTTTGCCTTTAGCATAATGTGATTTCGGACTTTCAGGTCTGGTTGCTGGCTTGCTTTTCGATCGTAGTATTTTTTCATTGCTTCCCTCTTTGGATCCAGTGCTTTATGAGCTTTCTTGTTGACTGCTTTCCTCCATTGGCTATATAAGCCTCCTCCAGGGTTCTGAGCTTTGCCTTCCTTCATCCATTCCTTCCGTGGAGGAAATCGGTAATTCGTGTCAAAGGGTGTAAGTCGGTTACAATTTGTCGCGGAGTTATTGTATCCCAATTCGGCTAGTCGCAATATCTGACACCAATCGTCTGAGTCATCGTTGACAAAGTGCCGTAAGTAACCTTACCGCACTGTGTTGGTTCTTTCGGTCTGTCTGTCCGTTTGCGGGTGGTATGCTGTTGACATCCTGCGTCTAATCCATAATGCCTTGCAAAGAGATTCCCCAAATTCTCGAGAGAATTTTGCCTCCATATGTGATATGATTTCTGTAGGTAGACTGTCAAGGTTCCAAACTTCACGGAGGATGACAGTTGCAACATCCTTCGCCGTTGTTTCCATATGTAGGCCGATAAAATATGCCATTTTGGTGGACCTATCCACAACTACCCAGACTTGCGTATATCCTTGGAATTCATGTGGTTGTATGATGAAGTCGGTTGAGATTGATGTCAATGCCGCGTAGGGTACTTCAAGGGGCTAGAGTAGCCCCTATCGTGCATGTTGCGCGGAATTATTGTGTTGACATTTGTCGCATGACCGGAGGTAATCGTTCATCCATTGCGTCTGCTTGTCCCTATAGAAATCCCTGGTTACTATTTCAATCGTTTTTTGCATTCCAAAATGTCAGGCTACCTGCGACTCATGGCATCCCTTCGAGCTCTCGGTCTTGAGTTCGCTGTTGTTGGGTATGTAAAGACAGTTTTTGAAATCTAGCATTCCGTCCTTTAACTGCCTGTGCTTCAGAGCTGCTTGTGCCTGCCTTGTCCTTCTACTAAGTTCGAACTTCTTCTCACACCACTACTGGTCTCCTTTTCCTGCCCTTTCTACTTTCTCTATTAGGTCTAGTTCATAATTGATTAGTATGATGTTTCCATTTGTCATACTAGAAACCAGAACCTCTTCGCGTAGTAACCTCAGGTGGTTGTTGATGTCTTCTTGACCAAGGAACTTGTTTTCGATATGGTTTGCTCAGAGTAAGCATACCACCGGTGGTATGTCTGTTGCCTGAACTACTCGTTTGGGTGACAAGTCCATCCATCCAAATCCCTTTTCGCCTTGTATAGTGTCATCCAGTTTGTCTGCCTCCATAGTATCCGACATGTCAATCTTCTCGATTATTATCTGGGCTATGCTTTCGCCTTCCATCATGTGACAGTCGTTGTTACTATGGTTAATCATAATCACTTTTACCTCCCCTATGTAATCAGGATCGATTACTCCCCCGCCAAGATCTATTCCTTTTTTGCTCGCTAGTCCACTTCTTGGTGCTAGATATGCATAGGTATCTACTAGTAGTCCAACCGCGATTCCCGTTTCAACCAGCCTTTGTCCTTGTGGTGGTATTAGTATTTCTTCGATTGCATATATGTCATGTCTTGCCGCCATTCGTGAGCCTTTCGTTGGCATTTGCCCCTTGGTGTGTAATCGTCTGATTCTCAGTCTTCCAACTCCGTGGGTTGTGAGGGCTGGATTAGTGTAACCTGGAAATGTTCCGGTTTCAGGATTGACTATTGCGTATGATCAGCTCCCTCCTCTGGAGGATGCTCCGGCTGAGTGCATTGGGCTTCCCACCACAGGTTCCTTGTCGGTAAATGATCTTGTAGTTGAAATTCCCTAATTCTTGTCGCCATTGAACCTCTCTTGGGTTCCATTTCTTGGTTGTCAGGAAATATTGTAGATTCTGATTGTCGGTGTAGATAGTGATTGGCAGGTCGGCTCCCACCAGGGAGCATTCGCACTCCGTTAACGCCTCCCAAATTGCCAACAATTCCTTCTCATGTATCTTGTAGTTCCATTCGGCCTGAATTTGTTTTCGAGAATGGAAGGCAACAGGATGTAATCTGCCATCCAAGAATTGTGACAAGACGCATTCTAATGCAAAGTCACTAGCATCTGTTTCGACCACAGTTTCCCTTTTTGGATAGAAATGTGCTAGGATGGGTTCCGTAGTGAACCTGCCTTTGAGTTGCTCAAATGCCTCTTCTTGCTCAGTCCCCCAACTGAAGTCCTTCGGGTTTCCCTTTAGAATTTCAGTTATTAGTTTGCAAATCTTTCTGACGCCCTTAATGAATCTCCGGTAGAAATTCGCAAAGCCAATAAAGGTCTGGACCTCCTTCACCACTCGTCGTGACCTTCATTTCTTTATGGGTTCAACCTTTGTTTCACTCATTTTAACAACATCCATGGCAATGATGTCACCCCAAGATTCTACCAAAGGTATGTGAAATACTGATCTTTTCAGGGATATTGCCAGCCGGTGTTCCTCCAGCCTAGCAAGTACTTTTTTGACCTGTTTGACCTGTTTATGGTAATTCATTGAATAAATAAGAATGTCATCCGGGTAGACAACTACCGCGTGGTCTAAAACCTCTCTTAGGATCTTGTTCATCGAAGCCTGGAATATTGCTGGGCCATTTGCCCAGCCGAAAGGCATGATCTTGTATTCCTAATGTCTATGCCGGGTTCTGAAAGCGGTTTCCCATTCGTCTCCCGCCTGTATGATGCGAAGGAGATGATAACCATCTTTTAAGTTCATCTTGCTGACAATTGTGGCTCCTGCTACTTCATCTCTGAGCTTGCTCATCAGCGGTAAGGGATATTTATTGAGGATTATCAGTTTGTTCAACTGCCAGTAATCAACACATTGGCGCAGTCTACCATCCAGTTTTGGAACAAACAGGATTGGAGCTCCAGCCGGGGATTGACTGTGTACAATCTTTCCCTGCTTAAGCATATCAGCAAGGTATTCGGCCTGAAGATCTAACTGCTCTTGGGTCATGGGGTATATGAGCCCCCAAGGGGCTTTAGTTCATTCTTTCAAATTGATCAGCTCGTCGAATGTCTTGGGTGGAGGTATCTTTTCCGCAGTCTCTTGTAGAAATAATTTCTTGCACCAAAGATATCCCCTCAGTAATCTGTCTAGGGTGATTTCCTTTTCTCCCTTCTCGTACCCAATTCTTCCTATATATTGGGCTTGCGGGTCATATGCGACCGTCTCATGCTCTTTATATAGGTCTGTCACAGCCTCGTCTTCGACATGCGCATGGCAGCCATCGTGTTTGAATTCCCATTTTCCCACGTCTTCCAGGTTGGATACTGGATATTCCTTATACAACCATCTAAATGGTATGAGTAAGTCATAATATCCTGCAGCCGGGATTTCTGCAGATATTGTGGACCGATGTCCATTTCCGATTTCCAACACAATAAGGTGTGAATACCTCGTTCCTCCCGATGATGCAACGACGCCTTCGAAAGCAACGATATAGATCGCTTTTTGGCCTACTTCGTAACGTATTTCGACCTGGTTAACTAGCCTTTCATTTAACAGGAACATGTTTGAACTGGAGTCGAATAACACGCGAATCAGAATTGGGTATCCTCCTGTTTTGTGATAAGGCCGCCCTGGTGGACATTCGTAGTCATTTGTATTGGAGGTCTTGGACGTCCTCTACTATGAGGTAACTCTGTTTTTCGATTGAAACATATTTTGTCTCGTGGACTCTAACTGTTTATTACCGCGCCAGCACTGTTTCGACCATGATACCTTGGCCTCCCCCTATGTCAAGGCGAGATCCCTGTTGGGCGAATGCGAGGCGTACAGCCCCACTGAGGAGGGTGGATGCCGACTCATAGCCACAGCTTGGGTAGACTACATTATCCATGATGGGAAAATATCTTGCTATGCGCCACCAAGCTCTGGCTTCTAACATCCCTGCACCCCGCTCTGAAGAGTAAAGTCTGACATGATCGAGCTTTTTTCCCGCAGGCCCCAGGTGGAGCTTCACAGCTAAAGAGTCCCTCCAATATACTGGAGATTTTCTCGGCCAACACAATATCTCCTCCGGCCATGACAGAGGTTTTTTCTCGGTTCCATATGTCTTCCAGCTTCCGGATACTAGTGTTTTTTGATTCATGGCAAGGGATTTGGACTACCCACTTGCCGTTGCCACTGGTGCCATTGGGACATCCTAGGCCTTGTTCATATCCGGATCCCACTCCCAGGGGCTCTAAATCCAATTCACTTGCTGTGAATGGCTTTCCCGGCTTCGATCAGCCAATGTGGCGACCTGTGGTCATCGTGGTTGGAACCTTGGATCAAATTATCGACCGTTGCAGTGGTCAATCTTCTGGGTAGGTGGTAGCTTGGGCGTGAGGTATTCCGACCGCTAGGACCTGATTCGTTATTATATCGGAGAACTCGTTATGAAGACACAAGTAATGTAGCCTAGATATAAAGCTTACTTGGGTATAGATCGTCAAAGTATTGGTAACGATAAAGTAGAAACTTATTATATTGATAACATCACTTCTCTATGCTTGTTGTTTCTAGTAGCAGCGAAGATGCTTCGATATTTATATTCCACGTCAGAGAAATCGCGGTATACATGCTAACTCTATACTAACTACGTATCTTGTCCGCAATTCTGCGAACCTCACCTGAGTGCCAACAGTTGTAGACCCTGAAAACTCTCTAGCAGACCTTTTGCTCTCATAGCCAACTTATGGGTCTGCACTTCCGTTATTCCGGATGGCGTGGAGACCACGTCAGTTGTCAGCTCATCCATTTATCCGTTGACAACATTGATTATGAATTATCTTGCCCCGTGCTCACTGAGGGTAGTCTACCTCGCTGGACAGAAGATGGCCAATCTTCTTTGGTTGTTTCCGTTGAGAATTCGACATGCACCCGCATGTCCTATTCTGGTCTTCTGGGATTACACGACTTGTCCTCGGGATCGTACCTATGGGCTTTTCCCCTTGGACTCCAGCTTGTACCAACCTGTCCTTTGTGGATGTACCCGATCCACTTACTGGGCATAGTTACCTCCTTCATACCCTACATGTCTTGGTAGGTACAAGGGGACTAACTTTCCTGCAAGACCTCCCGTTACCTTTGACCCACTGATCAGATTGTCTGTCCTCAAGTGTCTGTAACCTTATGCGCCGTCGTCCGGTTCCCCCGCCTCCAGTTGCATAAGGTGCCTGAAGGTCTCCCCTCGTATACCCTGCGAACAGGAGCCGGTCGGACTGAGCGCCACCACATATACAGTGTTATAAGATGTGTTCCATTGATAGTGGTCTTTGATGTTGGGATGCAACTACACCGGCGGCCAGTGATGACGGGACGTCCCAAGGCCCGGGCTGGAGGGGGGTGTTATCTTTTTCCTTCAAAGTTTGTGCGTGGTAAGGTAGGGTAACTTTGCCCAGTAAATCCTTACGGGGAGTCCGTACGCCTAACACATGCTCCCCTGTTCGAAGTGTTCGTCCTCAATACTCTATGATCTATTGTACAATCTATCTTCCATTTCAAGCTCCATATAGTAGTGGTAAAAACCACTGGCGTTTACTTGTCCACCGATGGAAAACGTTTGTTATGTTACTCGACCTCCTGCGGGCCCGCCATCTCCGTGTTTTCTCTATACACCCTTTCCACCTCTTCCTGCGCGTGCTTCATACCTTTGGGTGGCTCCCACGTATTTTCATCCACCGCGCAGCCTTTCCATTTCACAAAATACCGAAGCTCTTTCATCAGTTTATTTCTTCCTCAAACCTTTCGCGTATAAGCAATAATCTTGCTTTTAACGATTCTTTCTACCTCCCCTTCTAGGTCTCCCGCAATGTCTTCAGGATCTGGTAGGGGTTGTTCGCGATTTGGTCTGTTCAAGGCTCAATAGGGTTCCAACAAGGAAACATGAAATACGGGATGAATTTTCCATCGTGGCGATATTGGCAACTGGTAGGCCCGACTCCGTTTCTTTTCTAAGACTTTGAAAGGGCCATACAGTTTTGGACTCAGCTTCTTTGACGGTCGTTTGGTACGTATGTTCTTCGCGGTCAACAATACCAAGTCGCCAACCTCAATGCAGGGTTGGCTCGTCGCTTTCTCGTCATAATATTTCTTCATCGATTCCCCTGTATTTTGAAGGGTTTGTTTCGCCTGTCAATGTATGTCCTGCATCCAGTGAGCATACATTCTTGCCCCGGGGTTATGAGCTTCACTTTCTTTCATCCACTCTGTCTCTGGGTGAAAGCCGTAGTTGGCGAAGAATGGGGCAATTGTATGCGCGTTCGTTGCTGTGTTATTATATGTATGTTCGGCTAACGGCAACAGTTGGTACCAGTCATTCTGATCGTAAATACCAAATGTTCGTAAGTAACCTTGGAGCACTTGGTTTGTTCTTTCCGTTTGTCCATCAGTCTGAGGGTGGTAAGCAGTTGACATGCGTCGTTTAACACGCAGCATCTTGCACAATGATTCCCAAAACTCACCGGAAAACTTCGCGTCCATGTCCGATATGATATCGGTTGGCAATCCGTCAAGTTACCAGACCTCGCGAAGGAAGGTATCCACAACGTCGGTTGCGGTCGCATTTTCATGGAGGTCGATCAAGAGGGCCATTTTTGTGCACCAGTCTACTTCTAGCATTATGTGGGTCTTACACTGAGATTCTGGTAACTGTGTGATAAAGTCCATTGATATGGAGGTCCAGGCGGCATAGGGTACTTCTGACGGTTGAAGTATTCCATACTTAGCGTGGGTGGGGATTTACAGTGTTGACATTTGTGGCAGGATCATACATAGTCTTTGATCCAATCTGCAAGTCCTTTCCAGTAGATATCCCTTGTTACTATCTCAATTGTTTTTTCTTGTCCGAAGTGTCCCACTACCAAGGAGTCATGACAGCCTTGGGCTATCTCGGTTTCAAGGGATTCATCCTGGGGGATGTACAATCGATTCTGGTAAAATAGTAACCCGTCCTTTTCTATCCATTAGTCCAGCATCCTTATTCCAATTTCTCTTAACCTGACCAGTTCACGGCCTCGTTCCTGCCACCTCTCATCCTCTTTGCCAGCCACTCTAATCTTATCTAGAAATGAATCATTCATCGTTCGCGTCAGGGCTGCATTGAGGTGAGCGCTTGATAACTTTTCTTTTTCTTTCTTCAACCGAGGATGATAGCCGATATCAGCTGCGCTAAAGAATTCGTTTTCACTTGTGTCTGCGTGAAGGAAACATATTTTGACTCCTTCTTCTTTAGCCGTGATGGATCACTTGGGGTTTAGGTCGCTTGATCCGAAACCCAATTTTCCTCGTTCGGTTGTTCCTAGATCGTCTACTTCCATCGTGTCAGCATTGGCAATTCTTTGTATAATGAGTTGCGCTATCTGATCCCCTGCTTTAAACAAGCAGTCTGCATTGCCATGATTTCGAAAGATGACCTTGACTTCCCTGGTGTAATCCGCATCCATTACCCCACCACCCACTGCTATTCCCATCTCGCTAGCCATACGACTTCTTGAGGCTAGCTTTCAATAGGTTCCCTCCGGCAATCCTATCACAATACACATTTCCACCATTGTTTGTCCTTGTGCTGGTACCAGGCTGTCCGTCAGGGCATAGATGTCATGACCGGCCGCAAACCGTGATCCTTTTGTCGGAACTATGGCTTTGTCAGAAACCTTCATTATCCTGATGCTGGTGGGTTCGCGTTTTTCTGGGGTGAGGGCCGTCTCCGCAATTCATTTTTGATGAATTATAGAAATTTGATAGTGTTCTGTTTTCAAAATTGACTGTTCAATGTGACAAGCTCCCACCTCAGGACGGTACTCCGGCCGTCTACTTAAAGCGTCGGATTTTCCACCTCTGCTTTCCAGCCGATAGACTATTTTGAAGTTGTAGTTTGTTAACTCCTGTGCCATCAAATTTGTTGCTGGTTCCAGACTTTGTTGGTCAGGAAAGGCTCTAGATTTCGGTAGCCTGTGTATACCGCCAGAGGTCCATCTTCTCCCCAGAGGGATCTTTTCCATCCTTTGAACACTTCCATTATTGCGAGGAATTCCTTGTCATGTATCTCGTAATTTCTTTCCGCCCTGTTCAACTTTCGAGAATGAAAAGCCACTGCGTGAAGCCGGCTTCCTTGGTATTGGGATAGTATGCATCCAAGGGCAAACTCGCTAGCGTCTGTCTCCACTACGGTTTTCGTTCCTGGGTAAAAATCCGATAATATCAGTGCCGTCGTAAACCTCCTATGCAACTCCTCAAATGCCTCCTCCTGTTCTCTTCTCCTCTGAACGTTTTTTGGGCCTCCTTTTAACTTCTCGATTATCGGTTTGCAAACTTTTGAAAAATCTTTGATAAATAATAGATAAAAGTTTACAAATCCAATCAAGATCTGAACTTCTTTAACCGATCTCGGGTGGGCCAAATTTTGACCACTTTTGAATCTTCTATCACTCATGGTGACTCCGCTTATTTTGCCAATATATTCAAGGAATTCGACCTCTTCTTGGTGCAACACCGCCTTTTTCAACAAGACTGCGAAGTCATGTTGTTCAAGCCCTTCGAGGACTTTTTGGACTACATCAGCGAAAAAAGAGTTTGATCCGGACGGATAGGCATTTCGTCCGGACGCAGGAAATCCGGCTGGAGCATCTTGTTCGCCCAGCCTGCCCTCAGATGGACCGAGCACAATGGTCGCATTCTAGTCCGTGGGGTGCAAGACAACCCGCATCCTGTCCGCCCAGTACACCTGGATGGTCCATTTCACACCCTAATCTCTGGGAGAAAAACAAGGTAAGTGACCCATAACAGTCATCATTGGGGAACTCTTCTGGCCCCTGATGGCCTCTACTTACAACAGATTACTTTATCATCAGGTAAAGACTGTTCAGACAAAAAGGGATCCACAAATAGGATGACTAACCATCTATTGTCCCGGTAACGACCCAAAACATACCCCTTATTTGATCACTGCTAACAACACTCGCAAAAGGTTTCTAAGTTCTTGCACTCCTCGTATCAGGCTTCATGATTGAATCAGTGGAACTATTGAATATTATCAACCTTCGAAGAGGGGCATGCTTTTCCATTGAGGTTGACAGTATTCATTTCCCCTAAGCGAGCGGATTCCAATGAGGCCCTTCCTGACTCTAGCGGATTGCAATGAGGCCCTGCCTGAATCGAGTGGACATCGCCCACTGCCCGGTGAGGTATCTGCCTTTTTTTTCCTGCTGACCTCTATAGCCATGTAGACGCTTCGAGACTGATACTATTGGATTCCCCTCGCCGAGCGGACTCCCATGAGACCCTTCCCGGCTCTGGCAGGCATCCGCCCCCTGAGCAATCTGCCTTTTTCTTCCTTCTAACCTCTATAGCCATGCGGACACTTCAAAACCTATACCATTCGATTTCCCTCGACGGGCAGAATCCAACGCACTCTGTCCTGATGCTGTCCGACCACTGGCTGAATGGCTATGCATACTTTTGTACTTTAGATCTCAGGGTAAGTACCTTCAAATTGTTGACTAAAGAGTGCAACAGGCATGCGGACACTTCGAGACCTATACCATTTGATTCCCCTCGGCGTGATGACTCCCATGAGACCCTTCCCGACTCTGGCCGACATATGCCCGCTGAGGTATCTGCCTCTTTCATCCTGCAGACCTCTTTAGCCATGCGGACACTTCGAAACCTATACAACTCAATTCCCCTCGTCCGGTGGATTCCAACGGCCCCTGTCCCGATGCTGTCCAACCGCTGATTGAATGTCCATGCATACTTTTGTACTTGAGTTCTGCGGGCAAGTACTTTCAAATTGTTGGCTACTGTGTGCTACACGCATGTGGCCGCTTCAAGGCCTATACCATTCGATTCCCTTCGCCGAGCGGACTCCAATGAGACCTTTGCCGACTCTGGCGGACATCTGCCTCCTGAGGTATCTGCCTTTTTCATCCTGCTGACCTCTAGAGCAATGCGGACGCATCGAGACCTATACCATTCGATTCCCCTCGACCGGCGGATTCCAACGCACCCTGTCTAGATGCTTTATGACCGGTGGTTGAAAGGTTACCTAAACCTTTGTCCTTGAGTTCCCCGGGCAAGTACTTTCAAATTATTGGCTACTGAGGGCCACAGGCATGCAGACACTTCGAGACCTATACCATTTAATTCCCCTTGCCGTGGAGAATCCAACTCCCTCTGTGCCGACGCTGTCCGACCACTGGTTGAAGGGTTATCCATTCTTTTCTGCTTTACCTCCCCGGGCAAGTACTTTCAAATTGTTGGCTCCTGGGTGCTACAGGCATGCGGACGCTTCGCGGCTTATATCTTTCGATTCCCCTGGGCGAGCGGACTCCAATGAGACCCTTCCTGACTCTGGGGGACATCTGCCCCCTGATGTATCTGCCTTATTCACCCTGCTGACCTCTATAGCTATGTGGACACTTCAAGACCTATACCATTCAATTCCCCTCGCCGAGGGGAATCCAACGCACACTATCCGGACACTGTCCGACCACTGCTCTAAGGATTATCCAAACTTTTGTACATTAGTTCTCCGGGCCTGTACTTTCAAATTGTTAGCTACGGAGTGCTACTGTTTTCTAGACTAGCCTTAATAAATATATACCTATTTTAGTATCTAAATGACTCAAATAAGTAAACATGAGTAATACTGGATAGATCTTTCTGGACAATTTGGATATTCTCCACTGTTTTCACTAACTTATTCAAAGTCCTCGAAGGTATCGTTGTTGAGTTGGAAGGTATCCGATGATAGCCAGTTACACCTGACTACTTCGACTATTCTACTATCCTATTGGGTTGCGTCTGGAGAACCTTTCTACGTCCGGTACCTTCTGAGTCCTTGGTTGCGTCTGGTGCGTCCGGGCGGCATGGACTCCTGTCCACAAGCACCCCCCAAAAGACCGCCCACCCTGAAAGCGAGTTTACGTTCTATGAGTCTAGACCGCAGGACGCACAGGGAGCACGGGGTGCGTCTGGTTCTAACCTTTTTTTTTTGCTGATGTACTTTGATATCGTCGTCCATATTTTCAGAATAAATCAGTATATCATCTAGGTAGACGACTACTCCGTGGTCCAAGAATTCCCTTAGGATTTTCTTCATCCTTGTCTGAAAGGTTGCCGGAGCATTTACGAGCCCGAAAGGCATAATGTTGTATTCTTACTGTACGTATTGTTTACCGAAAGCCATGTCATGCTCATTGCCTTGCCTCTTTCGAATCAGATGATATCCATCTTTTAGAACGAGCTTTGTAAATACTTTGGCTCCCGCAACGCGGTCTCAAACTTAATCCCTTAGTGGTACGGGGTATTTATTCAGGATCGTCATTTTGTTGAGGTTCCTATAGTCTGCCCACAGTGGTAAACTTCCATCGGGCTTTGGGCCGATGAGAATTGAGGCTCCTTAGGGGGATTCACTATCCACTATTTTGCCCTGTGCCAGCATTTTCTTAATGTATTTATCCAGTTTGTCCAACTGGTGTGCCAACATTGGATAAATCGGGCCCCATGCGGGTTCTGCCCCTTCCTTGAGGTTAATGGCGTGATTGAAGGTCCTTCGAGGTACCAACATTTCCGCTTTTTTCTCTTCACAAAGCTCCTGATACTGCCAGTATGGCTTTGGCAGCGTTTCCAACTGTATCCACCCTTTGTCCTCCCTTTCTATCTTTCCTACAGACTGCGCTTCTTCCTCATAAGGTACAGTTTCATCCCATTCAAACATATCTGCCACAGCCTCGTCTTCCACTTGGGCATCGCACTTTGCTTCTTCAAAAACCCATCTCATTCGGTCCGCAACATTCTTAAGGCGGTGTTCGGCATTCCACCACCCAAAAGGTATGGTCAGATCATATGTTCCCGCGTTCGCAATTTCGCAGGATATCAGACTTCGGTGACCATTGGCACTGATTTCCAGTAGAATAGGGTCTGTTTCGAATACTCCCCCTGTAGGCGCAGTTTCGCCATCGAAGATGGTGATTATTAACGGGGAATCCCTAGCTTCGGTCGGGAGTTCAAGCCGTTGTGCAGTATCTTGGTTCATGAGAATGATGTTTGAACAAGCATCTAGGAGTACATTTATTGCCTTTTTCCGCCCTTGTGTTTCTATAAATGCCTTCCCCTCAGGGCAGGCGTAATGCTTAGGTTTTTTAATGGGTCTTGTGCTTTTGCTCAGATTTTGATGAAATCTTTTGATCGTGGAGGTTACATGTCGAGTGGGGGTTTGTTACCACGCCTGTGCGGTTTCGGCTCTTGAACCCTCCTCAGACAAACCTTTACAACAAGTTTCTTCTTTTTGAATATTGGGCAACCCACTACTAGCGGTCTTTACCTCCTGCCGAGGAGTTCCCTTATTACAGGAGTGGTGGTCACTTGAGTACCCCTCGAGTACCGACTAGGGTGCGCGACGGTTTATCGTCCACTTATCCCTCATGTGAGGGTGTCCCCTGCGAGGAATCCACCCTACCTTCGCCTTCGAGTTTGGTCCAACTCCTCTGATACCAGCCATCAAAACATCAACCTGGTGCAGCATAGAGACGCCCATGGCTTCTATTTGCCTTGCTGTTGTACCTGGAGCGAAAGGCAGGTGGCCCTGGATTGCGACCCCCTGTCCCGTGTCCTGCAACTAAAGCTTTATTCTGACGTATGGTTGTCGTCTTTTTCCCTTTTAGTCTCGTCGACTGCTTTCTTCGCTGGTGACTTTATATGGTTCCCCTGGTGAGCACGGACTACCCATTTTTTGACGTAAAATGGCAACAGCTATCCTCTAGTGTTCGTTACGGGGCGGCGCGGGGCGGGGCGGGTTTTCACTTTGTGACCCCGCTGTTACTCCGGCCCGGGGTCAACTCTTTGCCGTACCTCCCGCCCCGTATGACACGGGGCCCTGGCCGGGCTGTGGGGCGGGGCGGGTATTTTACCTTCCCTGCTGATTGCCTAGAGGGCCCCCGTCTTCTCGTCCCCCACTCTTGCCCCTGTGCGGGGCTCTACTTATTCCTAAGAGTGATATTCTCTGACTAAACAAATGGCAGGTTGAAATCTAAGGGGTGTTTGGCCTCTCAATTCTGATCTGAAATCACAAGTTGAGATCAGAATTGGCTGGCCAAACACCCCCTAATTACTTCGTATGTCTAGTATGATGACTCCACTATTTGGATATTCCATATAGCAAATCCGGCAACTATCTCAAAAGATAGGATTTGAATATAGTGCTCACATTATCATTATGATTTGGGCTTCTAGTTTGAGATAAATACTGTTTGGAAATCGCTCTCAGTATATGATTGTAAGCGTCTAATCTAGGTATCTTTCTAAGTACTTCTAAGCATATGATTCTGGGTACATAACTCTAAGCGTATAGTTGTATAGTGGTGCATGCAGGA
>Ga0307510_10006313_pt1 | contig 14139 bp, 14 predicted proteins | sample 12_EM_MG_FD_207224 | JGI IMG/M metagenome (GOLD analysis project Ga0307510, IMG submission 207224) | Populus trichocarpa ectomycorrhiza microbial communities from riparian zone in the Pacific Northwest, United States - 12_EM | ecosystem: Host-associated > Plants > Roots > Unclassified | place... | reverse complement strand
TGTGCTACATTTGCTGTAGGTCCCGCTACTAGGTTGCTCGAATGAGAGCTCGCACGTTGCCCAAATGCGGTCAATGACTTCGCTTCGTAGATTTGGGATAGCATCACCAAGAACCACGACACTTCTGCGCTAACAAGGTTCCTTCTCATCACCTTCGCCGACCTGAAGAAATACAAACTCTATTATTGGTTCGCGTTTCCCGCTTTCGCTGCCCAGCCTTTGTGGGAGATCGATGACGATTCGACGGCGGCTGGGGCACACTTTTCGGAAGCTCAGCTCAGTTCGCTCTCAAAGCAGCTCTCTCCGACAGCCCCCGCATTCTTCCTTGTACAGCCCACAGAAGGTGACGATGTTCAGGTTGAATCAGTGCAAGAGTTCGCCAATTTCTTTGCAAAAGTGCCTGAGCAGTCCGTGCGTACCCGTACTTCTCATCCTCTTGATCCAAGGGAGAGTCATACTACCGCCCTCAGCGAACGATTGGTTTCCTAGATCCGTCTGCACAAGCTTTGGCGCCAGGATGGCCCCTTCGAAACCTCCACACGTAGCTTCGCGCAGTTCACCCACTCTTCCACCCTCGTTCGATCAACACCTTTACCCTCACGACCAAGCCCCTCCTCTGGCCGCGCCCCGAATTTTCCGGTCGAAGATACGCGGATCGCCCAAGCACCATCGGCCGACACCACAAGTGTGCGCCGCCTTGACAAAGCCCGTCGCTCTACGTCGCACAAGTCGTACACGACCCCTCGCTCTCCGAGTCCTAGTCTGGACCGTGTCTCCGTTGGGAAAAGTTCTTACCATACATAGACTCAATCAGGCCTCTTTCGTGCGCCCCTTTATTTTCCTTTTGTCTTATCTTTGATTTCCTGCTCTCCGTTCTACAGCTTCCTCTTGTACGTCGCCGCATCTTCCTCACCCTCATTGGCCATTCACCCGCTGTCATGCACTTGGAGACGATTCGGTAAAATTTCGCCCCTTTCGGACACCGCTCTTTGTCGTCGTCGTTGCCCTGCGTGTCTGTCACCGACAGGACCGCATTTACTTTCGTTTTCCCCACTCTACTCGTCCGACACATAGGGTGCTCGTCTCTACTGCCTTGTATTCGCGTATATAAACCCCTTCGCCTGGCCTTGGCGAGGCAAGGGAAGAATAGAAGAAATCGTAGCCCATTTCTTTCCCCGACCTTTCGCGCGTTCTCTCGGGATCGTGGCCTCACTCCTCTCATCAGTTCTCTCACTCTCATCCCGAACTCACCGCTAGGCTTCCCCAGCTTACCACCTTACACATGCGACGGATAATCATGGGAAACGAAATTCGACTCAAACACAACCATGAAATCCTGGCCCCAAAGCACCGTTCGCGTCTGTCCAAGTCGGCGGTATGGCCAGATGCACCTTACAAGATCACCCAGTACGACAACATTTTGTAACTCTGTCCTGACAACTGAATTCCTTGTGTGGCTCTCATGGACGTGTTCTCTCACTAGATGAATGAAAGGATGATTGTAAGATGTCGAATCATCTCGCGACGTAACATGAAATGGATCCCGGCGACTTGGACGCCCTCTCACGGACCAAGCGACGTCACACGGTAACTCACGATCGAGACGAGACACCGACCTCCCCTTGCATCGCAGACTGTCCTCCGGACCTCCATGGACCAACGGAGGCTCAAGTTCTCCTGTTCATCGAGCGAGAAACCAGTTCATGATCAGCCGGGTCTTCGGGACCTACACCAGCATTCAGTCATCGACCTTCTTCGTGGGTGTCACCTTATCGCTTCTCACCTTCACGGTCCATTTGCAACGCTGACACCGGCCTGCCAGTGCGTGATGCAGCAAAGTCCTTTCGAACGCACTGCAGTATCGCCAAGTCAGGCTGACCACCGCTCGCTCGCTCGCTCGAATGGCCAACAAAGAACTGTATAGTGTGTCCCCATTTGTACTTGATATTGTCTTGGCTATCAAGTATCGTACGGACAACCAATTCACCTCAAGGCATTTATATCCAGACCAAGTTACACACATGCATCTTCAATCGTATGTCACGACACGTACCATATCCGCCGAGTTGATCGGTTAAATCGATTTACTGTACAAATCATTCTTCGCCCTCTGTCGAGGCAAACAAATGTCGCAAAAGAGGCTCGTGAGATAATTTTCATTGAGCGTGAACAGACTATCATACGTATAAAACTTAATTGTTGTGGTGTTGTGAGAGGTCGTATCGTAATAAGCAGGATGCAGAGCAACAGGCCTGGCTCGGCAAGTCCGGGACGGGGAGCGGAGAAGTGACGTCCAAGGCGGAGAGTGGAAGGGAACACTTCAAAGAATCCAGCTACTAATTCAGATTCCAAAATCTAAAACTAAAACTAAAAGCAAAAGAAGATATAGCTAAAATATAAATATAAATATAAATATAAATACCCGTCCTGGGTCTAGCGAGACGGCGGTCGGTCGAAGATATCGAGCTGGAGTGAGCGAGGGGCTTGAGACTGTTGGCAGTGAGACTACTGTAGTGAGATCTAGTGAGACCCCGTGAATGTTGTGAGTTCGAGTTTGACGCTGGTGCGGATCCCGATGGGCTCCGTGCCAAATGTGGGCACATCGAGTATAGCGGACCCTGTTTAGAGACTGTCTGTTCACGCGGGTACACGATAGTGGAGGGCTAAGAAGTAAATAAGACCTTAGCGCAGAAATAGGAGGACACCCTCACTCCAGACCAAGCGCCGTATGCCGTTCATGCAGACTCCTTAGTCCTGTGCTATCTGCCTCCAACTCTCACCAGCTGCAGGGGGCTCCTCTTCCAGCAATTCGATATTGATAGTAACGCCGAAGTCGGAAGAAGGTGCAGCCACCGGGGATGGCTCCGAGACACCGAGCCCAGGAGGGGGCGGAAGCCGCTCTCCTGAGGCCAATGCAAAGGTGAGGCAGGTTATGGGATTGGCACATCCAGACAGCCAATCGCATCGTCGGGCCTGAGAGCGGCCGGTGGGGCTAGGGTCGCACTCCGGAAGTACTTCGCCTTCGTCAGAGGCGTGTAATGGCTCGGCAAACAAGGGGGAAGGGCCAGCATGGCCGCTATGACCTGTCGAAGTCGTAGCTTGCGGAGGAGGAGGTATAGGTGATGGCGTAGAAGACATATCTTCACATGATTGGGCATCGTAAAAGACAGTATTTCCTGACCTGGTAGAGGCTGAACTGGGACGAGCGCCATGACGATAGCCCATCTCAGAACGCAACTGCGAATTGAGAATGCGTCCAGCCTCCAGTTCATTGTCCGTGAGCTGTTTCCCGACAAGGAAAGGCGATGACGTTGTCCGAGTCGCTGAGCGTGGCTTGGCACTGAGCCAGCTCTGCCGTAAGATATTGATTATCCTGACACCTGATGACGATGTGCTTTGACCGACCCGCACACACTGTGCTGTGTAAAACTCGGCAGATTCGGAATCTTTTCCTGGTATCGTTGAGCATTCGCTGGCTAGCAATGATTTCCTAGAACCATGCGAGGCATTGAGAATGACTGCGGGCGGTTGCAGAAGTGGTGCATTAGGATCAAGGTCGGTCTCCTCGTGAGGCTTGGAGAAGTCGGAGCCCGGAGGTAAGTCAAAGGACAACTCGGCGAGCTGTTCGCGCGAAATGATATGTCGCTGTCTGGGAGATGGAAACTTGTCTTCACCCTCATCAGTCAACGCGAGCCAATGGGACCAGAAGAATTGCGCGAAGTGCGAGGGGCATCGACGAGACGGGTAGAGGATGCCGAATCTCTCGCACCGTTGGAGGCACCTCTGGAACGGCGGAGAAGAGTCACGCTCAACTCGCTCAACCCCACTGCTTTGAGGAGAGGCATAGTCAGGTGAGCGCAACTGCGCCCCGAGATCGGCATCTTGATCATCGTCACTTTCGTGGACATCCTGCCACATCCACATAAGCTCAGGGCGATGATTACGGGGGGCTTGGCCGCGTTGCCTTCGACGTACAAAGAAGATGATGGCCGAGAGCGGTAAGAGCGAACCGACGACAGAACCAAGGACAGACTCGGCAATGACACCTGCATGGTAGGTGTGGGACGATGATGCACAGCTGATCGGTGTCGAAGAGGTAGATTACGGTAGGATGGAAGACGAGACTGGAGGAAGCGGAGGAGTGGAGGCAGTTGTACGTGGGGGTGTAAGAGTCGAGGAGGAGGATGGCAATGTAGTGGAAGGTGTCGCAGATATGGATGTAGGTGTCACAAATGGAACGGAAGTTATGCTTGACTCGGAACCGGTAGATTGAACATCGGTCGAACTGGATAATGGTGTGGTGATGGTGGTGGTGAAGACGGACCACCATACCAAACGCTATCAGGGCCAAAGGGGATTCTGAAGCCATAGGTGACGCCGTAGAAGATGGGGCAGCGGGTGCTCGCGCTGAGAACGCGCGCGTGATGGGTTTCCCCTTCTAAGGTCAGCTATGACTCGGAAGCCCACTTGCACCTTGCACACTCCTTGCACAAACATCGGTGGCCTATGCCACGTGACTTTGATGAGGAAGTTTGCTGGTTTCTCAACTTGAAAACGCGCAAAACGAACTGGACACAGACCCATCCTCTTTCCCTCACTTCCGCTCAACACAGCCCTTCCTCCCTTCTCCGCACATGTCAACCACCATTTTACGATCATTTCCAACTGTGCGCTGCTATCCACGTTCTCTCTCCACCCCAATACACCCAAACGCACCGTTACTGCACCTATTCCAGCACCCATCCTCCCCCACCACCGGATTTGCTCCTCCTTGCATGACCGCACCCACACGAGAACTACCCTTGTGGCTGTCGTACTCTACAACGTCGAACTAGTATACCGCAGCCACCAACTTGCCTTTGAAGTACTATGGGCCTTCGGTGAGTCTTTGGAACTTTAACCTTCATTTTCGTTTTCAGGAGATTGGACCACGTCTCCCTCGCGTCGAGTCAAGGCGCCCTTGCGTTTCGCTCAGGGTGCTTGTTAATTTTGCGTCCGTGTGACATTGCTAACTTTTATGTTCTGTCGCTGCCCTTTCTTTGGGTTGGTGTGGTTATGAACAGTGAATACTCTCTGTAGAGTATGACCGTCAAACCTCACGTCGTCTAACCACTGCCACGCAACCTACGCTCTCGCGCTCTCGTCATGCGCGCAAAAACATCCATCGTGATTTCACATGTCCGAGTCTTCCAGTCCCCGACCTTGTCGCGCGTGTAATTCCTCCGCACCCCTCCTGTCAAATTGCTCCCCGAAATCAAGCCACCCCTCGTCCCGCGGCAGCCGCACCGCCACCTCCCCGTATGTGAACGTCAAGTCCCCAGACGTGCTGAAGCTCCGATCATCCACCTCATGTACTCGTCTCGCACGAAATTCTCAAATGCCGATCCCGTCGAGTTGAGCACTGAAAAATGACACCAACCAACGCGGCATCGATCCATTTGATGGGTGTGTGTATGTGGATCAACAGAAAGGCGTAAAAATAAAGGTATTTTGCGCACCAAGGTCACCAGCCCAGCCACCCGCGCCACCACGCCGGACTCGTTCCCCTTGTGGGCTACGTCGACCTCGACGATCTCCGCTCCGTCAGGGTACAACGCGTATTTATGCCTCGCCGCCGCCTCGTCAGCACCTTTCGCGGCGGCCCCGATTTGCGCCCAGCGCAGCTGCTCTTCAGTCAGGAACGCACTACTGTAGTACTGCTGAAGTGTGCGTATCGCGCAAGCAGGTGCACCGCAAGGTGCAGCGCGAATCGGGCCGGGTCTAACATGTGGCGATACCTTGGCCAAATCTGCGATGCATAAATGAAGGCGAGCCGCCTCAATACTCATTCTTAGTTTTGATTGTTTGATTGGTGGCGGGGAAGAGAGGATGTTAGAAGACGGCAAGCCCTCTTACAGTTAGTGATGTAATAGATCGACTTTGAAGACAGGAGGGACAGTGGTATGAATAAGGGACGCACTCGGGTCAGTCGCAACTACGACGCTATTGTCCCCTTGCGTATAGCTGGCGAGGCAACAAAATATATTTCGGTAAGTGACGACATTGGCCGGGCTGGAAGATTGGCAATATGTGCGGACCTAGTCTCAATCGCGCCCTTGAGCAGCACGGTAACGTTATACTCGAGCACATCATGTACCTCGTTCTCCGGATCGTGCACCGCGCACAACGCAGCCCTCGGACCTTGCCACTTGACCTTGCCATATCGTGCTGTCGCAAGCATGCTGGGTTCGAGTTGCTCCGCTGCCAGACTCATCGATTAGAATGGTGACCTTTATTAAAAGGGCTCTGTACGCGATGAGTGTGAAACAGACGAAAGGCTGCGAATTAGAATTACTGTATTACAGTGTATTCCTTTTCTCGCTTTGCGAATGATGGGACACACTCACAAAAGTCTTGTGATAACGATAACGATAACGATCACGGATTCAGCCGGTCGGGACGCCGGACTCCGCGCCCGAAAATTCGTTTGCCCCGCAGCACAGCAAAAGCAAAGCAAATCCACCACTGAGCTTCGCGAGTTTGGCCGATAGAGACACCCGCAACCCCATCACTCACCCACTAACCTTCCAACTTCCTTCAAAAGGAGCTAATGTTTAAAGACCCTCTGCTTTCCAAGAAGGGAAGTAGAAACTCAAGTCATGCAATCCACAGCATTTTGAGCTCTCCTCCACCCAAGGGCTCCCCGCCGGCTCGCTTCAACATCGTCGTCATCTGAGGCAGCACAGGAAAAGGCCCAGGAAGCACTCGGCGCGGCCTCAGCCGCAGCCGTGTGCGCCGGCGAATACGCGCTCAGCGCACGGGACCCACTCGGCGCCCGACACTCTCGTCTTCATGACTGTGCGTGTCCTTTCTCCCCCATCCCTTTATCTGAACCCGCCAAAATGACGCTTCGCTCCTTTTGTTTTTGGGTGTGTTTTATGCGACGTGTATCTAGCATACCAACAACCGGTCAAGTACAACCCCGCCGTAGCGCGCGAAGTGCTCAAGCATGTCTACACCGCCGAGCGGCTCCAGCCGCCGACGTCGCTCGGCGCCGTGTTCGGGACGTATGGGCCGCTGTGGGCGCGCGCACTCTCGCTCCCTATTGGCGCGAGGTTGTGCGGAGCGGAGAGTATGCTCGCCTCGGAGTGTACGCTCTCGAAGCGTATGGGATTTTTAAAGTGCGTTTCGTGTTCTTTACGCCCGTTTTTCTTCCCTGTCTCTTTGTGCGTGGTCTGATCGTGTTATCGATTGTGGCAAGTTGGAGAGATGGTGGGGCGTAGGTCGCTCGTAGGGTATAACATGGAGTAGAGTTGGGCGCCTGCGCCATCATACCGTGAGCCGTTCTGTCGAGCTCGGAACGAGTACACCTCCCTATCTGTTCCGATACGCCGCCACTGCGCGTTGGCCCCGTCAATCTCAATAATAGACTCAATTTTGCGTGTGTTTTTATTCGGCTTTGTCGACGGAACACTAAGCGCGTTCTGCTGAGGATGGGTGTGTAACAATTTCATCTATCCTAGGTCATCTTCGACCTTTATTTACCAGCCAGGGGCCCCCATCAGGACATCCAGTTATCAAGAAGTAAATCACTTCAACCTTACTGTTGGCAGAAAGCCGACAATATTCCGCCAAATTGTTCACATTACAAAGCTTGCCACACCACGTCGCGCCGTCCGCACGCGTCGTCCCTCATATTAATCCATATGGTATATCTGGCAGTCGAGTGCTCGCGGTTAACCCCACGAGACTTCTCGCTGTTCTCATGCTCCTTGTGATCGGCGCGTCGAAGGGAATAACGGTGCGCCTGTGTAGAAATACCTGCGCTGCAACGGCTATTGTTGTCCACCTCATGAGCCCTGTCACGCCCCATTGATCCGCCGACAACGCTTGTGGTCCATGCAGCGTCACCGCATGTGATGATGACAACTTACAGTTTCCGCGCATGATGAATCCTGTCTTCGTGGCTCCCTTTCTCTAACTCTAATCCGATCTAGACCCGATAATTGGACCCTCATACCTTTCATAATTTCCTGTTCTGTGCGTAACATTCACAGTCTGGGCGTGATTCCAGCTGACGACACATGATTGCTCGTTCTTCATCTATTTTCATCGTTCAGGAAACTATGACCCGCGTTGAGAAGTGATCATGAACTGTATTTGTGACTAGATAAACGCCGTGCCACCATCAGGCTGTACGTGTCTTGGATGATTTGATATTCCAATAGCCATGCGGCAGCATTCTGTATTAATGTGGACCTAGATTCATTCGACTGCTGTAACCACCAACCTGACACGCTCCTTTCCACCACCAACAGCCATCGGTGTGACCTTATAACGATCAAATCGTTCACCATAGTTAATAACCGCTGCACGGTCACCCACGTCTACCGCAGGCTCGGCGACAGATCTGTTCACTTCATTGATTTCAGTCCTATTAGTTTGACCTGGTGGGAAGTCACTGTATAGAGAGAAATGGAGTTATATCACAGGGAGAGGGTGAAAGTGAACGAAAATGATCCATACTACTGTCGATTGAACTTTCACGCCCGATAGTAACTGTGCAATATCTCGCCGTCCTATTCTTGATGCAAGTCTACCTGGAGTCCGACCGTCAATGTCTCGTGCGTGAATATCTGCACCTCTATCGAGAAGGACCTCTACGATCTCGAGATGACCGTTTGACGACGCAAGATGTAATGCAGTCAACAGGTTCTCTTCCTTTGCATTGATATCAGCGCCGTGGTCAAGCAACAGCTCCGCAATGTCGTGGTATCCAAATTCGGATGCAGGCATCAACGGGGTCCAGCCAGTCTTGTTCCGGCAATTCACGTCTGCACCGTACTCGATCAATACTTTCGCCACCTCCAACTTTGAGTTCCACGACGCCACAAACAATGCTGTGTTGTGCTCTGCATTCAGTCCATTGATGTCGGCACCATCTTCAAGTGATAGCTGCACATCCTCAACAGTCCCATGCACACAGAAATTGTGGAACAGGCTGAGTATGCCATTGGGATGTTTGTGCTTGGCAATGCCGACTGACGGCAATGTAGCGTCGGGAACAAGGTTATCCGGGGTGTTGTCTATTGGGTTGACGTCCATGCCATTACAAGGATCCATGACACCCATGTGGTTCGCTAGGTAACTCGTGACTTCGCGCTTCCTGCTTGCAAGTGCTGCGTCCAAGGGGATTTGATTTTGAGAATTTCGCACGTTAACATCGGCGCCGGACTCGACCAACAGTTTCACCAAGTCAAGATGACCATTATGCGCTGCTGTGTGCAACGGGATCGCGCCATTATTGTCTTGAGAGTTGGGGCTCGAGCCGGATTTGAGCAGCAAACGGGCGATATCAAGTCGCCCGTCGGCAGCGGCCCGGTGCAAGGGTGTCTGCTGGTCCTTGTTCCGTTTGTATACGTCCGCGTGGTGCTCTATCAGCAGCTCCACGATGCCGAGGAATCCCTCGGCTGAGGCATGATATAAAGGAGTAGAGTGTCGAGTGTCTTGGGCATTTATGGCGGCGCCGTGATCGATGAGCACTTGTACAATACTGAGCTGGCGATGTCGGGACGCATTTATCAATGGTGTACAGCCTTCGTTGTCTGGGGTGTCCAAAGCTGCGCCGCTCTGGATCAACGACTGCACGATATCTAGATGACCATATCCCGACGCTATGAACAATGGTGTCCAGCCTTTATTGTCTGGGGTGTCGACAGCTGCGTCGCTGTGGGTCAACAACCGCACGATATCTAGATGTCCATATCGTGACGCTGCCAACAATGGTGTCCAGCCTTGATTGTTTGGGGTGTCGACAGCTGCGCCGCTCTGGATCAACAATCGCACGATATCTAGATGTCCATATAGTGATGCTGCATTCAATGGTGTCCAGCCTTCATTGCCTGGGGTGTCGACAGCTGCGCCGCTCTGGGTCAAAAACCGCACGATATCTAGATGTCTATATCGTGACGCTGCCAACAATGGTGTCCAGCCGTTATTGTCTGGTGTGTCGACAGCTGCGCCGCTCTGGGCCAACAACCGCACGATATCTAGATGTCCATATCGTGACGCTGTGAACAATGGTGTCCAGCCTGTATTGTCTGGAGTGTCGACAGCTGCGCCGCTCTGGGTCAAGAACCGCACGATATCTAGATGTCCATCTTTTGACGCTGCCAACAATGGTGTCCAGCCGTTATTGTCTGGTGTGTCGACAGCTGCGCCGCTCTGTGTCAACAACCGTACGATATCTAGATGACCATATCGTGACGCTGCCAACAATGGTGTCCAGCCGTTATTGTCTGGGGTGTCGACAGCTGCGCCGCTCTGGATCAACAACCGCACGATATCTAGATGTCCATATCGTGACGCTGACTTCAATGGTGTCCAGCCTTGATTGCCTGGGGCGTCCACAGCTGCGCCGCTCTGGGTCAAGAACCGGACGATATCTAGGTGTCCATATCGTGATGCTGACATCAATGGTGTCCAGCCGTCATTGTCTGGTGTGTCGACAGCTGCGCCGCTCTGGATCAACAACCGCGCGATATCTAGGTGTCCATATCGCGATGCTGACGTCAATGGTGTCCAGCCTTCACTGTCCTGGGAGTCTACAGATGCGCCGTGGTGTAGTAATACCCGTGCAATCTCCAATTCTCCCATACTTGCTGCCAAACTCAATGCAGTCTCGGAGCGCCGACCGTTCAGCAAGTTGATACCCGCATGGTGTTTGAGTAATAACTCAACGTGGTCACGGCGACCGCTATCTGATGCTACACCCAATGGGGTGTAGCCGAGAGCGTTCGTGATATTAACATCCGCACCATGACCAAGAACCACCAGCGCAATATCCACGTTCTGCCCCACAAGTGCAGCATTCACTGCCGAGCCATGACATCCTCCTCTTGCGTTGATGTCCCCTGGATAATTGCCGATAAGATATTCAACGAGGTTACGGAATCCGCAGAGTGATGCATAATATAATGCGGAAGCCTCGGGTCGTGATGGACGATCCTCGAACATGTGTTGCCGGAACGGATAGTCAATATCAAATATCCAAATCCATGTCGAGAACGATGGCTCGTCCATATCGAACAAACATTCCATTTCATCCTGGATCCTCAACGACACATCCTCGAATCGGCCATGGTCCACCCAGTGTTGTGCGGCATACTGTGCAAATGGAAACTTCTTGATGCTATCTTTGCCGACTTGGCCACCAAGATGGAGGAGGACACTGAGACATGCCTGCGCAAGAATGGTGTGTGCAGAGTAAGGAACAACATGGTAGCGGGAAAGATCCTCTGTCGACTTGGCCAGTCGGTCCGATGTCAAGAACTCTTTGACCGAGAAATGGGAAAACTGAACCACCGGCGATCCGTCCACATTCACCACCGAAATCAGACTGGAACATGTGGAGAGCACAGCTTCTTGCGCATCGTCTAAGTGCCAACCCACATGATACTGAGGGAGCTGTCCAGGGTCGAAGCGAATGGCAAGGACCTCGGCAAGTTCTTCGACACGAAGTGGGCGAATGGCAACAGTGAGGCACTGGAACAACCTCTGGGAAAATTCTCGTCTCTCCTTCCTGATTCCGAGTAAGATCCGTTCATATGTTTCGTCCAACGACTCGGGTAACTGATCCAGGGCACGCCCAATAACACTTGGTAAACAATGACGCAAAGACTCTAGTTGGCAATACACCCATCTAAACCTGCATGTTCGGTAAGCGAGAGTGCCAGGACATCACAGTTGTGGTTACTCACATTCCATCTGCCCTTGCTGAGAGTGTGTCAATAACCATTTGCTTGTCCTCTGGCCTCCATCCTCGCATTCGGCGGTCTGAGTGAACAAAATTCTTGATATAGTCAAGAATATCTTGCTTTTGTCCGCTTTGGTCGTGGAGGGACAGGTGGAGTGATGTGAGGGGCTCGAGAATGGTCTGGATGTCGATCTCCGGTCGACTTGTGACACATATGCGTAGATTTGGGAGCCTCAGACCAACAAGATCCTCCAAAAGATCGAGAACCTCTTCACGTGCAGTTGGATATCCATATGTATTGAGGCATTCATCTATCGCGTCCATAATGATACACCTCATCGGTGCATCTGGCAGTCTGAGAATCTTCTTCAGAGATTGAATGAGTGTTTTGTTGTCGGGTTGCTGTGATCCCTCATGGTTCTCCGAATAGAGGTCAGAAAGGATCTCATAGCAGGGATCGGAGGTGGCACAGAACTGGGAAAGGAGCGATGCGAGGAGACCTCGGATGCCTTGCTTTGCGACATCCTTAAAATCGAAATAATAGTAACCCATGAGGGCTAGTCCGCGATTGCACTTCGTCTTGACTTCTTGAATTATAGTTGAACTAGTTCACAACATGAAAACTGAAAATCCATGGACTTGCATGGCACGTACCAGAGAATGGTCTTTCCGGATCCAGCTACAAGTCCGTGTGGCCGGGAGTCATCAAAAAAAGCATTGGATCGGAGTGCAAAACACACATACGCTTTCCGTGAATCCATAACAATGATCCTGTTGTGATCCACTTCTCGAACGTGCTGCCCTGGATAAACCATTCCGCGGTTCCCCCATGTTGAGTTCCATGAGCAATGTTGTGGTTCTTCGATGGATCTGGCGGGGAGAGCCAACTCCGGATATCCTTCTGCAAATGGTGACTTATGAGGCGCAATCAGTTACGTATTGTTACAATTAGCGGGAGTGATAGCTCACGTTTGATCTTGTTTGTCTGGCTTGTCATCTCTTGAATCGTGACTAGTATCCGTAGTTAGTCACATGGAAATTGATCAGACGACAAGCGTACCGAGAGCCTGCCATATGTCGTGCATGGATGTCGTGCCATCTATCCGAACAGCCCTGTGAGTCATCCGAAGCCGGCGGAGGAAAGCTGCATACCGCCAATGACAAGCTTCAGGTTGCTGACAAGACCATGTACGACTTGAAGAGTCTCGGTTCCCGTCATGCGAGCCTCATCGAGAGTGAGGCGGTCGATTCTATGGAGTACGTCCTCGATCTCGCTCTCTCCCAACAGTTTCTTCGCAAACTTTTCTGGGCCGAGGTCATAAACGAGGCAAATATAATGATATAGAACAACCTACTGAGTCGTCCCTGCTTGATCTGCTTGGTTGCAAGGGAAAGTACAGACAAGACCTCGACCATGATTTTTGTGACTACACCAGACATCGACGGGGAAAACGGGATCTTGGTATAAATTCGTAAACGGTTGAGGAAATTCCCGACACATTCAAGTAGATCAACTAAAGCGTCGTAGCTTGCAGTGATTCCGATGGCGGCCTGGAATATGAGATGTCACGAGGATATACTTTCAGAAAGCAAGCTCATACGCACAATTAACAGTACATCAACGCCGACAAGGATCGCTTTTGTTGGTTGGAATGGCACCTGGAAAGGGAACAATGAGGATACGTGAGATGAGTTGAGTTGATCCGGTAGGCTCACCATCGTGGCAGCCTCACTAAGAATGCCGGAAAGTGTATGAAGGACTTGTACTACTGGTTTAAGACAGTTGATCAATTTGGGATTCCCATCGCGATATGCTTGGAATTGCTTTGCCTTGTCTCCGAGGAGATCAAGGATGGCATCGGCGGAGTTGCAATTTTGGAGGGTTTGGGCGGAGGGATGTCTAGTGAGGTCTATGCCTGTTTGTTTGGCATAATCGGACAAGGCAGCATCGAGAATGGCTTGAAAGTTGGAAGAAGAGTTAGGTGTTGAAGACATAGGCAGAAGGGATGATGGGCGTTGGGGGAAGACGTGGGAAGACAGTGTTGAGGGATACAACGCCTTCTCGGCGTGGTCAATTAACCCGGGCCGGAAATGGAAGTGAAGGCTGCGCCCACTCGGAACTGGCGTCACGCTACGCTCGCTCTTCCCCTATTAAGATCTTAAAAGAACTTGTCTTATTGTGATATGTTCCTACATTATTGCTAGTACACTAGATGGGCCTCAGATATACATAAGGAGGGCACTTTTCACCAATAAAACAATAGAATGATGGTGCAAGGTCTACGGCAAACGCAGAGCCGCAAAAGTGGAACCATTTTTTTTTTTTTTTTTTTTTTTTTTTTTAACTTCGATTACCGTGCGCCTCGGGGTACAGAACCCCATGTAGCACTTCAAAACTGGGAGGG
>Ga0307510_10006312_pt1 | contig 14139 bp, 14 predicted proteins | sample 12_EM_MG_FD_207224 | JGI IMG/M metagenome (GOLD analysis project Ga0307510, IMG submission 207224) | Populus trichocarpa ectomycorrhiza microbial communities from riparian zone in the Pacific Northwest, United States - 12_EM | ecosystem: Host-associated > Plants > Roots > Unclassified | place... | reverse complement strand
ATCGCAGGCTTCGTCTAAGATGATTACTTAGTCATGGCGGTACAGATCAACTATGCCCATGGGTGGCCATCAACAAACTTCCCGACGAAGTCCTTCTTGGAATCTTCGGCTTCTGTATGGCTAATCCACTTCCACCTCCATCTTACAAAGAAGACGCATGGCATACGCTAGTGCACGTGTGCCGACGTTGGCGATATGTCGTATTTGGTTCACCAGGTTCCTTGGATTTGCGGCTTCTTTGTATGAACAGAAGACTAGTGAAGCCGCCGGATATATGGCCAGAGTTGCCTATTGTCATTCATGTCGATAATGAGAAAATCTGTCAACAGCCGAGTGTCACCAACGTTATTTCCGTACTCAAGCGGCACGATCGAGTGTGCAAAATCTTTATCGACGGCGTTCCAAATCCATTATTGGAACAACTAGCAACGATGAGGGAGCCTTTCCCGGCGCTGATCGAACTGGAGTTAGCGTCATTCAAGGAGGACCCACCGATCCTTCCCGATTCGTTCTTGGGTGGATCTGTCCCACGTCTGCGATCACTTATCTTGTGGGGTATTCCATTTCCTGCAATAGGGAAGCTGCTTTTGTCTACCCGTGACCTTGTCACGATTTCCCTAGGATTCATTCCATCTTCTGGAAACATTTCGCCCGAGGCGATGGTCACCATTCTGTCCACATTGACCAGGCTCAAATCACTTCACCTTAGTTTCGAAAGCCCTCAACTTTGGACCCAGGGAGCGAGTCAACGTCCTCCTGCCACACGCGTCGTCCTCCCCGCTCTCACCGCCTTTGACTTCTCCGGTAATAGCCAATACTTGGAGGACATGGTATCCCGAATTGATGCCCCTCTCGACTTCCTTGCCGCCACGGTGGCCTACAATCCAGATCAACTAGTATTCGACTTTCCACTACTCCGCCACTTCATCGGTCGCACAAAAATACTCAATGCACCCCATCGAGCAGTCACGTCATTTTCAAATTGTAATGCCAGGATCCAGCTTTTTCGGCGAAAAGGGGGCGTTGATTGCCACGTGTTAAATTTGGCCATCCCGTGTTATGCATCGGATTTACAGCCTTCGGCGCTTGCACAAGCCTGTAGCTCGTTATCGCTTCCCCTTCCCAGCTTGGAACACCTCAGCATCTACAAGTTTAAGTCTTGGGTTTGGCTACCACGATGGCAGAATGTGGAGATCACGCACTGGCAATGGATGGTACTTTTACACCCTTTCATCACCGTGAAGGACCTTGTCCTAGACGAACCAGTTGTTTTGTCTGTTGCATCAGCTCTGCAAGAACTCATTGCGGTAGGAGTAACAGAAATTTTACCAGCGCTGCAAAACATTTTCCTCGAGGGTTTCCGGTCGTCGGGTCCAGTTCCAGAAGGTATTGCGAGGTTCATTGCTGTGCGAGAGCTCTCTGGTCGCCCTGTAATTGTGCACTTCCGGGAAACAAAGTAGTAGTATTAATTACGTCAGGAAGCCGGCGGTCGATAGATGCTGTCTGCTTTTTGTCCAATTGACATTTCATGCTACCATCTACTCATCTTTTTTTTTTTGAATTAGTTATCTCCTTGTTGCATTAGTTTGAATTATCAGCAATAAATGAGAGGTAAATTATTGGGGGTAAGTTTAGGAGTGATAATGATAAATTCACAATAATCCGGCAAAAAATATCTCTAAGTTACTTAAATTACTAAAGTACGTTTTCTTCTCTACTTGAGACCTGTCGACCCACGAAACTAAGTACGCGCCTTCCAGAGCAATTGTATCGGATCGAATCATCGTTAATGTGTCCTCATGCTTGCTAGATTGTCTGACACTGATGTTGCCGTTGTCCGGTCATTAATGCTTTCAATAAGTCGTCCCGGTCTGATGAGGTGGGCAGGTGGGACAAGAAAGAAGCAGAAAACAAGAAATGAAGGGCGGGGGTGTGCGCGCATGGGAATTCAGTCTGGGAAAGCACCGCGCCGCGCGTGCGTCCACCAAGGGTCGTCGTAAACCACAGCGTCAACTTGATCACGTGATCGACCCTTCATAATCACGGGATTAGGCGGCCAACTACGCTATGTAATACAGGCCAGGTAAGCAGCACTGCCTCGGTGACATCCGACTAGCTGCTTACCTGGGGCCGTATTTATCACTGTTCAGTAGGTGGACAGTGACTGGACGCGGACGTGAATTGTCTGCGAACAACACTCAACCCTAGATTAGGTGTTACTGTGAAATTAACCACGGCGCCTATCGATGATATCGGTTTTGTGACTCGATGGGACTGCGGTAGTACTGCGGTGCGCATCGTATTTCAGCCTGACCCTTTACTACCACGTTCACCGTTATCACTCCCTCACAGACTCAGCCATCATTTTTTCTCCTGTCCAGCTGAGATGTCCTTAATCCGAGATATGGGGGGCTCTTCTAGTTCTCGGTTGCAATTGATCTTCGAGGCTGCCTTGGACGGCTATGAAGAGAAGACAGGTATGAAGTTGATCGATAATCCTCTCGCCAGACAACTCGAAAATTGCAACTCTATGGAGTCAATCATCACCGTGCTTCAAGAGCAAGCACTGGCCTTCCGTCAATTTCGAGGAGACGATGGCAAAGTTATGAAATCGCTCAAGTCCATAGTCCATGTCCTCCATGCGCTTTCTACCAGTACCGTTCTTGGAGAAGGTATTGGCCTGGTACGTCGGATGGCACTTATGGTATAATGCGTTCCTGAAGCCAGTTCTGCAGACGTTACCCCCTGCGAAGGCAGTATTCGCAGCTTTTGCTATCCTACTTTCCGTATGTCATTCCCAGTCCCTATGAGCGTATCCTTCTGACGTGTAGGCGTATCAGGCGATGAAGGACGTTAGCGCAAGCTACGGAGCCCTGATCGATCTCCTCGAGTCCATCAATCACTTCCTGGACCGCCTCGAAATCTATACTAGATTCCCTCCTCCTGCAACGATGGCAGAGATCATTGTCAAGATCATGGTGGAACTGCTTTCTACCATCGCCCTCGTGACTAAACAGATTAAACAGAGACGTCGATGTAAGACTGTTCTTAACTTGTGCTTCACAGGGCTGAAAGCAACGTAGTGAAGTTTGTGAAGAAGCTTTTGGGAGAGAACGAGGTCGAGGCTGTTCTCCAACGACTCGACAGATTGACCCAGGACGAGGCTCGCACAACCGCAGCGCAGACTCTTGAGGTTGTCTACGGCCTTGTCCAGAATATGGGGGTCGTCATGGATGGTGCAGCCACTTCACTTGGTTTGTCACTCGTTCGTTGTTAAACATTCTGGCCTCTAGATGGAAGAGCTTCGGTAGACGGCATCCGGGATGCTCTAGGTATGTCTGTTTGACAACAGGAAGGCCTCAGATATCCCTGACCAAATGATAGAAATCATGCAGGACATTGCAAGCAAGATAAACAAGTCACAACGTGAGCCATTTGCCATCACCACAACACTAATTGGAATAGCCAAACTTTCGTATAGGTGACAAGTTGCAACGAGATGCACGAAAGTGGCTTTCTCCCCCAGATCCATGGGAGAACCACGACACCGCTCGCAAATCACACCACAGAGGAACGTCAACATGGTTTACCCAAGGCAATACTTTCACAGAATGGAAATCATCGGGTCCAAATTCGTTGTTATGGATTCATGGAAAACGTGGGTGCCGAGTCCTACACCGTTTATTCTGCTAGTAATTCCATGTTAAAGCCGGCGCGGGGAAGAGCATACTTTGGTGCGATATTCCCAAGCATTTCCGGTGCGGGAGCTTACGCAATTGACTAGTTCCACAATCATTGAGGACATCGATGGCATGCGCAGACGAGGACTGGCGGCGCTGGCTATTTTCTACTGTGATTTTAGGGATGACAAGAAGAAGAACCTCCGTGGATTAGTGTCATCTCTGCTTGTCCAACTTTGTCATCATTCCGACTCCTATGCCGCCATTCTTTCCGATTTCTATTCGGCATATGATAGTGGTTCACGTCATGCTGGTGACGAAGCACTTATCGGGTGTCTGGAAGGCATGCTCAAACTCACTGGACAAGCACCGGTTCATATTATCATAGATGCGTTGGACGAGTGTCCGGATGCAATCGGCAGACCGTCTTCCCGCGAAGAAGTCCTAAAGCTTGTACAGGAGCTTGTCAGCTTGCACCTTCCAAGTTTACGCATTTGCATCACGAGCAGACCCGAAGCCGACATCAGAAGAGTTCTTGATCCCTTCCCTTTCCACCACATTTCTCTACATGACGAGCTTGGCCAAATTCAAGATATTGTTAACTACATCAGGGCTGTCGTTGATATGGACTGGAAGATCAGGAAATGGAGAGCAGATGATAGGGAGTTGGCTATTGACGTGCTCACAAAAAAAGCCGACGGGATGTAGGGCATCATTACTGTATATCGACCTGAGTCTTGTTCACGCCTGTTATCTAGGTTCCGTTGGGTTTCATGCCAGATCGATTACCTCCGCCGCTGCCTGCCCGCACGTATCCGGCATGCTTTGGAAGAATTACCAGAGGGCCTTGACGCAACATACGAGCGCATCTTGCAAGATATTGATAAAGCAAACTGGAAATTTGCACACATTCTCTTCCAGATTGTTGCGGTGGCATCCCGCCCACTTCGTGTCGAGGAGCTTGCAGAGTTCCTCGCATTTGATTTTGACGCAGGGCCAAGTCCAACGTTTCGGGTCGGTTGGCGCCCTGATGATCCGGCGGGTGCTGTGTTGTCTACGTGTTCAAGTCTGCTCGCCGTTGTCAAAGCCGGTGATTTCACGGTTATACAATTTTCCCACTTTTCGGTGAAAGAATTCCTCACGTCGACTCGCCTTTCTGAAGCAAAATATGTTCTTTCCCGCTGCCATATTTCTTTACCACACGCCCATACGATCGCAGCGCAAGCTTGCCTGGAAATTCTGCTACACCTGGATGAAATGGTTACTAGGGACATCCTGAAGGACTTTCCTCTGGCAGAATACGCCGCCAAGCACTGGGTAGACCATACCCGCTTTGAGGATCTGCTTTCCGGTACGCAAGAATGCGTTAAGCGTCTCTTTGACCCAAGGACATCGCATCTTGCAGTCTGGGTCTGGTTGTACGACCCAGAAATCGACTCGTGGCACCCAGACATGCGATCCATACGCCCTTCGCGACCCAGAGGCAGTTGCTTGCACTACGCTGCTATTTGTGGCCTGCATGACTTGATTGCGTTCCTGGTGATTGAACGCCTGCAGGACGTGAATACTCCGGGCTTTAGCGACAAGGCAACTCCGTTGCACCTTGCGTCAAGACGCGCACATGTGAAAGTCGTTCAGTTACTCCTCCATCATGGCGCGGATGCCAATGCCCAGGACAATTCCAAGTCAACTCCGTTGCATCGGGCGGCGCGGCATGGACATGTGGAAGTTGCTCGGGTGCTGCTTGAGCATGGCGCTCATGTGAATACCCGGGCGGTGGAAAAGTGGACTCCTTTGCATCGGGCGACACAAGGTGGATATGTGGAAGTCGCTCAGGTGCTCCTCGAACATGGCGCGAATGCGGGCGCCCAGACCGTGGACAAGTGGACTCCATTGCATTTGGCGTCGCAGGGAGGGCATGTGGAACTCTCTCAGGTCCTCCTTGATCACTGCGCCGATGTAAATGCCCAGGCCACAGACAACCTCACCCCGTTGCATTTAGCGTCAAAAGATGGACATGTAGAAGTTGCCCGAGTACTCCTCGAGCACGGAGCAGACAAGAACGCTGAGGAGTCGGACCAGTTGACCCCATTGCATCTGGCGTCGCAAGAGGGACATGTGGAAATTGTTTGCTTACTTCTCGAGCATGGCGCAGATACTAGTACTCAGGACGTGGACAAGCGAACACCTCTGGATTGGGCCTCGAAACAGGGGCACGTAGAAGTCGCTCGGGTGCTCCTCGGACACGGTGCAGATACCAAGGCCCAGGACATGAACAAGTGGACCCCACTGCATTTGGCGTCGCAAGTGGGACATGTAGAAGTTGCTCGGGCGCTACTCGAACATGGTGCAGATCCCAGGGCCAAGGACATGAACAAGTGGACTCCACTGAGTTGGGCGTCGAAACGGGGGCACGTAGAAGTCGCTTCCGTGCTCCTCGAGCATAGTGCAGATGCCAGGGACCAGGACATGAACAAGTGGACCCCACTGCATTTGGCGTCGCAAGAGGGACGTGTAGAAATTGCTTGGGTGCTCCTCGAACATGGCGCAGATACTAGTGCCCAGGACAGGTACAAGTGGACTCCACTGCATTTGGCGTCGAAAGAGGGACATGTAGAAGTTGCCCGGGTGCTCCTCGGACATGGTGCAGATCCCAGGGCCCAGGACAGGTACAAGTGGACTCCACTGCATTGGGCGTCGAAAGAGGGACATGCGGAAGTTGCCCGGGTGCTCCTCGGACGCGGTGCAGATGCTAATGCCCAGGACAGGTACAAGTGGACCCCACTGCATTGGGCGTCAAAAGAGGGACATGTAGAAGTTGTTCAGGTGCTCCTCGAACATGACGCGGATGCTAGTACCCAGGACAGGTACAAGTGGACTCCATTGCATTGGGCGTCGAAAGAGGGACACGTAGAAGTTGCCCGGCTCCTCCTCGAACATGGTGCAGATGCCAGGGCCCAGGACATGAACAAGCGGACTCCACTACATTGTGCGTCGCACAGGGGACAGGTGGAAGTTACTCAAATGCTCCTCGAGCACGGCGCAGACGCAAGCTCACAGGACATGAACTAGTCGACGCCATTGTACTTGGCTTTCAAGGAGGATATGTAGAAACAGCCCAGGTACTTCAAGAGTACACCATCCACTCAATGGCACGGGACGTTTCGGGGTAAATCCTGAGGCGGATATGATGCCAAAGGTGTTCGAAGATGCTAGAATCGTGGGGAATGTGCATAACCGTCTACGATGTAGTATTCCCCTTTACACCAGTGGTCAATGAACAGTCAAATTTTAGTGATACTTACTGTAGTGATGTGCTTAATCAGCCGGGATGATGATTGGTTTACGTATTGACGTGCTACAGTAGACAAATGCCCAAATATTTTCCATGCCCGTCTTGTCCGAGGAAGGCATCCTAATCCTTGTTCCATAAGTTTCTATCTGGTTTTCGTTTCCTTGAGTGATAAGAACATCGTTGACCGTATCGACTGCATTGTTAACACAGGTCCGAAGACGAAAAAATAGATAGCGGTAGACATGGAATTGGTGACCGAAGTAATGTATTTGTCGCGATCGACAGGACTACGCCCGGAGTAGAGCTTAAGGGGGAAACTGAGGAAAAACTGACCGCGAGCAGGACAGGAGAGCCTAGAGATGTAGAGAACGCAGGCGGAGATTTCGAGAACAGCGGATTAGGTCGTTACATTCGAGCATTGCGTACCATGTACTGTAATATTCACAGAAGAATCAAAGGGAACTGTTCGTGAACAGGAGGCATCGAAATCATGAAAGGATCCAATATTCTAAGAATAGCGTGAGGACTGCCGTTGAGCGTGAGGGCTCATGCACGCTTGCCCTTTGTCGTAGTGAATACGTCTCAATCTTAATGTCAGCGCATGTCTGAAGGGCATCAAAAAATCCCAAGAAACGAGGAAAAGAACAAAGCTTGTATACACTACGAAGGTCCAAGAAAATCGAGAAAGTCGCCGATGAAATGTGACACATCAACGCCCCGACGGACATGATGTCATCGGGAAGGGCGATGGTATGGCTCAGTTCCTCTCCAGAGGGGTGTGTTCGAGCCCATAGATACTCGCTGGAACGAGCTCTAAGTCAATCTCTGCGCCAGTAATGTCAGGCCGTGAGGTCGTCGGGTACTCAGGGTTACAGCTGGTGCTATCAGGCGAAGGGGTATACCCTTTGAGGCAGAGGCGGACGACGCATTCGCCAGACAGACAGGCAACATCGGCAACTCCGGGGATCGCTGTGCAGTCCCTGCCAATGGGGGAGGATAGCGTGAGAGGCAATATGCAGCCACCACCTGCAAAAGGAAACAGGCGCTTGTCAGTTTCTCAACGTGATAGGCACGTGCAGGACGCCAGGTCCACAACCAGGCACTCACAGCTCTCGAGATCATGTACGGTATTGATGCACTCCCACGCGTGCGCACCACCGCCGTAGACACCGCAGGCTGTCCATCCAGCTCCCATCTCCGCGCAAGCCCCGCTGCCGACCCAGCGCCTCCTGTCTTTGGATGGCTTGTGGGAAGGACACGCTCCTTGGGGCACGCACCGGCCGTTGCAGACGACCGAGGGCTTCTGACATTCGCACGTCGTCGGGCGCCCCTGGGGGTGAGGCGTGAATCCATCCACGCACTGGAATCCGCAGGGATTTCCAAATTGACAGGTGGGAATGCCGTGATCGGGGTAGTCACAATGCGACAAGGTGGGGGAACTGAAGAGCTGAGAAACAATCAGACATTTACAGAGCACATTTAATTTATCGACTGACCAGGTTCGTGACAGCGGTAGTGACTACGGGTGGTCCGAAACGATCGACGGCAGACCTTGAGACCGGATTACTAAAAATGAACTGGAAAATGCCCGACTGGCAGACGCAGGCACCTATTCATCGTTTAGACATGGGGACACTACAGCACGACCTTTGTAATGACAGTTGACCCACTGATGAACCCAATGTCGACCGTTTTTCCTCCCGGGATGGGGATGATGAGCTCTGCGTTGATGTTCGCGCACACATCGAAGGTGTCTCGCGCGTCAAGCGGATGTGGGATCGGCTCTCGCGGGTCGACATGAGATGCACGAGCCCCAAGGAGCAGACTGAGAACCGGAAGAATTCGGAAGGGATGCATGGCGTATATAAAATACGAGCTCTTCACACAAAAATTGGTGAGAACAGGCATACAGAAAAGCTTGACTCGGTCTTATATCCCAGAAAGACGGGGCGGAAATCTTAACGCTCCGGATTCGGACATAGTTACGTAGAGCGCGTAGGACGTTGGAATATGTAATGCTGGTCATCGATCCTCCGGAGGGGTTCAAAAACAAGATAGTCCGTGAGAGAATCCGGTTTGCTACCTGGCACAGATTCGTAAAGTACAGCGCTCATCGCCAATAATTGCAGGAACACATGAGTTGATCCAGGATCGCATTTGTGGGTCCATGCGAACACGTGGTAATAAAAGGTTCACATATATTTATTGCCACAGGGACGGTGGTACACTTACTGTATTGTCAGGACATTGATGACAGTTGATGCCAAGGACTTTTCCCACTGTTGGGAAAACCCTGGAGTCTGTGCCAAGCCCAGGGCAACACATGAAAATATCACAGAATCAATGCGCCAATAACGAGACAAAATGTGAATTGTTTCCCCCACCTTTCCCACTACTGTTGTTCTGCCCTACTCTCATTAATAATTTAAATTAAGAACCCTTAACATCCTTTGAGTTTTCATGTTAATTCTAAGGAGAAAGAGCGGTCCAAAGCCTCGGAGAAAATCCAACAATAAGGACCATTTAACCTTCGTCAGTTAGATGTCGCAGGACAGGACACTTCCAGACAACCAAACAGCTTGATTCTTGCTGAGAGACATTACAAACCTTCTGGGAAGACCCTTAGATGGGTATTTCAAGAGATATCGAGGAGAGTCATTGCAGACAAAGTAGAGTTCGAAGAGCAGGGGCAAAATAGCGGGTTCTTGCGGAGTCTGAAATGGAAATGGGGAACGAACGGGAAACGCTCATCTGCTTAGGTAAGCCAGAGTGAGTATTGGGCTACAACGCCTAACACAACGACGACTAGCTTGAGGTGCGGGCGTAGTGCGGGCGATTTAATTGTCCGATTACCGTTAACTGAACTACAGTCGTAGCCAGCACCATCCATCGCCGCAATCATCCTTAGTCGTTCCCCTTTGAATGCTGAGAGAACTTGGAGAGCGTCCGGTTTGTGTCACGTCATCATTGAACGTGTCGATAACAAGTGCCAAGCGAGACGCGGATCTTCGAGCCAAACCTCTCGCGGGTGAAGAGGCCCAAGCCCGAAAGCTCTACCCCTGACTCAACGCCATTACTGACAACAAGGCAGCCATTCGACTGTTTCCGAACCGCAGCCATTCGTACGATGTGAAACGCAGGAAAATCTCTGCTGGACCACCGCGAACGGCTGTAGGGTAACTACCAATTGTGCGTCACCCTTGTATCTGTGTTCTAAGAGAGCTTGACAGCGACAGCCTCGGGCATTTCAGTTTTCAAAGACGGCCTCACCAGGCGACGCACCGCCCATGCAAGCTCTTTTTGCATCCATCCGGCTATGAGAAGAGAATACACACAAATTCCTGGATAGGTGGTACAAGGCCATTGGGACCTTACCAGCATCTGTATCTCAGTCTCAGTCAGAGACTCTGTGGATCCAGATCGTTGCCATCCATCAGACTGAGACACGGAGGCAAATCCGTGTCTCCACTTTGGACAGACTGGCGGAGAGTAAGCCGGGACTGACAGAGCCAAAGTCCCTCTGCCTCGCTCAGGCCGACTGGATCTGCGCTCCAAGGTGGCTCAGCTCGGACAAGCACTGGCAAAAACTGTCAAATTTTGACAACGGGTCTCTCAGTTCATCCCATACTCGAACTCAGAAGAGTGATATCACCACTCAAACTCCCAGATAGACCTGGAAGCGCATGGATTTCCTCTCTAGTGTATCCTGTGATTCTGTAGGTATGCTCATTACTTGGGTTGACGGGGGGTCATTTGACAACGTGAAGATAAAACCAGACGTTATCCCGACATATGACAAACTGACTGCCTTATTTAGAAGGCTGCTGTTCTCAGGACCAAAACAGGCGGTGGAAGCACTTCGTACGTATCCAAACATGCCCTGTGCCTCATGCTCGATTCCTCGTCTCATCAGGAAAGTTTACAGCCCTCTTTTGGTGGAATCAGGGAGCAATTGCCACGAGATGCCCTCAATATATCCCCGATCAGTAACGAATTCTTGCGCGCCTCCGCGGACAGGACAAAGTTTATTTGGGCACTTGTTATCTAGGCGGAAGAAACTTCTCAAACCTGAAGCGCTCGAGGCCCCGTGCTTCCCCTCTGTGAGTGAGAAATATATTGTCATGTGATGGCCCTGAGTATCCGTACTCGGACAGAGGTAGACTTGATGGCACCAGCTGAATCCTTAGCCAGAAACCCTCTGATCTTATCCCTGCCCGAAGACAACAACCGCTCAATTGGATATATCGATGATGCCGCCGAGGACCAGGACACTGCATCGTCGTGTGGGAGGCAGCCTGTGAACTTGAAGGGACGATGGCGCACGAATCCATATTCTCTTCTCTTTGTTTGATATATGATTTCATCTCACTGGAACTGCAGCCATTACACAGTTCAGCTTCCGAGCGAGGTAGCCAGCAAAGATCACGACGCTCAAGTTCGGGGATCCAGAGGTGGATGCACGTGGCAAACACGTGCCGAGAAAAACAATTTCAATTGAAATAACAGTATGTGGCGTGGCCTTCCAATTTACCAGTTTATTCGACGACACTGCTACGTATTTCATGTCTTTTAGTAATGCGGAAATATCTTCCGCATAGATTCCCACATTGTGTCATAGGACTGATTCGAGGATGGGTACCCGCGTTTGGCTGTCTCCTGGCTCCGAATCTTTGTTTACCTACCCTACAGAGTCGCCAAACAGTATTATACCCTGAAAAATGATCCCGGCTGCATGAGTTCAGCCCACTTGGGCGTCTAACCAAACCGGATAGCAATTTGCCAAGGGACAAACGGGGGGCCACACAAAGTCCGAACTTGTGAGTAATCACTACACACGGATCACAAACAATGGAGCGTACGAGGATGGGGTCCAGAATCAATCCCTGACGCAAGGTGCCTAACGACACCGTCGTCCCTTACCGGTGATTTGGTGGTAATTAATGTACGGCACTAAGCCTTGAAGAGCTTTATGAGGCCGCGAATTGGCTCCCCCGGTCCGTTGTTCGCTCAACCGGCTCAATAAGAAATGCCTGAGAGTCCATACGACAACAGAAGAGTCCCACGTCCGGGACAAGGTTTCGACAATAGTTTCACCCTCGTGCGACCCCGGCCATATCTGAAAAGCTGTTAGCTGGGGCACGAAGACAAGACATAAACCATTTCTCGCCTGTGTGGTGGCTGAAGTTCCAAAGAATTTCTGGGAGTTCAGAAGTCCCACTGAGCGCTTTTGACACAGGAATGAGATACAAAAACGACTTCCACTCCGCTTACGTCGCACGGCGATAGAATTATTTTTAGGGAAAGCGCAGGATGTGAAACTTGTCCAGTCGCCTTCAGCTCGCTGTGCAGGGTGGGACTGGAGGATGGCGTGACGCGCCCCAGAAATACGCGCATGCAAGCGCCCTAGTTGTTACAAGTCAACGGGTTACGGGTCAGTGATTCGCTTTGATATCGCCGATATAGTTCGGTAAGTCGAAGAATGTGAACCTTTTCTATTTTCTTCCTCTGACTTCCCCTTGCCCGATTCGACACCACGGTGCATAGAGATATCGCGCTTTTTCAAGTTTATCATACCTGAGTGACGGCCAGAGGGAGATTTGATGATCTAGTATCCTGGAGCCTGGGGTATCTACATCAGTGGATCCTAACATTGACCAACGAATACCTTGTACCGCCACAGTAAAACGTCGACACATGCTGACTGGTTGTGTAGCCCTGTACTCGTAGGCACTGTCGTGATTATGGAGATGATCCCGAAAGCCCGTTATGTCGAAAGGTCACTGAAAGGACCAGGAGGACCTTGGCGTCGAATACCAGCAAGTGCAACAGTATAGGAAAGGAGGCTCATACCGTGGACCAACTTGAAGACCCCTAACCCGTGGTGAGCGCGATGCATGGTGACGCATCGTTTATGATCTACAAAGGCGCCAAGGAATGGTGGAGGCGTTGTCGACGTCATCAGGTTCCGACTGCTTCTCAACCATGCTGCGCTGGTGAGTTGCTGTGCCCTATCCCCATCGTGCGGCAGAACCATGAACTGCCGCATTGTATCCTCACACCCAGGCCTACATGATAGCACATGCGCGATTATGCTGAGTATGATCGGATACGTCCTTGCGTTCCTCGAATAGATTTGCATCCCCTGGGACCTCTCTTGTCACCACGCCACCTCCTAATGTGCGAACCTAATCTGGTGGTGGTGGTCCGGTATCGCCCCTCCTTGCATCAAATCATCACGGGAGTAGGTTCAAAAAAGTGCCATGAGCAGCCAAAACGAGGATGAGGACGATGAAAGACCGCCAGGAACAACGCAAAGTCGCAGACGGTAGGCGGAGCTAGCTGCCTTTGGGGCTGTGGGCCTGTAACATGGCAGACGGCAGGAACCGGCCGCTTTTTGCACGACTGGCATAACGTGTTGTATCAAGAAATGACGCAGGATATAGCCTGGTTGATGAGGGCCCTGACCGCAGCAGCGGCATGGCACGTGTACCACCTGGGCATGAACACGCGGTAGAATGGCAATAGATGGAATGACCAGTACTGCGCATCAAACAGGAGGACGGAGTTTGATAAGATAGATAAAAATCCTTAGGGCCTACATAATTAAGATGTCATCGAGTTATCTCGAGAAATGGAAGACTGACCTCGTTGTTGAGAAGTTTGCAGTCCTCGGGACCAAATGCAACGCAAAAGGAAGTGGAATGCCTCGTGTTCGGCCCCTTGTCTCGTAACGAACCCCTCTACGCATCTTCAGATAGGCGGAATCGCGGAACAGTTGTCAATAGGTGCCCTCTATGCACCTCCGATTGGTAGCAGATTGTTGCGTGTCTCCGTGCACGGACAATATTCCAGGTAAACGTGCTCCGGAAAAAAAGCTCTCTCTAAGCGCCCGCGTACCGTTCGGGGCAAATGCCGCACGGGCGATCGAACCGCGTGTCTCCCCGGGCCCGTCTGGGCTCTGGTCATCATCTCGTGGCACAACAATACGTCGCTTCGCTGATGATCTGTACTCGGTCACGGTAGTGGGCTCGGCGGCAGGGTCACGACTCTCCCATCACGGCGATGACTTGTCTGATCACATCGATGAAGCCGCCGAGGATCCCGGGCCTTACGTCGCGTGGAAGACGGATGGAGAGGTGGAGGGCACGAGAACGAGCTGCGCCG
>Ga0307510_10006310_pt1 | contig 14141 bp, 4 predicted proteins | sample 12_EM_MG_FD_207224 | JGI IMG/M metagenome (GOLD analysis project Ga0307510, IMG submission 207224) | Populus trichocarpa ectomycorrhiza microbial communities from riparian zone in the Pacific Northwest, United States - 12_EM | ecosystem: Host-associated > Plants > Roots > Unclassified | place... | reverse complement strand
GTGGTCTTTCTAGATTGTCCAACCATGATTGCATTGGACTTTTGTGCAAGAAGTTATAGCCGTTTTAAATTTGGTCTGTTTATGTTTCAATTAAAGTCAGAAAATGTGTACTAGTTAAATTTGTCTAGTTACTTTGTCAAAGTCTAATTTTTGGGCCTAACTTCTGTCATATTGAATTTTCCTAACTATGGAGGAATGTTCCAATTATAAATATAGTATCAGAATATGCAATAAAGAACTTTTGGCCAAGATTTGAAACTTAATTCAGAGAATTAAGAGTTGTTCTTCCAAATTGATTTTGTGAAGAACCCTACCTAACCTATCACTCTTCAATCACAAAGAGTGTGGCGTTGAAATTCTAGATTGATCTTTGTGACGTTTAGATCGACTTATCAAAGTATCATTCTAGTTTATCCTCTATCTTATTTACCTTAAAATCATTATAATCCAGTCTAAACACCAAAAGAAAGACAACACAACCAGACCCATCCTTCATCCATTTTTGTTAGATTCATTGTTGCCGATTTTCAAATCATTCACGATACATCATCTCTAAAGGGTATAAATTTAACACAGAAATTGTTGAAACTAAAAGTGCTAGGTTCATTGAAAGTTATGAAGTTAGTGGGAGAAAAACATCACACAATGTGGAAATTGAAGAAATTAGGGTAGAAGCTCATTTGCCCTCCATACCTTCTAAAGTTATTTTTCCTCAAATTATTGAACAATTGAACAATTATCAATAAAAAAAATGATTATACACCCTAAAATAAAGACATTATTATTGAACCTAGAATTAATGAATCACAAGAAATATTATTAAAAGGTCTAACAAATGAAGACATGAAAAAACTATGTTGAATTGATGATGTTCATGGCTCTTTTATATATAATGTTTTAGTATTATTCTATGCATGTTATGTTAATATATTTATCAAACCATAGAGAAAGATAATGTCAAATGAAAGAAAAGATGTGGTCCATATGAATGAGATAATAAGTTCTTAAATAATTTAATAAATATTAATATTAAAATCCTATTAATCAATTTTGAGAATTAGTTTTCTATATAATAACTTTATATTTGATGAATGTGTGATATATAAGAAGTCTATTAAAAAAATTGATCTTCTTTTTATTCTATAAATGTAAGTTTGATTCCGTTATAAACATATATGAAAATAATTGAATGTTACAAGAGAAACGCAATTTTCTTTATCAATTTACATTCAAAGTTTCTTTTTTCAAAAGATTTTCCATGGATCAAGGAATGTATTTTTCACATAAGTATTTAAATATAAAATAAGATATTGAATATTATATTTCATATTTAATTGTTGATGCTTACCAATTGAGAAATCTTTCGACAGCGTAATCTCCTAAAGTTCCAAAACATGGTGGCCGACTGAAGTATAGACTCTCCACTTTTCTCATGTATTTGCATTACTGGAGAGTACATGGAACTTTGTGTTTCTGATGTTTAACGTGGCCATCTTTCCCATATGTTCTATATGTATTATATAGATGCTCTAACGGATATTTATAGCTTAACAGATATATTTATGGACTAATGATACAAGTTTAGTTCTAAAAAAATCTGGTCACGCTAAACTAAAATATTAGCTCGAAAAATCTATAATTTTTATCCGACCATTAGATCGCGCTCCACTAGATATAATCGATACTTCAACCGTCGGATCTTTAGATTTTTAAAATCTCGTTCCGGAGCTCTAGTTTTGATAGTATTATTATTTTTCTTGTTATTTTTGGATTTCATACTTCTTTTCTTTTTTATTTTGAATTTTTATTTTGTTTTTTAGTTGAGTTATGACTTCTGATGTATTTAAAATTTTATAAATCTCCTAAAGAATTATTATTAAAGAGAAAATAAAAACTGCAAATATAAAATTCATATTTAGAGCTACTCTCACTCATTAAAATTCATGTATTTCTTCTTTGTTTATTGCTATCTATGACTTCCACAATCAGTCAGATATCCGGAAGATACTCGCAAATAGCAAGATTATGCTGGATTTGCTTTTCAGTTCTTCATGATTAATATGCAATGCAAATTACACGATTTTATGGTCGTATTCTGCTCAAGGGAGCACTTTATTTATGGGTTTTTTTTTTATTATTGTTTATTACGGTGCGTGGCCCTCAATTTTCTTTTCATTTTTATTGAATACCGCACACCATAACCAAAAGCTTAACGCGCCCATCCTCAGGTTGCATGCAGAACCTTTACAGCTTTGCTTCGGTATCTGCAATTAGTTTTCAATACAGCAATTTAATTAGTTTTATCTTCATCAACTTTATTTTCTTTTCAAATATTCCCTATTCGAAAAACTCCTTTTTTTTTATTTAAGAAAAAAAAACAGACAACTATCTCACTTACCAGCTATAGATTCTCTAAGGTACTTAAAACCATAGTTTTTAAATCCGGTCTGGTCCAAGGCCCAGGTTCCGGGTTTTAACCGGGTCGTCCGGGTTAATTTTTTTTTAAAAAAATTAAAACGACGTCGTTTTAGTAAAAAAAAGTCAACGGGTTGCAACCGAGTTTTTGACCGAGTCTTGCCGGGTCAACCCGTCGGGTCAGCCGGGTCACACCGAGTTTTTTCTTTCCTATTTTTTCTTCAACCTGGTCCAGTTTTAGCCCTGGGTCGGCCAGGCCGGGTTTTAAATCTATGCTTAAAACTATATCAGAACAGGATATTATCTCAGCCAGCTGTAGTGTTGTCCTTGCAATAAGAAGTTGATCCAAGAGAATGCTCCAATGGTCTGAAATTGGATTTTCCATTGACAGGAGGATATATAAAAAGGGAACTGAATGAGATGATACAACTTTTTTTAAAAAATAAAAATTGTAATGGTGGAAATGCGTTGCAATTTGTTAAAAAATAAGTAATTAATGGTGGTATTTTATTAGTTATTTTCTATGATTCACTTTATAAAAACTAAATAGGTACAAGTACGAGAGAAAAATTTTAGATGAATATATTCTTATTATTTTTTATGAGTTATAACTACTATATAAATTTGTTATATCTTTGAAAGTCTTTTGAACTTAAAATTTGTATAAATATCATTATTTTATACTTAATTTTATCAAATAGAATGAGAATGATAAAATTTAAGTTCCTAATTAATTGATTATCAATGTTTTAATATTATATTAACTCAAAAGATTAAACTTTTAGATAAAGCTTCTAGAATGAATTTATATTACATTCTAATATATTCTCTCATGATCTAATGGATATTTTGTTGTCCATAAATATACCAGATGATTATGTAAGTAAGCAATTATATTTAGTTTATAGCACAAATTTATAATAACATGAAAAACTTGCAATTATAACAAAAAGAGCTAGCATGTTTATTAAGTAAATATATAAACTTGTGTAAAAGATTGAAATACAATCCTAACATGCAAATTGATCATACATAAATTGTGCTTAAATTAAAACATATAAAATATTTATTTGTTGAACCTCTTAGAATATTAATTACAAATCTAAAATTTTATTATTGTTGTCAAAGATAAATTATTTGTTCTTAAAACTTTATTACTCCTCAGATGGTACAAAAGAATTTTCTTTCGTAAACTCCTCAAGATTTTAACAATACCATCTTATTTAGATGCATTTATAAACAAAGTCCAACGAATCAAAGGTATTATACTCAACAACCTCTCTTTACATGGACTAAACCTAAACTTTAGTTTAGGATGAAAATAACAAGAGGAAACAAAGCTTTAAAATTAGAAGAGCAAAGCTAAAAAATAGTTGAAGAATAGTGTAATAAATTCTATAGAAAAACCAACATAAACACTTTTCTTTAACTTCTTTTTATAGAGAATTTCAAGAACCAAAACCGATAAAATTCTCTCCAATAACAGCTTTGATTATCCTCCATAAAACTAGAATTAAAATTTATAGTATTTTGTTTTAAAGAGTTGCAAATAGTATTTTGTTTTAAAGAGTTGCAAAAATTGTCCAAAAACCTTCTAGCTTATGACGATTCAGTTTTGGAAAAAATTGAAGAAGTTAATTAGACTTACTCCATGAGCTAGAGAAAATAATTCTTTATGAACCTCTTTTATAGAGAATTTTAGAAACTAAAACTAATAGAATTCCCTCCGTTAACAGCTTTTTGTTTTTTGTTCTAAAGAGCTGCAAAAACAGTTCAAAAATTGTTTAGGTTATGAAGAGTTAGTTCTGGAAAAAAAAAAAAAACTGAAGAAGCTAATTAGACATTTTCCATGGGCTAAAGGACCACGTCCAAGCCAAAAGTTAAGTTAATTATAAATAATCTATTGTAGCCCAAAAAGTTATTTTATAGTAAACTCAAATTTAGGCCTGACTTGAAGCCGGAGTCAAGCCGCACGAGTTTAAGCTCAAAGTCCACTTTGTTTAGGTTATCTCTCATTTAAAAGCTTGGGTGCCCTTTGATCCAATTATATGTTTCCACATTTCCACTAAATAAACCACTATGAAAGTTTTTTTTTTCTTATATAGGATAAAAGTTTTTAGAAAGTTTTGAGTTTTTTTAAAACCATGTCAACTAAGAATTCTTTGAAAACAATTTATCATTCATTTATAATTTGCTAAAATCATGTTAATATTTCATGTTAAAAAGCTTATGTTGGAGATTAAATTTCAATAAAATTTTAATTTATAGAATATGTGAACCCCACTTTTAATTGGATCTCAATATGCACATTAACCATGATTTTTAAACAACTCCAACATGAATCATGTTTTGCTAACTATTAAGACTAATAATTGACGAGAACATCCCTTTTGGAGATTAATATGCTTCTTTCACATCATTGGAAGATTAAGCTTAGTGGTGTTTTTATATAAGCTCATGTTTAACCTGCAACATACGTCCTTGCCATTTGATGTCCAGTGAGGGCCGGCCCCCGACAGCTCCGCGTATAATAAGCAAAGCCGCCTAATCACGCCCCAGAACAAAACACGAATGAACACAGAACACCCCTTGCTACTGCTCACTCTGTTACAAGAAGATCTAACTTGACGCTATGGAGGATACCAGTCAAGAAGCAATTATGTCTTCTTGACCCCAAGTTGCTCAAAGTTAGCTAACTAGAAATAAAAGAGTGTGTACGGTCTCATGATTTTTTTAGCATAAGCAATAACCACTGCTGAATGATGAGAAATATCGTGTAATGCCCTCTTCCTCCAGCGCCACAGCAGCAAACAAGCTGTTTCAGAAATCAAATTCCATACCAGTAACTTCCTCTTTGCATCGAAGATTCTGGCCCAATCAATCACGTAGTCCGATGCCATAAACATGTCCATATACTCAGGCTTAAATTAGTTGGTCCCAAATCATCCTTGCAAAGAAAGAATCTAGCAAAACATGAATGGAAGCCAGTTTATACAAGTGTTGATTACTTCTATAAATTATTGGTTACATATATAAAATAAAAATAAATTTGTTTAGGAGAAGATTTATAAATAGTGTTATTTTCCCTTAACAACTTGTTAATCCCACTCCATATTCTTATAAACTGAAAAAGAATTCTTTCATTGAGACTAAAAGGCATCAACTTTTATTGTAGCAAGGTGATATTTAAATTTTTTTTAAATTTAGTTCTCAAATGTTTTTTTCAATTACATCCTTCCATGCCAACTTTGATGACCAATTGGTAATAATTTGTTAAGAAAATAAAAATTAAATGATAGGATTAGACCAAAGAGTAAAAAATAGAGAAAATATATGGTTAATCTAGAATTTGAGTAAAATATTCATTTTCTTCCCTTTACTTTCATTTTTCAACCTTGCCAATCACTATATTTTCCAAAAAGTCAATTATGACCCAAAACTTATTTTTTAGTCCCTAGTTAGGGATGAGATTGTTGGATTTCAATGGTAGAAAGAGAAAATCATTGTTGACATCAATTCCAACAATGAAAAAAGTTGATCTTAATATCAAAAAGTTCCATTCTATGAAGGGAGTTTAACTTGGGTGTTATTTCACCCTAACATTACTTAAGAAAGTATATCTAATCTCTGGAAGTTTTTGAGTTTCAAGTTAATTGTTTATTTTTAGATCGATTTTTGGATTATTTAAAGGCATAAACGATTTTATTTAGGTCTTTAGAATATTGTTTACTATGTGTTTTTAGTAAAACAAAATGATTGTGAAAAGAATATTTTTGGTTGAAAACCCACTACCCCAATTTTCTAGTAATCAAATGGTCACCGGATTTTGGACACGCAAATGACACATCATTTGTTTACGTAAAAGATGTGTCATCCACTGACATCAACAATGTGTCATCTATGTTTTTGTTTTTTTAAAAAGGTCGAACAGTGTGTTCTTTGTCCTCTATTATTTTGAAAAACAGAATAGAGGTGTCACGCTAAGCCAGATCTCTTTACATGGATCTGTTATGCTAGTCAGACCTTTTATGTGTGTGTGTGTGTGTGTTATATATACTCTTCATAATTATTAAACACAACCCATAACAGGACTCATGAACAGACCAAGCAAGTTAAATTAGGTTAACCAAGAAAATAAATTCATTTCTTTATTTTTTATAAAAGATTAAAATGATATTGTTTTGTTTTTTTTAAAAAAAATCAGTGGGTTTCAAACTAGGTTTTGACCAAATTAAAGATCAAACCTGGCTTTTAAGCAAGTCATACCAAGGCAATTACTCTCTTTATTTGTTTAAACTTGACCTAGCCTAAGCTCTAGGTTATAAGTCAACCTGTTGAATTGGTCTGAGTTTTATAGCTATGAAATTTTCAACCCCTAACACTTTAAAAATATATTTCATTTCATCCTTTTTTTAATATTTTATAGTCTATTTTGTGTAAAAAAAAGGCCTTTTTATCAAAATTTTAAATTGTAGTCCCACGAGCTACCTTTATTTCTTCTTCTTTGAAAAATATTATTTTTTGTTGTTATGTATTAAAAAAAAATCACATGCTCTTGGTTGGTGTATAATTGAAACTAGTTTTGGAAATAAAAAGTTTTTAAATTCAGTTAGGCACATAACCTAAATCATAAATTTAACAGGTTAATCTAAATTATTTTATGTTTTTTTTTAACTCAATACTTTTGTTTCTAATTTAATCATTCAACGTTGAGTTTATTGAAAAATTAAGAATTATGATTTTTCTTGGTTCGTTTTTTATGGAATTATCTTATGATCCGAGTCACAAATTTAGCTCATTAACTCGAGTTTACCAATGTTGATTTAATTTGCTACAATGCCAATACTTTTTAAACAAATGTCATCTAATATGTGTTAGATTTTGAATTTATGATTTTTTTTTCACTTTTAGAAAACACATTAGCAATGTCTAGATGTTTTTTTTTTTATTAAGAAAAAAGATCAATCCATCCTGCAACATTCCGAGACCCATTAATCTAGAAATGAGATGATTCTTGAAATATTTTATTAAATTCATGCATAAATTTTTCAATTTGTGATTATAATTTTTTTTTTTGTTAAAAAAGGCATTATCAACAGTTGCACATGTTTTTTTTTTAATGTTGAAAAAACAATTATCCAGCCCAAGGTGAAGCATGGCCACATAGCAAGTAAAAACTAAAAATTACATAGTAGAATTTAATTTGTATATCATAAAACAAATATAATTAGCTTATAAAACATCTTCCTGCAGTAAATATACCTTAATATAATGTGATCATCAAAAATCAATATTCATTTGTGATATTCATTGCTCTGTAATAACTTAAGAAAAATATTAAGATAGCTTTTTTAATTTTAATTTACTTTTCAATTGTTTTATATTAAATTTAGAGTTCTTTTTATTATTTGATATTCAAAGAAATAGAAAGGTATTAAGATTTCTATAAAAGTATGAAAAGAGGGCTGATTTTGTTGTATATATCAAAATAAGGAGTGAGATTAACAAATAGTGGGTGGAGACCAAAACAACCTTAAGATTTATGTTTATCAGTTAATTATAGGATGTTAATAATTTTAGGGATTAAAGTTTATTATAGAAGACAATCAATAATAACTTTTTTATAATAAAGATAATTATGGCACCTTAATGAAATTGTAATTCTTGTAATTAACATTTAATCACGTGAAAGTATTAATTACCCAATAAATCTTAGAAAGCACTAATTCAAAGACTGAAAACAATAACTTAACTAAAATATGAAGCTTCTGTTAGTGGTGATAAACTTTAAAAATAAAGATTTAAACTTGAATAAATATATTTAAGACAGAGGTATTTATTTTGTAATTTTATTTATATTATCTGAGCCAATATGTAATTTCAGAAATGATCAAAAATTTTATTTATATCATCACAAAATTTGAGAGATCTATGAATTTAAAATTTTAGATTTATAAACTTAAATCTTGAATTTTTGTTTTGTCTTATTGTTGAAAGGTGTCTTTTAGGTTAAATTTGTGCTTTAGAGGTTATTGGGAGTATAGTTTTGAAACTTGATCCGGCTTGGCGGGTTGATTCGGAGCTGGAACAAAGCCGAGTTGAAGAAAAAACAAGGAAAGGAAAAACCCGGTGTGACCCGGTTGACCCGGCGACCCGGTTGACCCAGAAGACCCGATCAAAAACCCGGTTGCAACCTATTGACTTTTGTTTTTTTTTTTTTACTAAACGACGTCGTTTTGATTTTTAAAAAAATAAATTGACTCGGGTGATCTAGTGACCCGGTCAAAATTTAAAACCCGAATCTTAGATTGGACCGGATCTAAAAACTATAATCGGAAGTGTTTTCATATATTTTTGTGTGAAAAACAAGCCCAAAACATAATTTTACATGGTTATTGACAACTTTAATCGGAGTTCACATCGTTTTCCATAAATTGGTGAGGCCCACTATAAAAGGAGTTGCACAATCAATATCCATTTAAACGACGCATCAACACTATTTGTTCTAGGCCGAGGTCTGATCTCCCCTATCTATTTTTTTTTATTCCTTTCTATTTTTAAAAAAAGTATAGTTTTTGTAAAATATATTTTACATATATAATTTATTAGAAATCTTCTTTATGTATGAATATTGAAGAAAATCAATTAATAAAAATAGATTATAGTTTATTTTATATACTTTTTGAAAATTAAATCAATTAAAAAAAATTAATTAACCAGAGTAACTTGTATCTATTTGATAGGATGTTTTTTCTCTCTAAATTTACATAAAACTAAATAAGAAAATCTTTCACTAACTTAATGATTATTTGCTTAAAACATATTATATAAAGACAAAACAATATAAACGTAAAAAGGAATTTTATGTTTAGAACCATAATATATCAATAATTAATGTTTTAATATTTTATTTTAAATTTATGTTTAAAACCATAATGGATTTTTATTTACAAAACAATGCTTGCTATTTACAAAACATCCAGATATTGAATTAATTATCTGTTTTATGAATATATATTTTATTATATTATTAAATAAAAAAATAATTTTAAAAAACAAAAACCAATTCAAGATTTTTTAAGTTTAATATGCTAAATCAAATTTAATAACAATAATAAAAATCTATTATAATCTAAACTTCTTTTTATTTTTTAAAAAAATTGATTTAACCCTCTTCATATAAAGCAATATAGTTTCCTGCAATTGGGTTTGAAATGGGAGGCTACTGTTTTTTTTTTCTTTTTTTTTTTTACTGTGGGTATTCGGATCAGTTTATGTATATTTCAACTAATATTTTAGAGTTTTAAAATTAATAATTAGATAAATTTTTAATAACCCTAAAACTTATAACTTTTTTAAAAAAAAATTAAAATTTAATCAATTAACCTAAAACTTGATTGGTTGAAAAATGCCTTTCATGATCAGGATTTGTAGCTTTTGTTTGTCTTATGAAGATAGGATGGTGCTTTTAGGTGTCGCTGCATTGTGGAGGGTCAGGTTCAATGAATGTTAAATTAATCATAATTGAAACACTTAATTATTCACACATTTTAGTAATTTAACAGTTAGATTTTCAAGTATTTTTCTTTAATTAAAATCTGTTTCTTTGAATTTTCTTTTTATTTTTTTCCTCGTGGTTGTCCCTATAACTTTTTATTTTCATATATTAAATAATCGGAATATATATAAAAAAAAACAAAAAGATAATTTATAAATTGTTTATATATATAGCTACTGCTATCCTATGATCATCCTTGGCAGCATTACAGGAAATATATTACAGACATTTCTTATCAACCATAGCCATTATTATTTTATTATTATCCATTTTCCCAACTTTATACACTCCACTACGGTCCACAATCACCTTGTTATCAATGTAACCATCATTGAACCATTTATTTTTTTTAGATTTCTTTCTTTTTTTATATGCACATGTGTAAGAGGGATCCATTTTTATTTTTATTTTATTTTTTAAATAAATGATGAAATATTATTAGTTAATATTTAGACCCACTTACACATAAATAAGCTATATGCCATCTCCATTTTATAACCTTGGTGTTCCACATCCATTTTAGTATTCTCTATTAAATAATAATAATAAATAAATAAAACAATAATAACAATAGATTCAATATCCTAGGATTGTTCCGTCCTAATATATATATTCCTTGTAGAAAACTCAGTCAATGGCCATAGAGGTTGCTAAATTGGATAGATTCACACGTTTTTTAATGTCATCCTGATTTTAAAATTGAAATTCAAGTTTTTTTATCTTAAAAATTTGTTTTTAAATTTATTTTCATTTAAAAATACCTAAACAACACTAAACTTAAACAAACTCATTTCTATCCCCAAAAAAAACTTTTAATATCTCTAAAAAAATGAAATTAAACAAATTCAAAACAACTTTAAAAATTCTAATTTACCTTTTTTAGCATGATTAGAAGGCAACATCACCTCCATTAAACTTTCATCAAACAGATAAATTCATTGACACCAAGATTAACTTTTTTGGTAACTAGAATATCGTCATCCAAACACTTTTCTTCTTGTCTTTCAACTTTTAAGACTGAAATATAAACAATTTGTTTTCATTTAAAAATACGTAAACAACACTCTAGAGACTTAAACAAACTCATTTCTAACCCCAAAAAACTTTTAATCTCTCTTAAAAAAATGAAATTAAACAAATTCAAAACAACTTTAAAAATTCTAGTTTACTTTTTCTAACATGATTAGAAAACAACATCACTTTCATTAAACTTTCATCGAACAGATAAATTCATTAATACCAAGATCAGCCTTTTTTATAGTTAGAATATCATCATCCAAGGACTTTCTCTCTTGCCTTTCAACTTCTAATTCTGAAACATAAAAAAAATTGGATTGAAATATAAAATGCTAAAACAACATGGACCAAAACAATAGATAAACTAAAACTTTAGGGATTAAATTGTTATTTTTCATGCCAATATCCCAATGGGGTCTATTTTATTTGTTTTGTTAAAGTTGGTCCTTCTATTTTTAATTTCTTTTTTAAGAATTAATAAAGTTTTATTCTATAATATCAATCTTTAATTTATCATTGGAATATCAATGGTATTTTGTATATGCAAGAGAATGCAACTTTTAAAAAATAGTAATATATAAAATCATGCTATTATAACTTTTGAGGATGCAATTGTAAATAAAAAAAGTTTGATGATTAAAACAAAAAATCAATGCTCTAATGAACCGTGCTTTTTCCAATTATTTTAATTTAGACCCTGTTTGTTTTTGTGTTTTAAAAATGCTTTTCTAAAAAATTGAAAATTTTTTATTTTTTTCTTTGCTTCAAATTAATATTTTTTTTGGTGTTTTTAGATCATTTTAATACGTTAATTTTTTGATATATTTTTAAGTAAAAAACACTTTAAAAAATAACCGCAATCACATTTTTAAACATGCTCTACATCCGGTAATATATATGATATTGTATCCAGGAATGTTTTGATTAATATTACTATTTAAGAGCATTTCTAATAATTTAGTAAAACATCATATATTTACACAACATCCAAAACGCTGTCCGTTTTAGTAAAAGAACGTACGAACCTAACGAAGCAGGTTTTGTTTCCCTCTCTTATCATCAAACTCAGATGTTTTCCTGTTCTCTTGTCCGTTTCCCAGTTAACGGCCCTATTTCTATGCCCCAAGTTTTTGAATCTTATAAACAATCACAGCCCCCCCATCTCTCTCTCTCTCTCTCTCTCTGCCTCTGTCAGTATAGGGAAATCCGGAAATGAAGGCAAGCTCAAATCTTCTTCATCACAATTCCAAATCCTGTGTGTGTGTGTGTGTGGATAGATAGATTTCTTTTGTTTAAACCACAAACCCCATAAAACTTTACTCTTTTTTTTTGCAGGGATCAAATGGTTTCTGTAATGTTCTCTCTATCCAACTTCTCTTCATTGCACTTTGTCTATTCATCGCCAGTTCTTCCAGTCTCAAGGTCTTGATTTCTTTAGCAACCCAAGTTACTATTATTAGCATCTTTCATTGAACAAGAAAAGAAACTCATGTTTCCTTCATGTTTTTTACTTCAAATTCTATGATCAATGAAACAGATGGGAGAGACATGTTCATCTAACAGCAGCTGTGATGCCGGATTAAGTTGTCAAAGTTGTTCTGCTAACGGAAATACCCGACAGAGATGCACCAAGATCCAGCCATTGATTCCAACATCAAAAGTTGGTTCTTTCTTTCTTTGGTGTTTGATTGCTACACTATATAGTTTTGGGATTTTTCAATGTTTTGATTAGAAAAGAATTGCATTTGGTTAGGTCAAGGGTCTGGCATTCAATAAGTATTCATGGTTAACAACACACAACTCTTATGCTCTTATGGATGCTCAATCAGATACTGGTTCACCTCTGTTCTCTCCTAGAAATCAAGAAGACACGGTTACTAGACAGCTTAAGGTAAGAGACTCGGTCTCTGCATTTGGTTTTTAACATTTTTAATTCACTGAAAAGCAAAAAAAACACTTCTCTTTTGACTTTTTAGGTCAGTTTGCTTTTTTCTTACTCGGGTATGAGGTCGCATATTGATATATGTGTCATATTTAGGTGCAAAGAGGGCATGTGTTAGTTTTGTACGGAAAGTGGTTTGGTATTTAAGAATCAAAATAAAGGCAAGCATTATTGACAATTGCTGCATTGCATTGCCTAGTTGGCCTGTCTATGATTATTGTCCTTTGCTTGAAAATTAAGCGTCGAGGCTGTGGTGTTGTTTAGGCGTCTTGGACTTAAATAATAAGCGTTCCAGCTAACTAAAGTAACAAGCTAATGCTTAACTAAGCTAAATGTGATCTTAACACTTCTTCTTTTTTTCCCTTTTAAAGCTCATATAATTGGCATTATTTTTCGCCTAAGAATGGTACTTTCTTGTAGAATGGGGTTCGGGGACTCATGCTAGACATGTATGATTTCATGAATGATATCTGGTTATGTCACTCCATTGGTGGTACATGTTACAACTACACAGCATTTGTAAGTTAATCCTTCCATGTTGCTTAACTTTCACTGGCATCCATTTAATGCTTTAAAAAGAGTTTGTCACTATTTTTAAATTGACTGTGCACCAACTATGATTATCTCCAGCAACCTGCAATCAAGGTGTTGAAAGAGATAGAAACCTTTTTGGCAGCAAATCCATTAGAGGTTGTCACTATTTTTATTGAGGATTATGTGACATCCCGACAAGGCTTGACAAAGCTTTTTAATGCTTCTGGCCTAAGAAAATATTGGTTTCCTGTATCTAAGATGCCTAAAAAGGGTGAAGATTGGCCAACAGTTGATGATATGGTCAAGCAGAATCAGCGTTTAGTGGTCTTCACTTCCAAATCAAATAAAGAGGCTACTGAAGGAATTGCCTACAATTGGAAATATGTAGTAGAAAATCAATGTAAGCTCGTGTTCATTACCTGTGATCAAAATGTATCATCATTAACTATTCAGTTAGGATAGGTAAGAGATCGTTAAATCATTTGATGGCGACTTTAACGCAGATGGAGATGATGGGATGAAAGCAGGTCTATGTCCAAATCGAGCTGAATCATCTCCAATGAACACAAAAACGGCATCCTTGGTTCTTCAGAATTACTTTCCAACTACTCCAAACGTAACAGGAGTTTGCTTGGACAATTCAGCTCCATTAATTAGCATGACCAATACTTGCTA
>Ga0307510_10006309_pt1 | contig 14141 bp, 7 predicted proteins | sample 12_EM_MG_FD_207224 | JGI IMG/M metagenome (GOLD analysis project Ga0307510, IMG submission 207224) | Populus trichocarpa ectomycorrhiza microbial communities from riparian zone in the Pacific Northwest, United States - 12_EM | ecosystem: Host-associated > Plants > Roots > Unclassified | place... | reverse complement strand
ATGTAATCTAGCACTAAGAAAAATTTTCACAATTTTGTATGTTTAATAAAAAAAAATAACTATATACATGGATAAATATTAAAAACAATTGTTAATACTATTTAAAAATTAAATCAAATAGATATAAATTAAAATATTTAATTTTGTATCTCATGTAGCCTTCAAACTTTTTTATCTACAGATATGGCAAAATATATATATATATATATATATATATATATATATTATTGCACACCACCGAGCGTGTAATGATGATTAGCTGTGGACAAGGCACAATCTAATCCTTTGAAGATAGCTTGCTATTTTATATATTCATTCTAAATTGAGTTTTAAATCTATATTTATTTATATTTATTACAAAATTTTCAAATCGTTCACGTACAATCTTGTCTTTCTATTAATATTTTCGTCAAATTTTCTTCAAATTGAATCCATTTTAGCACATTAAATATGGTCATTGGAATGAAAATACTAATATCCATCACATTCTCTTGCAATAAACATCATCTTCGTGAATAAAATATGCATATTACAAAATGGACAAAAATATCTATTGAGAAATGTAGAAAACACTTGGGACCTAATTGATGAAATTTATAGAATTGGGATGCAATTGACAACAATGTATTTACGTTTAAGACCTCATTGAGGTTTCCATCTCTGGTCTACAAGAAAATCACCATCCCATGACACTTGCGACAAAGCTAGCTAGTCCTCAGCAAGAGGATATAGCAATAAAACAATGAACAAAAGTTCAGTGAGTGGTTAATGCCACTGCCATTTTTCAGCTTGCAATTTCCTATTTGAAAACTTCCCAGGCAATGGTAAAAGAAAACACTCATGGAAACTAGAGACAGCTACTGCAGCTACCTAGTTCATGAACAACTGCTTCCATAGATGGTCTTTCCATAGGAGACTCGAGAGTGCAAAGCCAAGCAATTCTTGCAAGCTTAGCTGCTTCGTATTCAAAGAATCGGCCGTGGAGATTGGGGTCAATATAATCTTGGAATCTGCATGCATCTGCTCCAAGACGCACCAAGTTACTCACCTTTTGCTTCCCTGAGAGAACTTGGAAAACGATTACTCCAAATGCATACACGTCACTTTTGTCTGTGAACCGGCCTGTGGTAGTGTACTCAGGAGCTAGGTACCCCATGGCAGCACTGGTCTTGAGTGCTGAGAACACGATGTCATTCGTAAGAAGGTTCTGAAAGCCAGAATCCGCGAGCAACGGATTGCATCGCTGGTCGATGAGGACCTTTTCAGCAGTAATGTTTTGGTGGATCAGAGAAGGTTTGTTTGCGTTGTACCCATGCAAATATGCTATACCTGTTCATGTAATGAAAAACAGGATCAAAATAAAATCTCCATCAAAAAATCCAATATGAACTTTAAATATCATAAACAGAATTCAGCACCATTTTTCTATTCCGTAAAATCTGTTATATGACAAGATAGCACCTATAGCGAGAGAATTATACAGTTTCTGGACAATATTCAAGCCTTCTTAGCTCATGGAGACAGAACGCAGTCATTGGCTTCCAGATCTCATCCGACCTAATCTGTCCTAGCTTGGTATTACCTTCAGACAGAAGATAAAGTAAATAATTTCTTCTGGTGGGTTTCCCGGTCCCTGAGGGTGGCCGCCCGCACAATGAGCAAAAATATCATGTGCAGATAAATTCCTCCAATACTAACTCGTTAATTTTGACTATAAAATGCACTGGCAATGCGCAAGGGACCAGAAGGGATTAGAAACTGAAGTAAAATGAAATATAGCAAATCTTTGGTCTGTTCTTCCTAGAATCTTCATAAGACATTTTCATTATCCTTCATAACCAGCCTAGTATAGTTTAATAATCCTTTCCATGATTTCTCAAACGTTTGAAACTTCAAACCTTCAAAAGTGACAGAAAAAGATTCAGAAATACAGATAATCACAAGGGAAAACTGACCTCTGGCAATACCCCTGACAATTGAAACTCTGGTGGACCATTCAAGCACATGGCCATCCCCATCCTTCACATCAAGATATCTCAGCAAATTACCATTGGGAACAAAATCATAAATGAGAAAGCACTCCCCTCGGCCCCTTGAACAGCAGAATCCTCTCAACCTCACTAAATTTTCATGCCTCAGTGATGTCAAAGTATTCAACCCCTTCAAGAACTCAGCTTCCTCCGACTTGCAGCTGCTTTTACTAATGCTTTTAATGGCAACCGTGGATCCATCTCTTAAAATTCCTCTGTAGGTTGCAGAAAAGTTAATCTTACCTAACAAATTCACCTTGGAAAAGTACTGTGTGGCTGTCTCCACCTCTTCCAAGTTGAACCTGAAGCTCTGGAAGACATCCTGTGCGTTCCCACTTAAATTCCTGCCATCAGCCAAAGGGTCCCATCCATTAGGATACTCAAGACTGATTAGAGGAGAGCCATTCTTCCTGTATACCCCCTTTGCCTGGTCAGTACTAAGGCGGCTATCAGAAATTTCAAATGAGCTAGCAAGCTTCTGTTTCCGGCGGCGATACTGAATAAATGTCAGAATTCCTATGGCTGCCAGTAAAATAGTCACAACAAATGTAACAACAGCAGCTGATGAGTGATGGGCCTTGGACTGGTTCGAACACTGACTTTGGTTGCAAGGCAACCGCAAATTTGCTGTTTCTGGGATCTCTCTTGGCAGGCCATTTACTTTTGTTCCATAGGGTTCAGGTCTGCCTGGCATAAGACCCGATGCATTGCAAGCTTTCAGAGACATAAACCCAGCTCCACATAATCCCAAGTTGTTTTCATACAAGAATCCATCATCCAATCTCTTAAGAGCTGCATCAAACAGTTAAACACAACATTGAATCAGATTAGGTCATTTCCAACAAATCAAACTAGTCAATAACCAGAAAAGAAAAGAAAAGACACAATCTGATTGATAAAAAGCAATACCTAGAGGTACATTGCCAGAGAGTGAGTTATTTCGGATATCTAGAAATTCAAGCAGAGGAGCATCTGCTACTTTTGTTGGAACTGAACCAAAGAAGTGATTGTAGCTTAAATCTAGCCTCATTAACATCCCCAAATCCCCTAAACTCGCAGGGATTGCTCCAGTGAGATGATTTGACTGCAAAGCAAGAACACTAAGCCTCTCCAGGGACCCCAGCTCAGAAGGTATACTTCCAGTGAACTGGTTATAACAAAGCTGCAAAACTACAAAGACAACACAAAAGCATGGATAAGCACAACACAATTGATAAGACAAAAGATCATTATCCAATACAAGACAGTATTAAAACGATCAGCAAGTTTTGATTCTTTGCTAAGAGAAACTTGTTAAAGCATAGCTGCTGAATCCAGCACATAATCAAGGAATATGTTCAAACTGTTCAGGAACCCACATGAGTGAACTTGCAGAAGAGCATTAATGTAAGGGAGTTCCAGTTTTGGAAGTTATAGAAAAGGGGAAATAAAAAATGGAACTTTTCAAGTAAATAATCTCTAAATCAGAAATTTAGAAATTTGAACACACACATTTGAATCCTAAGTTCACAAGGTTTTGATTTCCAAAAAATAAAAGAGCATTTCACACATAGCTGTATGAGGAAAAATTAAGAGGCATTATTGTCTATCAATCTATCTTCTTCTTTTTTTATGTTTCTTGAAACACCTTAAAAGCCTTATGAACTACCTATTTTCAGTGAAAGGCAAAGAAAATCCATATCATAGAAAGAGACAGATAGTAATGAAACAGATCATTGTAAGGAGATAATGACAATTAGGAACAGATCATAGCAAATAACTTTCAAAATTTTTCAAAGAAGGCTTTTCAAAGAAAATCAAACTAGCTGCATACATGATAAAGCTCAAATTTTTCCTCAAAAATAAGCAAACCAACCTTGCAAATTGGCCATGTTTCCAATCTCAGGAGGTATCTCCCCGGACAGATTATTCACATTCAAGTACAAATCACTTAGCGCGGTTAGGTTAGCTATTTCTCTTGGTATCTCTCCATACAAAGAGTTGTAATGCAAGTACAAACCAGTCAAATACTTTAACCCAGTAATAGCAGGGGACACCTTCCCGTTAAGCCCTTTTCCTTGCAATGAAATATTAGCCACTTGACCATTCTCATTGCAAGCAACACCTTCAAATGAACCATCACATGGGCTACCATTAATGTTCCATGAACTCAGGTACCTGGCTTCTGGGTCTAGAGCATCTTTCATATCCATAAGTGCTCTAATCTCAGTATTTGCAAGAACCCATTTTGTTCTTGACAGGAAAAGAAAGAAAGCTAAGAGAAAAACAGCAAAACCCATTTCTTGGTTTTTTTAGCTCAAAATGTTGGAGGATGACCCTCTTTAACAAGGGTTTTGGACCATTGGTCTGGTTCTCAAACCTCACTTTCTTCTGTTTCTTTATTTTGACTGTTTGTGCTTGTTTTTACACCGCAGAAAAGCAAAAGTGACCCCTCTCTCTCTTTCTTTCTCACATACACAAATTCTCTTTGGCATTTAATGTCTTAAGTTATTCTGTTTCAGTGTCTTGGGCGTGGCGAGGAAGAGACAAAGGTGACGGGGGTATATATCCATGCTCATTGGAAGTGTGTCCTGTATGGGAAGACTCGAAAAAGAGGAAATCTTAAATGTGATTTTGATTTCTGACCGTCTGATTAGTTGGATTTCTTGAATGAGTATGGTGTCTTATGGAGGCTCAGTTGCATTCTAGTTCGTTTGGAGCGAGAGATTGTATTGGTGATTGGCAACAGCTGTTTCACTGGGGTGTGTTTGAAATTATAGTTATAATTATTTTTAAAAGTATTTTTTATTTAAAAATATATTAAAATAATATTTTTTATATTAATGCATCAAAATAATTTAAAATTTTAAAAATTTTATTTTTTTAATTTTTTTTTAAAATATTTTTTATTTAGAAATATATTAAAATAATAATTTTTATATTAACATATTAAAATGATTTAAAAATAAAAAAATTATTTTTTTAATTTTTTTTTAAAATATTTTTATAACACCAAACAAACATTGACTTGTCTCTCTTTCCTTCCTGCTGGTCACGGAGAAATTGGCATGATTGGGAAGAGAGTAATAGACAGTAATAGAAGTTTTCTTTGAAAAATATAAACATAGTTTTATGAAATCAAAAAAAGCAATTCACATAAAAAAAGAAAAACAATATTATGATGTTTCATCTTTTAACCCTTTAGATCTAGAGCTAGAGTTGTGTGTATCACAGTTGCTGATTTTCCATTTGTTTTTATTTGAATATTTCAATTGAATTTATGTTTTAGAGAGAATGTTTATAAACATAAATTAAATTTATTTTAGTTGGCCCGGTGGAATAATCTAGTGACCTCTCACTGTATATTAAAAACATAATCTGTGCTTAATTTCATGTTATATAAACCGAGTAGGAGTTAACCTAAACAAACTTGATCGATTTTATGGTTTAGCTTAATTTTGTTGAAACTCAAATGAGATTTGTTTTGATTTTTTTAAAATCAAATTAATATTTGTTTTAATTTTTTTTATTTTTAAAATACCATGTTTTGAATCCAACCTCTTAACCTCTAGTTTGTATGAGATAGGTTATATGTCAAATGGATTTAATAACATTGATTAAAAAATTGATTTTTGTGACTCTTAATGGAGTTCCTTGTGACAGTATCATAGTTTTCAGACCCGGTCTAGTTCAAGGTCCGAGTTTCGGGTTTTGACCGAGTCATCGGGTCACCCGGGTCAATTTTTTTAAAATCAAAACGACGCCATTTTAGTAAAAAAAAAAACGAAAGTCAATGGGTTACAACTGGATTTTTAACCAGGTCAACTGGGTCACACCGGATTTTTCCTTCTCCTATTTTTTCTTTAATCCGGCCCGGTTCCAGCCTTGAATTCCAGGTCGACCCGTCGAGCCGGACCGTATTTCAAAACTATGGTTGGAATAATGACTGTTACCTGATTTATATTCACATGTCTCTGTTTGTATCAATTTTTTTTTCTTCAACTCAAGGTTGAGTAGCAATCCAAGGAAAAGAAAAGTTTTTTTTTTGTTGATGTTTTGGTATATTGATGTTGAAAATAAAAATAAAATCTAAAACAAATAAATTATTTTAATATATTTTCAAATAACAAATTATTTTAAAAAATAACATATATATAAACTAATAATCTTTTATCCGTTTTCAATTCTTCTCGTAAGAAGCATATATGGTGTGATTAGCAAGAGGCACTTGACAATCAAATTGCAAGAGTGCAAACAGCAATAACATAATTATTGAGAGTGATTAACACGCATGAAAGAAGAAAAATAATGGAAATGATTAGCATGCATGTGAAAATGTTCGTAATCAGTTAATCTTCCCAAAGAAAATATGTCTCCTAATTAATGAAATATTAAAAAATAGTTGTCTAATAATAATTACTCATTGGCTGTTGTCTCGAAAAGAATGAGATGCTAGAGACAGACATGACATCTCTTCTTATATTTTATATTTTGAAAAGACAGAAAATTTATTTTAAAATTGTTCATATATAGATAATTTTATTTTATACAATTATTTTAATTTTTATAATCAAACATATTTTTTATCAACATATTAAAATTATTTTAAAATATAAAATAAAATTAATCTTAAAAGATCAATATTATTTTTAAAAATCACAGCATTAATTGGTGCAATAACAAATTTAAATTCGGATAGGTTTTAAATTATCAAAGTGTACTATATCAGTTTAATAATACTGTTTATAGAAAATATTTTTGAAGTGGAAGCTAGAGAGATATTCTTAATAATAACTATGATCAGACGTGTAATCGTGCCATATTTGATAAAGATAAGATTCGAAATTTGAAATTTATTGGATGAGCAAAATTATGAGATGCTACCAAGCCTAAGTTGGCATGCAACCTCCTGATTTGACAGTCAAGAGATCTATCTTTTTCTTTATTTTTTATTTTTTTAATTAACATGAATATTTATATCATATGTATCTTAATTAATTTTATAAATTTTAAAATTAATAATTATATAAATTTTTAATAACCCTAAAAAAATTTATATTGTAATTATTAAGAAACAAATCTAAATTTTGATAACTTAAATTATCCTCAACAAATTTATTTTTTTATTTTATTAATATAAATATTCGAGTTTATAGAAACTTCAATTAATTACATTGAACGTAATGATGATATAAATCTCAGTAACGAAGCAACCACATGTTATGACCGAGAAGAAGTGGGGATGTAAAAGTAATGGTGCCACGTGGTAATTTATGAGTTGTCAGTTACCGTACTGTTCATGCTCATGGTAATAGACTACCTGCTGTCTTGAAATAGTCAACGTAGTTCAACCTCCCAAGGCAAAACCAGTTTAAATTCAAAAAATCATAATCCTGTAAGCACAAGCCTATAGTAAGCAGTAGTGCACCCTCAATTTAACTGGCTTGAAATTAAAAAAACAAATTGTTGTGGTTGTGGTTTTAAAAAAATTATTTTATAAAAAGTATTTTTTTAGTTGAGGTTGGTTTGGAAAAATATATATTTGATTAAAAATGTGGTTGAAATTGAGGTTGAACAAAAAGTAGTTTAAAGTGTTTGGTTAAAAAAATAATTTTCAAATCGAGGTTATAAAATAATTAAAAAAAAAAATATATATATATATATATATTAATATTAATGATTTTTAATTTAAATATTATAGATTTAACTACTGTTATTATATTATGAAATAAATAATATTGATATCAAATATTTTTTATTATTCCATTAAACTATATGCAATGTCATCACATACGAAATCTATCCAACAAGGACTATATTTTCCATAGTTTCTTAAGCGCGCAACAACAAAAACTGATTTTTTTGTTACGTCATCAAGCGATCTCCTTCTAATTTTTTGAATAAAACACAATTAAAATAAAAATAAAAACTGAATTTTTTTTAACTGGGTCGGACCCGGCAAGAACATAATTGGAATTGCGATCAAATTCCATAAATGCCATGTCATCATGCGATATCCTTCTAATTTATGTAGTGTTATTAAATAATATTAAATACTAGTTTTTCGAGTAAAACTCAATTTTTTTAAAAAAAATTTACAATTTCATTATGTACAAAATTCATTCGACAAGAACTACAGTTTCCATGATTTTTTGAGCATGCAATAAAATTAGATACAATATTATCAGGAATAAAATTGAGATTACAGTACGAGTAAATTTAATTCACCTTAAACTAATTTTAAAAAAAAACAAAAAAAAATGATTGTTCACGTGAATAATACAAGTGCAATGCACTAGTTGTTCAGGAAAAAAAACTAAATTTTTCACATTCACTCGCACTGGTTTTTTAAAATAATAAAAAAAAAACTGTTCATATAACATGACTCCATTGTTGTGGTTTCTTCCTCACGAGGAAGCAGCAAAATACTGCTTTTACAAAACCTGCAGCACCATCTTTGTTTTTAGGGTCCTACCATCATAAAACACTTTTTTTTTCTTAACCAAATGATATTATATATAGCTGCGAGTGAATACCAAACGGGCACACTACTATCTTGAAATAATCAACGTATTTCAACCTCCCAAGGCAAAACCAGTTTAAATTCAAAAAATCATAATCCTGTAAGCACAAGCCTATAGTAAGCAGTAGTGCACCCTCAATTTAACTGGCTTGAAATTAAAAAAAAAAAACATTGAAATATAACCCATGGGTGCTCAATGTTTAAATTTTTGTGGTGCTCTGACTCTTTAAGTCTATCTTAAAATAAAATAAAAAATAGACAAAAAAGAATAGAAAATAAAATTTATAACTAATAAAAAATAATATAAATATATTTATTTATTATTTTTATCTTGTATTTCTATTTGTTTTTTCTTTAAAATATATAGAATGAATAACTTACAAGACCATTAATTACTCTCTCGCACTTTAAATTTACATTCTTTTCATGGATGACTCAAGTAATTACTAGAAGTTCAAAAACTATTTTTATTTTTATTGTACTGGGGAGTATTTTTTAATATATTTATAAAATCCAATCCGCAAGCCAATTTAATAACTCACCGACGTAGAACTTGCCCTAGATCTAATTTAATTATAAATTATTTTTTATTTTTTATCAAAATAATATCATTTTTGTTTTTTTTAAAACATAATTTGAATTCACTGTGACTCAAGCCTTTTATATATCCGGATCTGATCTCATAATTATGTTTTTTCTTTTTCAAAATAATATAACATTACTTGAACTTGTGATCCAGCCTTAATTATATATCCAGATTTGATATCATAACTATGTTTTTTTTTAATTAATATTAATTTATTATTACTGTGTCTGCTAATTGTCATATATACGTGGGAGTACTGCCAACTCTGTCTCAATGCTATTTTTCTTGTTCTTAGACCCTCTTCAGGCATATCTTATTAATTTCTTGGTTTCTTGAGCTGCTTTTTTCTGTGCTTTTCAGCCTTTGGTACAAAACTAAGTAAAAGAATCAATGTATTTTTGAAAGTGCAAAGAACGTAATAACAACTTGAAGATCATCAGCTGGTGCTTCAGCAATAAAAATATGGCAAGGGGCTATTGACCATGGTTATAAAATTCGATTTGAGATCGACTCCGCTCATTATTTAAGTTATAGATGATGTAGATTAACTCGAGCTTAGAAAAAACCCCGAAAAACAACGTTGCTGCGATAAAAACTGCAATTTTCACTAACCATGCACGAGCCAAGCCCTAAGTGAACGGATCACTGAATTGACGTTAGGTTTTATAACAGTGCACTAGCTTTTAGTCTCAGACAAAACTAAAAGACAAAACCTTGTTCTGTTCCCGTACCAAAAATTATATAGTATAGACCAAAGCAAAGCTCAAAAAATAATCGAAGAAACAGCACAAGTCAATGAGTTAATTATGCTACTGAGAATAACACAACTCGTAAGATTTAGCCAGTGCTAAAGAAATAATTTAGCCAGTGCTATTAGAAAAAAAACCCCATAAAAAGCGGTTCCCAGCACTGATGCAGAATGGTGCTTTCCATATGCTAGATGCTTCAAGGAATAGATTCTGCCTACCTCGCGAAGAAGTGAAGAAGCTGATCACATGATCGATCTCACAACCATGTATAGAAAGCCAGGCACAAACTTTATGCTGTAAAAGACAAGTAAAAAAACCAGTGGAAAGGAAGAATCCAAAGAAAATCACATGATAGAGGGGGAAAAGGAAGATTTTGCAGATGAAAGTTGGACCATATATGGCAGAAAAGACCACTCAAATACTTGCTTTTGCGACCCAACTACATCATTTTACATGGTGGAAACTAGGGCACCACACAGCAAGGTTACAATTACAAAATCCACTACTGTTTAATTAGTACCTCTTTTGTCATGGTTTACATACCTTGTTCGCGTCTGTGAATTAATGGCCTCCTGACATCACAATGATAACATGTGCAAGTCTTCTTCTGCATGACATTTTGCGACCTGCAGCACGACCACGTGTACCAGAGAGTTTCTGCAAGCAATGTGCCAACAAAAGGATGAGTTTCGATAGTTGCGAGAACGTGGAGGTTTTTTAGTGACGCACCAATTTTTTTAAAATATAAAGAATGTGCTTTTTGAAATAAATAATCACTTCAAATTTTTTAAATTACATTGTTACAAATAGAATAAAAAAGACTTAACAAGTTACGTTGTTGACTTTCTTATTTTTAATCTTGAGGTTACATTGTTGGGAATAATATAACCTAAATATTTAGTTGCTAATGTAATCGGGCTAGTATAAATTGAGAAGTTATATGACTATTGGTTATAATCAGATTATGATGTAATAGGTATTTTTATAAATTAATAAGACATGTCTAGATATATATAAAAAAAGTTAGCCAAGCTTTGACCAATATAATAATTAAAAGAGACCATAACTTTTGATTATATTGTTGGATTGAACTCAAATTAGCATATGAAACTCTATTTAATTTATTTTTGTTTTTTTCTTTGATTTTTCTAGATTTTATGATTTTTAGTTTTTTTTTTTTAGTTTTAGGATTATGAGTTTTTATACTTTACAAGGTTGATTTCATATCTATAGACTTGTAAACCTTACATAAAAATAGATTTTATCATATTAATATTACATAAATGAAATAAGATTTTAAGATTTTTTTTGTGTTTTAACTCTATTTTAATCCTTTTTTTTTTTATCTTTTCATATTTGTTGCTTTTTGTTGTGCTTCTGTCTGCATCAATTATATTGCTAGGAATAATGAAGTATTTATGGGTTGTGTTTTCCCAACAACTTAATCTATAAAAGCTATGTTATGTTTTCAAATATTATTTATGATATGCTAGTTTGTCAAATAATTTTGTTTTATTAACGTGGGTGTTCGGTTAGTTTGTGCGCATCTCAACTAATCTCACAGATCCTGAAGTTAGCGACCATGTAAGCCTTCATTGACCCTGAAACTTGTGGAACTCGAATTGATAACCTTTAAGGAGCAAACATAAAATCTGATCAATTGAACTACAACACGAGTGTTAAATTTTTTTTTAGTTTAACGTGGGTGTCCGGACCAGTTTACGCGCATCTCGACTAATTGATTGATTGACAAGTGTTAGTTTTTTTTATATATAACAGAAAACACTCTAGAATGTGACCAATCTTTGGTCAAAATGCATGTATAGTGATTCTCCATTTTTGTAGAATTTGACCATACACTTGTCCTTTACACCATAGAATGGGCATCTCTCTCTTGACTTATAAGGATAAAATTGATTGATTCCTCTTTCAAAGGCAAACACTTTGGGATAATTTTTTTTAAGATTGGAATCCATGGGGTTGCACAATCTATCTAGTTGTAATCCACGGTTTAATTATTTTTTAACTTCACTTTATATCTGATACACTAATCAAAATCGCTACATTTACCCATAAAATCATGACATTTTATATTAAATTGTGTTATTTTCTTAGACATGAACAGATACAGGTCTTCTTCTTGTTTAGTCTCTGTCCATATCTGACCAACAATGATATTGGCTATTGTGTTGGGTGCTTGGGGCTGTGAGAATTCTTTGGCCAGAAAATATTATAAACAGAATCGTTACTTATACACTATTTGTTTATGTGGCCATATCCTTGTGTTTTTTTAAGAAAATTGATTTTTCTTTGATTTAAATTATTTTTCTTTGATGTTTTTGAATTATTTGATGAGTTAATATTAAAAATAAATTTTCAAAAAATAAAAAATATATTATTTTAATATATTTTTAAATACAGAACACTAATATCTTCAACAACAGCATTAGTTTTATCTTTGAAGTGTTCTGGGAATTTGTTATCTGCCCTGTAACTTTTTGCAGAGCTTTCCTAACCTATTTGCAGAAGGACGTCTAGGCATCTTATTTTTTTGGAAATAGGCACTATGTTACTTTCATCCGACAACATGGTTTGCATAACTTTTCTTTTTAGGTTTTATAATAATTAGGTGGCATTTACAAGTTAACTTTGACCCATGAAGATTAACCTTTTTATTTGTCGGTGTAAAGATAAATAAAAAAAAACATCAAATGACATGGATTTAGTCTCTACTTGAAAGAACAGTAGCCTTGCTACTAATAACGAGAAAAACAGTCATGCTCACAGAACAACAATATGTGCTGTCTCGAAATAAAAATAAACAAGTGAAACAGCCTGGAATGAATAAATCTACGTGACATTAAAATGCACAAAAACAAATAGAATAAGGAACATTGACGAGCCCAATCCTAAATATATCTTACACCAAGGTGCAGTTTTTTTTATTAGGTTCTGGAGATCTCTTGTTTCTAATATTATTATTGTTGTTATTATTATTATTATTTTTTGTTGCAGGAGCTGGTCAATGTTAGAGAATAACATTAATCATATATTAGATATTACCTAACAACTTAAACTATTGGGTTGAGATAGTTTCTTAATATGGTATCAGAGTATCAAATGGTCACGAGTTCGAATCTCATCATTCTTATTTATTTAATAAAAATTAAGCACAAGATACTGCAAGCATGTACAAGTTTCAAACCCAAAGAGTTTTTACTTGAGGAGTGTGTTAGAGAATAATATAAATCATATCTTGTGACCTAACAACTTAAACTATTGAGTTAAGATGATTTCTTGACAATCGAGTCAACCCGCAGCTCGATTCTTTCAATAAAAAAATATTTACTAAATTTAATGTTGGTGGTGAGTTATTGATCAGACAAGCAGGTTTTATAACTAGGCCCGGAATTCTTTCAAAATGTGGTTATTGAAGGGTGGGGCTGGGGACTTTCAAGGGATGCATCGGGGTCAACATCGAAATGAAGAGCATCTACCTTTGAGATGAAGAACATGACTAGAGGAGATGTTGAGAGCGTAAAGGGGCGTGGTGGCCAGCAAATTACCAAGGGGAAAGCAGTTTGGGAAGGTTAGCAGCTAGTGGAGGATAAAGTTGTGTTTTTGATGGCAATGGCACGGCCATGCAGAAACCTTGAACCCCAGAAAGAAACTTTAGAGCCCACACTCATGGGGGACTAGCATGAGACAGCAGGCCCTACCACTCACAAAAGGTTCACAAAACTAGCAATTAGGGCACTATATATCCTAAGTTTTAACATCACCTCATCATCATGTCCAGCATATAAATCTGATTGCTACTTGACCTAAACCAGCATGTGGAATTTTCAATTACTTTCATGGAAAGTTCCAATAAGAATATTTGAAAAGCTTTGTCAATTTGTGTGGGAGGCATATTTGAAAGTAGAGCGAATACGTGCTTGTTTGGTGTTGTTTTGTAAGATATTTTTTAAAAGTATTTTTTTATATTAAAATATTTTTTTATTATTTTTTACAACATAATAAGATTATCAAAAAAACATAAAAAAAAACTTTAAATAGATGATTTTTCAAACCAAACATATTTTTAAAATATATTTAAATACATTTTTAAATACAAAAACAAACAGAAAATATATAAAACTAATTTATCTTCAAAATAACACGCTTCATAAGAAAGAATTACTTTCAATGAATTTAACTTATATCGTTTGTGACATTGAACTATAATAATCAACAAATTCATTCACTTTATTTTTTATTCTAACATTATATAT
>Ga0307510_10006306_pt1 | contig 14149 bp, 15 predicted proteins | sample 12_EM_MG_FD_207224 | JGI IMG/M metagenome (GOLD analysis project Ga0307510, IMG submission 207224) | Populus trichocarpa ectomycorrhiza microbial communities from riparian zone in the Pacific Northwest, United States - 12_EM | ecosystem: Host-associated > Plants > Roots > Unclassified | place... | reverse complement strand
ACGACGGCGTCCTCTCGACGACCGTCACCGAGGCCCTGGACGGCAAGGAACTGTGGGCCACCGCCCAGTGCCGCCCGCACCCGACCGAGCCCCTGGACGAGGCGGGCCAGGGCGACGCCTTCGTAGGGCTCGCCTTCTGCGCGATCCGCGCGGTCGTCGACGTCGACATCGAACTCGGCTCCGTACGGGTCGTCGAGTTGGCCCTCGCCCAGGACGTCGGCCGGATCCTGAACCCGACCCAGCTGGTCGCCCGTATCGAGGGCGGCGTCACCCAGGGCGTCGGCATCGCGCTGACGGAGAACCTGCGCACCGCGCGCGGGCTGATCCGCCACCCCGACCTCACCGGCTACGCCCTGCCCACCGCCCTGGACACCCCCGACATCCGCATCGTGAAACTCGTCGAGGAACGCGACGTGGTCGCCCCCTTCGGGGCGAAGGCGGTCAGCGCGGTACCGGTGGTCACGTCCCCGGCGGCGATCGCGTCCGCGGTGCGCGCCGCGACGGGCCGCCCGGTGAACCGGCTGCCGATCCGCCCGCAGGCGGCGGTGGTCACGGCGACGACCGATCAGTACGGGCAGTACGGGCACGCCGAGCAGTACGGGCACTGAGCGGCGGGTGCTGGAAGGTGCTTGAGGGTGCTTGAGGGAGTCGTCCTGATCACCGGCGTGATGGCCGCCGGCAAGTCGACGGTCGCGCAGGCGCTGGCGGAGCGGTTGCCGAGGGCGGCGCATGTCCGGGGTGACGTCTTCCGGCGGATGATCGTGTCGGGGCGCGAGGAGTACGTTCCCGGTGCGGGCGGCGAGGGCGAGGCCCAACTCCGTTTGCGGTACCGGCTGTCGGCGGCGACGGCGGACGCGTACGCGGAGGCCGGGTTCACGGCGGTCGTCCAGGACGTGGTGCTGGGCGCGGAGTTGCCCGCGTACGTCGACCTGATCCGCCCCCGCCCCCTGCACGTGATCGTCCTCGCCCCGACCCCGGCGACCGTGACGGCACGGGAGGCGGGCCGGGCGAAGACCGGATACGGCGCGTGGACGGTCGAGGAGCTGGACCGCGGGCTGCGGACGGAGACCCCGCGCATCGGCCTGTGGCTGGACAACTCCGGGCTGACGGTGGGGGAGACGGTGGACGCGATCATCGAGGGACGGGAACGTTCGCGGGTGGTTTGAGCGTCTGATGAGGTGAGGACGTTTCGGACGTTTCGCGTCCTCCCGGGTTCTGTGAGGCGTTTTCGCTGGTCAGAGCCATTGTCAGTGGTGCCGCGTAGTGTTCTGAGCAGTGGGGACGGCAGCAGGACACTGATGTCGCACGGGGGAAGTTTCATGCACGGGGGAGCAATGAGCAGGACCGACGCCGGTTCCACGGCGACCATGATCACCTTGACCGAGGACGACCTCGATCCGTACGTCACGCACGCGTCGACACGCCGCTGGCTGACGGGTCCCGGACTGCCGGGCGACAGCGGCCTGCTGACGTTCGAGGAGCTGCGCAGGCAGGGCCTGCGGACGGTGGCGGACTCGTTGGGCGACCCCGCCCCGCTGGCGGAGGAGCTCCGGGACCAGCTGGTGATAGGCGCACTCTGGGGACCCGACGGCGGTGAGGCGGAGTCGATCCTGCTGGACGGCGAGACGGGCGAGATCGCGACGACGTACTTCTTCCACGACCGCCCGGACCTGATGGAGACCGGCCCGCTGGCCCCGTCGATCGAAACGCTGACGCGCCTCACGACGACGACGGACGAACTGACGGGCCTGCGCGGCCAGTTCGCGTCCTACGAGGGCCGTCACGGCACGAAGACGGCGGCGGAGGCATCACGCCAACTCCTCGCGGTGTTCGAGTCGGAGACGGACGGCGAGGTGCCCCCGTTCTGGAAGGCGGCGGCCCTGATCCGCCCGCTGGCGCTGGTCGCAGGACCGGGCACGACATCGGGGCTGACCCTCGACATCCCGCCTGCTGGACCAGGAGTTCGGCCAGGGCACGGTCGCGCGCTTCGAGGAGGTCGACTTCCCCGCCACCCTCACCCACGAGCCGACCCGCCGCTTCCTGCGCGAGACAGGCCTGCCCGAGGACGCGTTCCTCTTCCACCTGGACACGGACGTCCCGCTCCCCACCCTCGCCGAGTTCTACGAGGACGCGCCGGCGGAGGAAGTCCCGCCCCGCGCCGACGAGTTGATCCGCCTCGGTTACCTCATCGAGGACAACAGCCTGGTGGTGGACGGCGCGACGGGAGAAATCCTGACGTGGAGCGAACCGGAGACGACGCTGGCTCCGCTGAACACGGACGTCTCGACCCTCGCCTTCACCCTGTGGCTGCTCCACCGCGAGAAGGCGATCGACGCGGACCTGTCGGGCGAGCTGACGGCGGAGGCGTACGACCAGTTGGCGACGACGATGCTCCAGACGCTGTCGGCGGTGGACCCGACGGGGGTGGGCGCCCGGAAGGCCGGCCCGCACTACTGGACGGAGGCGTTCCAGGACGAGGCGGGCGGGGTGCTGTGACGCGCGCGTAGGCGGCCGAGGAATTCGTTCGCGCCGGGTGAGCCGAGCCGTTACCGTCCGCCTGACTGGGGTTGAGGTGCGAGACGGCGCACGGGCGAGGGGAACTGGACATGGAGACCGAGAGCGGCGTACGGACCGACCGACTGGGCCTGCTGTTGGAGCAGTTCGACAAGGCTCGCGAGATGGCCCAGGTACGGCTGAAGGGGCTCGGCGACGAGGAGTACCTCTGGGAGCCGGCGCCCGACTGCTGGTCGCTCCGGCGTCGCGGCGAGGCGGTGACACCGAGGGCGTTCGGGCCGGGGGAGTGGGTGCTCGACCTGGGCGCGGCGGACATCCCGGCGAGCGAGTACGCGGAGGTGGCCCGCCAGGCCGCCGACGGCATGACGGTTGCCAAGATCGCCGAAGACTGGAGCGTGACCGTCGAGCGGGTCGAGGAGATCCTCGCCCACACGGGCGAGCCGGAGCCCGACACGACACCGATCACGACCATCGCGTGGCGCCTGGGCCACCTGCACTTCGAGTTCGCGGGCGCGTGGGAGTGGACGTTCGGTGAGCGACGCCAGGACCCGAAGCAGATGGTCGACTTCAGCCCCTCGGCGACCCTGACCCTCGACCGGTTCTGGCCGGTGATCGACCGCTGGCGCGCAGCCGTGGCCACGGTTACGGAGGACCAGTTGGACGTGGTCGGCCTCTCCCAGTACCCGTACGGCTCCGACCCGGACGACCCGTATGTCTCTGTGGTGGCGGGATCGAGCCTGGAGTTCATCCACCACATGGCGGAGATAGCGCTGCTGCGGGACCTGTGGCGGGCGCGGGCTGCGGAACGAGGGTGTGAGTGAGGGGCAAGTCCGAGGCGCCTTAGGGGTGTTCGACCGGGGGAGGCGTGGCACCTCACGCCTGGGCGAGGGGTTCGGCGGGAGCGTCGGCACCGAGCGCGGCATCTTGCAGCGCCGTGATGCGCTCGATCACGAGCCCCGCCAGTACAGCCGCCGCGACCATGAGCGACTCCTCCACCACCAGGAAGGCCATCGAACCCGGGGCCACCCGACCCGCCACCACGAGCACCAGCGCGTGCGCGATCCAGGTGGCCCACCACGCGTTCACCAGGGTCGTGTCCCGCTTCTCCTCCCAGGACGCGGAGCTCGCGCGCCCGATGGCGAGGACGATCCCGCGAGGGACGAAGAGGTTGACCACCGGAATGAACCACATGCCGATCGTCCGGCCCCGACTCGGAACCGAGGCCTCGGGCGACAACTCCTGCGCGTTGCGCCGGGATTGGGCGAGCCACACGAGGAACAGCACGATCGCGAGAGTCGTCAGATAGACGAAGACCATGGAGACGAAGCCCGACTCGGACGCGTCCGTGCTGTGCAGGTAACGATCACGGGCCGCCCCCGCACGGAACACGTCCGCCACGGCGGCCGCGCCTATCGCCACCTGCGCGGAACGGACAAGGATCCGGGGAGCTCTGCGGGCGGTACTCGTCATCGACTTCGGCCTGTCTCGGAGGCGTGCGCGGCCGCGGCGGACGCCGGGGCGGAGTGATCATAGGGGCTGATCGCCGCACGCGCGTACGATTTCCGGGTCCTCGGTCCAGGACTTCGGCCGGTCACCTCGCTGTAGGACTCTGCGGAACCTCACCGCGCACGAACCCGTGACTCCGCTCCACCTTCGCCACATGCAGCGTGTAACTCTCGTACCACTGGTCTTGCCCGCGTTTCTGCGCCGCGCGGTGCTCGGCGTTGGTCCGCCACTGCGTGAGGGCGTCGGCGTCGCGGAAGTACCCGACGGTGATGCCCAGCCCGCCCGGAGTCTGCGCGTGGTCCATCCCCAGGTACCCGGGGATGTCCTTCACCAGGTCCTCCATACGCGCGTTGGTCTCGCCGTAGCCGCTCTGCTCCTGGGTTCGCACCGTGGTGAACACGGCGACGTAGTAAGGGGGTTCATAGGCCTCGACGGGTGTGACAGGGGCTTCGGAGTGATCGCTCATGGCGCCACGGTAGGGCAGCACGCAGCCGACATCGACGCCGAGAGGCCAACGGGCACCGCCGCCTGGTCGGCCAGAGGTCATCGCCGCGGTGGCCGACGTCAACGACAAGCTCGCGACGTCGAGCCGCAGGTCGGCGCTCGGCTGCTTCGGCCGGGATCACCGGTCGGAACGGGCCAGCAGACCGATCAGGTAGATCGTGATCGAACGCTCGAGCGTCGCGGCGAAGGGCGTGCGGAGGAAGACGAGGCTCGGATCGCTGGCGTAGGCCTCACGCACGGCCGCCGCCGGATGGCTGTGGGTCCACAACGCTCCGACGAGAACGATCGTCATGCTGGCGGCTTCGGCGGCCTCCCGGTCGTCGAGCTCGGGCAGGACCTCCCGCAGCATGCCTGCCAGACCGGAGAGACCGTCGTGGGCCCCCCGCTTGTATCTCGCGGCCACCTCGGCGGAGACATTGTGCTCAAGGATGCCGGCCTGGGCGCTGAGCAGTTCGCAGAGCATCTTCCGGGACGCGAACGATGCGGCCAGACCTGATGCCACCGACTCGGCCCGCGTGATCGCGGAACCCGTCCGGTCGACGTGGGCGGGCAGCTGATCGACCACCTCCGTCAGAAAATCGCGGGTCAGGCTCTCCAGGAGCTCCAGCAGGACCGCCTCTCGCGACTCGAAATAGCGCATGACGTTGGACTTCGCCAGACCCACGCGGCGGCTGAGCTCATTGAGGCTCACGGCTGAGACCGGCATCTCACTGAGCATCGTCGCCGCCGTCTCCAGGATGCTCCGGCGGCGTACTTCGCGCTGCTCCTCGTTTCTGGCGCGCTGGAACGTGTTCATGCCGACATATTACAGACCTCCGGTCCCTTGTGTAGAGACCGCAGGTCTCTTATGCTCGAAGAGTCCGAAGAGCCCGCCGGTCTGTTAGGCGGATCCGGTTCGACATCAGATCCATGACCCGTGAGGAACCGAAATGACGAAGAAAGTAGCCCTGGTCACCGGCGCCTCCTCAGGCATCGGCGAAGCCACCGCCCGACAGCTCCAGAAGGCCGGCTTCATCGTCTACGGCGCGGCCCGGCGCACCGACCGGATGAGCGACCTGGCGGCGTCGGGCGTACGTACGCTCCCGCTCGACGTCACCAGCGAGACCTCGGTCGGCGACGCGGTCGCCGGGATCATCGCGGCCGAGGGCCGCATCGACGTTCTCGTCAACAACGCCGGCTACGGCTCCTACGGCGCGCTGGAGGACGTACCCATGGAGGAGGCCCGCGCCCAGATCGAGGTGAACGTGTTCGGCCTGGCGCGGCTGACCCAGCTGGTCCTCCCGCACATGCGCGCCCAGCACAGCGGCACCATCGTGAACATCAGCTCGATGGGCGGACGGTTCGCCACGCCCATGGGTGCCTGGTACCACGCCAGCAAGTACGCCGTCGAAGGCCTCAGCGACGCGCTGCGCCTGGAACTCAAGCGGTTCGGCATCGACGTCGTCATCATCGAGCCCGGCTCCATCCGGACCGACTGGGGCGCGATCGCGGCCGGCAGGCTGCGTGCCACCTCCTCCGACGGGCCGTACGCCGAGCAGGCCGACGCGATGGCCACGTCCCTGGAGCGAAGCTCGCGGCCCGGCAACCGTATGGCCTCACCCGCCACCGTCATCGGCAAGGCCGTGACCAAGGCGGCGACGGCCCGGCGTCCGCGCACCCGCTACCGCGTCGGTTTCGGAGCGAGCCCCCTCATCCTCCTCAACAGGCTTTTGCCGGACCGCACTTTCGACGCGCTCGTCAAACGCTCGTCCGGTGTACCGGCGTGACAGCCCCGTACTGAAGCCAACTCCGAAGAATCCGAGACCAGTTCAGAGGAGTCCGGGCCCAACTCCGAAGCATCCGGGCCCAACTCCGAAGCGTCCGGGACCAGCTCCGCAGAAGAAGCATCCGGGCCCAACTCCGAAGAAGAGGAAAGACCATGACTGAATCCACCACCCCGCGGCCCAAGGCCCTGATCGTCCTGACGTCCGCACGCGTGCTCCCGCTGAGCGAGCCCGCCGGACACCCCGGGATACCGACCGGGTTCTTCCTCGTCGAACTCGCCGCCGTGCTGGCGCAGTTCGAGAACGACTACGACTTCGTCCTGGCCACGCCGGACGGCCGCCCGCCGCAACTCGACGTCAACGGACTCGCTCTCAACTTCCACGGGGGCGGAAACCTCGGTCTCGCCACCGCCCGCACCACCATGCAGAGCGGAGTCGAGCGGTTCAGCCCCGAGAAACTGCGGGAGAAGAATCCGGACCTCCTCAAGCGTCGGGAGACCGAACTCGCCCTCGCCCACAGGCTTCTCGGCCGCATCCCGGTCTCCGATCCGCTTCCGAAGACGGACGCGGGGGCCGTCTCCGTCCGAGACGGTGTCGTCAGCGACTTCGAGGCATTGCCGCAGCACGAGTACCTGTCCATACGGCAGTTGATTGAACGGCACCGCGATCCCGCGTCCGGGTTCTCGCTGGCAGACCTGGCCTTCGTGCACATGCCCGGCGGACACGGCCCGATGGTCGACTTCCACGACAACCCGTGGATGGGGGAGTTGCTCCACACCCTGCGCGAGGTCGACGTCCCGATTTCCCTCATCTGCCATGCCCCGATCGCCCTCACCTCGGCGCGCTACCGGGTCGACGCCGACGGGCAGGTCACGACCGATCCCGGCCATGCCTTCAAGGGCGCACGGATCACCACCGTGGCCAAGTACGGCGAGAAGACCGTGCTCGCGTTCAACTACCCGAAGGTGCCCGGGGAACGGACGCGCCTGCACTTCTACGTCGACGTGGCGCTCAAGGAGGCCGGCTACGACGTCCACCTCACCCTCAACCCCGCGGCCGCCAAGGTGATCTGGGACGCCGACCACTCCCTGCTGACCGGCAACGGACCCCAAGCCGTCGACGAGCAGGCCGCCCGGCTGGCCGAGATCGTGCGCGGCCGGGCACGCAACTCCCCTTCGCGCACGCGCTAGTTGTACCCGGCCATCACGTTCACCCGGCTATCAGGCTCGCCCGATCATCAGGTTCACCCGGCCATCGGGTTCACCCGGCCATCACGTTCACGTCGTCACGTTCGGAGGAGAAAACCGATGCGCAGAGGGAATTGGGTCCACGGTCGTAGGACAACGGCGGTCGCCCTCGCCGGAGTCGCCATCGCGGGCTCCGTCGGAATCCCTGCCGCCGCCGACGCCGCAAGCGGCCACGCCCCCGCACACACCGTTCCGCAGGAGGCATCTTCGCAGGCGGCATCGCGGCCCGGTCCGAGCGCCGACCCGGGCTTCCCCACCTTCGTCCACATGCCCGCCGACCAGGCGGCACACCCGAACGCCAAGCAGGAATGGTGGTACACGGTCGGTCACATCCGGGCCGGCGGCCACAAGTACGGCTACGAGGTGCAGCTCAGCCGCAAGGGCATCACGCAGATCTCCATCACGGACGAGGAGAGCGGGGCGTACACCTCGGAGCAACAGGCGTTCAAGCCCGACCAGTTCAGCACGTCCGCCGACAAGCTCGACGTACGGATGCCGAACGCATCGCTCTCCGGCCCGCTCGACGCCATGCACCTGAAGGCACAACTACCCCAGGACAAGGGGACTTTGGACCTCATGCTGAAGGTCGTAGGCCCCACGCTCTACAACAACGGCACCGGCCTGTTCCCCTTCCTGGACGACACCAGTTACTACTACTCGCTCCCCAACTTGCGGACCACAGGCATCCTCACCCTGGACGGCACGACCAAACAGGTCACCGGTACCTCCTGGCTCGACCGCCAGTGGGGCAACTGGAACTGGGACACGCTGCACAAGTGGACCTGGATGGCCGTGCGGCTCGACAACGGTCAAGTCCTCAACCTGTGGGACATGTTCGACGACAACGGAGAGAAGCACTGGGCCACCGTGCTCAGTCCCGACGGCACGCACCGCGTCGTCCCGGTCGAGCCACTCGCCCCGCGGGCCACCGACTTCGAGACCAGTCCCACGACCGGTCAGCGCTACGCCGGCAAGTGGACCGTCACGATCCCCGGCCTGGACACCGAACTCGTCGTGACCGCCAGGCCCGTACTCCAGGAAATCCAGGCCGCCCAGCCGTTCACGCCCGGCATCAACGAGGCCGACTCAACGGTCCGCGGCACCTACCAGGGGCGACCGGTGACGGGCGACGCGTACGTCGAGCAGTTCGGCGTCTGGAAGTAACCCACCACAAGAACGGAGACCACGGAGAACGGAGAACATCATGAGCATCACCACCACCACCACCATCACCACCACGCAGTTCGAGCACTGGATCGGCGGCCGGCCGGTGCCGCCCACCTCGGGCCGGCACCTGGACTCCATCAGCCCCCACGACGGCGAGGTCGTGCTCCGCATCGCCGACAGCTCCGCCGAGGACGTCGAGCGGGCCGTCATCGCCGCCCACCAGGCCCAGCCGGCCTGGGGACGGACGACCACCGCGGAGCGCTCCCGGGTCCTCACGTCCATCGCGGCCGGCATACGGGAAGGCATCGACGCCCTCGTCGAGCTGGAATGCGCCGAGGGTGGCAAACTCCCAGCGCCCGCCCGCACCGAACTCCTCATAGCCGCCGACTACTTCGACTACTACGGCTCCATCGTGCGCACCCTCGCCGACGACAGAGGTGTACGTGCTGGCACGGTGGCTCCCTCTGCGCCATGTGGCGCTCTGGAGCTAGGTCAGTCGGTAGAGGACCAAGCGACTGACGTAGCCCTGTCTGGTGTGGGAGTCCCAGACCTTGGAAGCACTCCGCAACGTGTAAACGCGCAGGTCATCCATAACGTTGGAGGCCGTGGCGGGAATCGAACCCGCGTAACTCGCTTTGCAGGCGAGTCCCTGAACCACTCGGGCACACGGCCGTGTTTGGTGAGTTGACCGTACGGGGGAGGGAGGGGCCGGACAAGAGGATCGGCGCCCGTGCAACGGGACTGCCATACGCCGTTCATGAATGGGGAGTGGTCGTTGGTGTCGCTGGTCGTACGACCAAGGTCTCAGCCCCCGACCATCCTCCGACAGGGGTCAACCCGGCCCGTGGACCTTACGCTGGCCTGCATGACCGTCCTCGAACCTCGTGACGCCGGTGTCACGGACACCGCCTCTGACCTGGCCGGCGAATGCCGCGACACCGTGTTGGGGCGGTCGCATCGGGCGCTCAGTGTCGGGATCGTGTCCGTTGTTCTGCTGATCGCCTTTGAGGCGACGGCAGTTGGGACGGCGATGCCTGTTGCCGCTCGGGAGCTGGGCGGGGTGTCGTTGTACGCGTTCGCGTTCTCCGGGTACTTCACGACCAGTCTCTTCGGGATGGTGTTCGCCGGGCAGTGGTCGGACCGGCGGGGGCCGCTCGGGGCGTTGACCAGTGGGATCGGGGCCTTCGCCGCTGGGTTGGTGGTGGCGGGGACCGCTCAGGTCATGTGGGTGTTCATCCTGGGGCGGGCCGTGCAGGGGCTGGGGGGTGGGCTGGTCATCGTCGCTCTGTATGTCGTCGTCGGGCGGGCTTATCCCGAGCGGTTGCGGCCCGCCATCATGGCCGCGTTCGCCGCGAGTTGGGTCGTGCCGTCCGTTGTCGGGCCGCTCGCCTCCGGTGCGGTGACCGAGCATCTGGGGTGGCGGTGGGTGTTCCTCGGGATTCCCGTGCTCGTGGTGTTTCCGCTTGCCCTCGCCCTTCCTCAGATACGGCGGCGGGCGGCCGGGCCGGTGAGCAACGCCGGTGAGCCGTCCGCCTCCTTCGACCGGCGTCGTATTCGGCTCGCCCTCGGGATCTCGATCGGCGCCGGGCTCTTCCAGTACGCCGCTCAGGATCTGCGGTGGTTCTCCCTTCTCCCCGCTGTCGTTGGCGTCGCGTTCCTCGTGCCCGCCGTGCTCGGGCTGTTGCCGCGCGGGACGTATCGGGCGGCGCGTGGGCTGCCATCCGTCGTGTTGTTGCGCGGGGTCGCCGCCGGGTCGTTCATCTCGGCCGAGTCCTTCGTGCCGTTGATGCTCGTCACGCAGAGGGGGTTGTCGCCGACCCTGGCCGGGTTCTCGCTCGCGGCGGGCGGTGGGACGTGGGCGCTGGGGTCGTGGGTGCAGGCTCGGGCACGGGTCGAGCCGTATCGGGATCGGCTGATGACGGTCGGGATGGTGCTGGTGGCCGCCGCCATCGCCGCCGCGCCGAGCGTCCTCATCCATGCCGTGCCCGTGTGGATCGTCGCCGTCGCGTGGGCGTTCGGGTGTTTCGGGATGGGGCTCGTGATCTCCTCCACGAGCGTGCTGCTGCTTCAGCTGTCCGCTCCGGCGGAGGCCGGCTCCAACTCGGCCGCGTTGCAGATCTCTGATGGGCTGTCCAACGTGGTGCTGCTCTCTGTCGGCGGGGCCGCGTTCGGGGCGTTGGGCGGTGGCACGGTGGGGCACGTCGTCGGTTCGGCGGGCGGCGGGGCGCATCCGGCGGCGTTCGCTGCGGTGTTCCTGCCGATGGCGGGGGTGGCGTTGGCGGGGGCGTGGGTGACGACGCGGGTGCGGAAGGAATCGCGGTGACACCAAGTGGTACCGCGCGGTACCGTTGAGGCATGGCTGGACTGAACCTGCGGTTTACGGACGAAGAGCTCGACGCCCTGCGCGACCGCGCGGCGGCGGAGGGGCGCAGCATGCAGGCCTTCGCGCACGACGCGGTGATCGCGGCTATAAACGAGCATTCGCGACTGTTCAACGAGGCGGCTGACCATGTGCTGAAGGCCAGCGCCGAGCTGAACCGGAGGCTCGCCTGATGCATTTCCTCACGCTTCCCGAGTTGCTGAACCTCGCGAAGCGGCTCGGGGCGGACGAGGTGCGTGACTACGGGCTTCTCGACTCGGCGCTCGCGCGCCCCCGGGCGAGTGTGTTCGGGCAGGACGCCTATCCGGACGTTTGGCAGAAAGCCGCCGCGCTCATGGAGTCCCTCGCCCGAAACCATGCCCTCGTGGACGGGAACAAGCGGATCGCCTGGTACGCGACCTGGGTCTTCCTGCACATGAACGGACACCCCCTGGACGCGGACTTCGACGTGGATGAGGCGGAGCAGTTCGTGCTGGATGTCTGCCAAGGCGCTCTGGACGTACCCAAGATCGCTGCCCAGCTGCCGCGCTTCGCGCGCTGACGCTCCCGGGATCTGTGACCTCAGTCCCATCCCAGGGCGCCCCGGCGTCGTCCGCACGTTGACATCACCGGCCCGCCGGTAGGGTGGCCCGGTTGTCATACGTAGCCGATTCCATACGTAGCAGATGCCACACGTAGCCGAGCCGCCCTACTCCCGAACCCGGAGACCGTGACTACCACCGCCGCCTCCTCCACCAGCTCCCACCATCTCTCTCCCGCCTTCCCCGGCCGCGCCCCCTGGGGCACCGCCGGCAAGCTGCGTGCCTGGCAGCAAGGTGCGATGGAGAGGTATGTCCAGGAGCAGCCGCGGGACTTCCTCGCGGTCGCGACCCCCGGTGCCGGCAAGACGACCTTCGCGCTCACCCTCGCCTCCTGGCTGCTGCATCACCATGTCGTGCAGCAGGTGACCGTGGTCGCGCCGACCGAGCACCTGAAGAAGCAGTGGGCGGAGGCGGCCGCGCGGATAGGGATCAAGCTGGATCCCGAGTACAGCGCCGGGCCGCTCGGCAAGGACTACCAGGGCGTCGCCGTCACCTATGCCGGTGTCGGCGTACGGCCGATGCTGCACCGCAACCGTGTCGAGCAGCGCAAGACCCTCGTCATCCTGGACGAGATCCACCACGCCGGTGACAGCAAGTCGTGGGGTGAGGCCTGCCTCGAAGCCTTCGAGCCGGCCACCCGGCGGCTCGCGCTGACCGGTACGCCGTTCCGGTCCGACACCAATCCCATTCCCTTCGTGACGTATGAAGAAGGGAACGACGGGATTCGGCGGTCGTCCGCCGACTACACCTACGGTTACGGCTCCGCGCTCAGCGACGGCGTCGTGCGGCCCGTCATCTTCCTCTCCTACAGCGGCAACATGCGCTGGCGGACGAAGGCCGGTGACGAGATCGCCGCGCGGCTCGGCGAGCCGATGACGAAGGACGCGATCAGTCAGGCCTGGCGTACGGCGCTGGACGCGCGCGGCGAGTGGATGCCGAGCGTGCTGCGCGCCGCCGACCAGCGGCTGACCGAGGTCAGGAAGGGCATCCCGGACGCCGGCGCCCTCGTCATCGCCACCGACCAGGACTCCGCGCGCGCCTACGCCAAGCTGATCCGCGAGATCACCGGCAGCAAGGCGACCGTCGTGCTGTCGGACGACACCGGCGCCTCCAAGCGCATCGACGACTTCGCCGCGAGCAACGACCGCTGGATGGTCGCCGTACGCATGGTGTCGGAAGGCGTCGACGTGCCTCGGCTCGCCGTCGGCGTCTACGCCACCACCATCTCCACCCCCCTCTTCTTCGCCCAGGCCGTCGGGCGTTTCGTGCGGTCCCGGCGGCGCGGCGAGACCGCCTCCGTCTTCCTGCCGACCGTCCCCGACCTCCTCACCTTCGCCAACGAGATGGAGGTCGAGCGCGACCACGCCCTCGACAAGCCGAAGAAGGAGGGCGAGGAGGACCCGTACGCCGAGTCCGAGAAGGAGATGGAGGAGGCGAACAAGGAGCAGGACGAGGACACCGGCGAGCAGGAGCAGTTCGCCTTCGAGGCCCTGGAGTCCGAGGCCGTCTTCGACCGGGTGCTCTACGACGGCGCCGAGTTCGGCATGCAGGCGCACCCGGGGAGCGAGGAGGAGCAGGACTACCTCGGCATCCCCGGGCTCCTCGAACCCGACCAGGTGCAGATGCTGCTCCAGAAGCGGCAGGCCCGGCAGATCGCGCACAGCCGCAAGAAGCCGGACGAGGAAGCCGACCTGCTGGAGCTGCCAGCCGAGCGGCGGCCCGTCGTCTCGCACAAGGAGATGATGGAGCTGAGGAAGTCGCTCAACACCATGGTCTCCGCGTACGTCCATCAGACCGGCAAACCGCACGGCGTCATCCACACCGAGCTGCGCCGCACGTGCGGTGGCCCGCCGAGCGCCGAGGCCACGGCCGGGCAGCTGCGGCAGCGCATCGCGAAGGTCCAGGAGTGGGCCACGCGCATGCACTGACCCACCCGACCTGCACTCTCTGGAAGCTGGGGTCATTTCTAACCAGTCAAAGCCGCGGCAATGGTTAGATTTACCCCCAGCCTCCAGCGCCCCCACTGTTGGCCGCCGAGCCGAGCCGACCCGCCCAGCGAACGCGTCCTCGACCCGCACATCTGTGCGGACGATGTGCGGATCCGATCCCCAGTCCAGGGCATATCGGCATGAAGCGAACCGGTCCGTACCAGTCGGTGACCGGATTCTGGACGGAGACTTCCGCTCAGCGAACCTGCTTCGCTAGTGTCCCGCTACGCACACGCCCCGTGGCAGCGCCGCCGCGGAGCGCAGCCGTGAAGCGACTGGGCCCGGACACGCCGGGCCGCCTCGCCGATCGGCGGCCTCTGTAGCGCGTCACTGACGGGACTCGGTGACGCATCCGCCGCGAGGAGGCCGCCGCCTCACCACTTAAGGAGTGGGCGTCGTGACCGCGGAGACCTCCCAGACGCTCGACCGGGGACTGCGCGTCCTCAAACTGCTGGCCGATACGGACCACGGGCTGACCGTCACCGAACTGTCCAACAAA
>Ga0307510_10006305_pt1 | contig 14151 bp, 13 predicted proteins | sample 12_EM_MG_FD_207224 | JGI IMG/M metagenome (GOLD analysis project Ga0307510, IMG submission 207224) | Populus trichocarpa ectomycorrhiza microbial communities from riparian zone in the Pacific Northwest, United States - 12_EM | ecosystem: Host-associated > Plants > Roots > Unclassified | place... | reverse complement strand
CGTCAATGCCCGATGATGATCTCCGGCACCTTGCCTGCCGGTGGCGTGTTGCGGCTGCGCTGGGTGCGGACGATGCCGTCGATGATGGTCATGCCGATGCCGGGCAGGTCGCCGAGCTGCACGCTTTCGAGGATGTTCTTGCCGGGCGAGTGCTGCGCCTTGTCCATCAGGACGAAGTCTGCTGAGCGGCCGACCTCGATGATGCCGCAGTCGAGCTCCCGCATGCGGGCGGTATTGCCGGTCGCAAGGCAGAACGCGAGCTCGGCGGGCAGGTCGCCGAGCGAGGACAACATCGACACCATGCGCAAGATGCCGAGCGGCTGCACGCCGGAGCCGGCCGGCGCATCGGTGCCGAGAATGACGCGGTTGAGGTCGCCCATCTCGCGCGCGATGCGCAGCGTGAACAGCGCCGAGCGCTCGTTGCCGTTGTGAACCAGTTCCAGTCCACGCTTGCAGCCCTCGCAGATGCAGCGGATCTGGTCGTCGGGCAGGGCGGTGTGGCCGCCATTGATATGGCCGACCACGTCGGTGTCGGCTTCCAGCACCACGTCCTTGTCGATCAGGCCGGAGCCGGGAATCGAAGGTCCGCCGGTGTGGATCGTGCTCTGGATGCCGTACTTGCGCGCCCAGCCGACCATTTTTCGCGCGGTCGGACCGTCCTTGACGCCGCCCAGGCCGACCTCGCCGAGTAGCTTGACGCCGGCCGCGGCCAATTCCTTGAAATCGTCCTCGACCATCTCGCATTCGATCACCGGCGCGCCGGCATGCACCTTCACGCCGCCGGGACGGAGCGTCCAGAACGCGCGCTGCGCAAAGATCGCCATCGCCTTCAACCCGACGACATCGCGCGGACGGCCGGGCATGTGGACCTCGCCCGCGGAAATCATGGTGGTGACGCCGCCATGGAGGTAGCTGTCGATCCAGCCGATCTGGTTCTGCCGCGGGGTCCAGTCGCCGGCGACGGGATGGACATGGCTGTCGATCAGGCCCGGCGCGACGGTGGTGCCGTTGGCATCGACGACGGTGGTGGCGCCCTCGGTGTTGACGTCCTTGAAGCGGCCGATCGCAGTGATCTTGCCGTTCTCGGCCACGATCGTATCGCCGTCCAGGATCGGCTTCTCCAGCGCCCCCGACAGCAGCAGCCCGATATTGCGGATCACCAGCTTGCTCGGGCCGGTTGCCTGGGGTGCGTCGTGGGCCATGGTTTTTCCTTTTGGTTCAATGCCTTCGCCGGACATTCTGCCCGGCTTGACGATTGGATCAAGCTGGATTATTCGTTTGTATACGAACGATCGTATACGAATGATTGAGCCGGTCAATCCGGCGTGCAGGTCAGGGATCGGCAAGATGAGCAATTTCAACCAGGAAAGCGTGCTGAGCGTCCATCACTGGACCGATACGCTGTTCAGCTTCACCACCACGCGCGACCCCTCGTTCCGTTTCCGCAACGGCGAGTTCACCATGATCGGGCTGAAGGTCGGCGAGAAGCCGCTGCTCCGCGCCTACTCGGTCGCCAGCGCCAATTACGAGGACCGGCTCGAATTCTTCTCGATCAAGGTGCCGGACGGGCCGCTGACCTCGCGCCTCCAGCACCTCAAGCAGGGCGACGAGATTATCGTCAGCCGCAAGGCCACCGGCACGCTGGTGATCGACAATCTCGAGGATGGCCGCAACCTCTATCTGATCGGCACCGGCACGGGCCTGGCCCCGTTCCTTTCCGTGATCAAGGACCCCGAGACCTATGAGCGGTTCGAGAAGGTGGTGCTGCTGCATGGCTGCCGCCGCGTCAAGGAACTTGCCTATGGCGAGATGATCACCGAAAGACTGCCGAACGACGAATTGATCGGCGAATACGTCCGCAACCAGCTGGTCTATTACCCGACCGTGACCCGCGACCCCTTCCGCAACCGCGGCCGCATCACCGACCTGATCAACTCAGGAAAACTGTTCGCCGATATCGGCCTGGCCTCGCTCGACCCCGTCCATGACCGCGTCATGATCTGTGGCAGCCCGGCGCTGGTAACGGACACGCGGACCTTGCTCAACGGCAAGGGATTCGTCGAAGGCAATCACGGCGAGCCGGCGCAGTTCGTGGTCGAGAAGGCGTTCGCGGAGCGTTAATGCCCGAACCCTCATGGTGAGGAGCGCGGAACGCGCGTCTCCTGACGATGCTCCGCATCGCCGGGCGAACCATGAGGCCACAGACGGGCCTGCATCCTTCGAGACGCGCGTTCCGCGCTCCTCAGGATGAGGAAGATAGATTGTGCCTAGCCGCGCGTCCCTAAGGCCGTACCGCCGGCGCTTCCATCGGCATGCCCCGCGCCCGCGACATCAAATACAATTCAAGTTCGACCAGTTCCGGCGCGCCGTAGTCATAGGCCTGCGCCCGGATGCCGGTGATACAGGCGCGCAGGCGCCGCTGCAGCGAGCCCAGTGACTGCCATTCCAGCCGGTAGAGCGGGTAACCGGTCGGGTGTCCCTGCGTGATTGCAGAGCCGGCGAGCCGCTTGTCCCAATTATCGTCATGGCAATTGGTGCAGCCGAGATTGAGCTGCCCCTGCCGTTGCATGTAGAGCTGGCGCCCTTTTTCAATGAACGGCGCGAGCTGCGGGTCGGTGCCGGTTTCGATCGCTGCGCCCTGCGACTGCCTTGCGACAAAGGCCGTGAGCGCCAGTAACTGGCGGCTCTCGAAAGGCAGCGGCGTCGCCTGCTGCTGGTTGATCCGGCACGAATTGATGCGCTGTTCCAGATCGATAGGGCGGCCGGTGGCCTTGTCGAGGGCAGGGTAACGGGTCGCCACGCCCTTCATGCTGGTGCGGGCATCGTCGTGGCAATCGGCGCAGGCTTTGTTGGCGGTGCCAGCCTTGCGCTTCCACAAGCCTTCGCCGTCGAGCACCCAGAGCATACCGGGATTGGCGGTATCCTCGTCCTGCATCGCTTTGGTGTCCGGCTTCATGAAGTCGTAGCCGGAGCGGCGGTCGGCCTGCGGGATTTCGGTGGCGAACGCAAAGCCCGCGATCAGCAGCGCAACGGCTATGGCGCCGGCAAATCTCATTCGACCGTGATCGAAGCGGATGCGGTCTCGGAAAACCCCTGGTCGCCGACCCATTCGAACTCGAACTTGCCGCTCTCGGTCGCGGTGGTGAAGAAGGTGATAAAGGGGTTGGCGGCGATTGCCGGAAACAGGTCGGCGCGGAGAATCTCTGACCCGTTGAAGCGGCATGTAAAGCTCGTGATGATATCGCGCGGAACGACTTCGCCTGATGCCATATGGCGATAGCCGGTTTCCATGATGTGCGACATCAGCGTCTTGATCTCGATAATGTCGCCGCGTTTGGCTTTCGCTGGAACGTTGATCAGGGCGGAAGCCATCAGATCACATCCTCGGTGCAGGCCGCCAGCGTCACCACGACATCGACGCTGGCCGACCAGAATGACCCGTCCGAGAGCTTAGCGATCGCGACGATCTTCTGGCTGTCGGCGAGACGGATGCGGGTGGAGACCTGCGCCCGGCCGTTATGCGGGCCGAGATGGAAATTGGCGATGTTTGCTTGCGGATTCTTTTCGTTGAAGACGTGGATGCTGCGGACGTGATCCTCCGGGGCCATCGGGTGGTTGACGCTGACCGTCATCGGTACGGTGTTGCCGTTCTCGACCAGCGGCGGGATGTCGAGCTTGACCTTGCCGGTCCGCACCGCCGCGCCGCCGGTGACGCTCTGGATCGCTGACGCCAGCATCGCGGGAGTCGCTTCCGCGGGACGAACGGTAACGACGGGGATTGCGCCGAGCACGGCGGCGCCACCGGCGAGGCCGAGGAACTGGCGGCGTGATGAGTTTGGCGGTTGCTGCATCATTGCTTCCTATTCGCGCAACGTGACGAGATACGCCACGATATCTTCGATTTGTTCGGCCGACAGGATCGCCTTGCCGCGCCACAGCGTCCCGACGCGATCGAGGCCGTCCACGCGGTAATAGGACGGCATGATGGTCGCGGCATTGAGACGGGACGCGTCCACCAGCCGGAGCCGAAGCTGGCCCTCGGACCAGCGGCTGCCGGAACCGGCAAGAGCAGGCGCCAGGTCGCCCTGAAACTTCTGTTCGGGAAATGGGCCGCTATGGCAGAGGATGCAAGTGCTGGAACGTTCGACGACGAGGGCGCGGCCGCGGGTTGCATCGCCGGCCGCGCTTGTCAGCGACTGCGGAATGGCATCGCCGACGACGGCATAGCTGCGAAGGTCTTCCGCGGCCGCGAAGCCGGGCAGCGCGAACAGGGCGCCGGCAAGGACGAGGCCTGACATGCGATGCGTGCGTCTAGCCAAAGACTTCCGCCGTGACGGTCGAAAACCAGGATTGCGCATAGTCGGCCTCGCGCGCACGGAACTCGCGTGGCGCATCCGCCGGACTGACGCCGCCGGCGCCTTCGACGTCGGCCAGCAGCCCATTCTTCGGCTGGTAGACGCCGGCAACCGAGATGCCATAGTCCGGGGCCGCCAGGCTGTAGCAGGTATTGATCAGTTTTGGCGTGGCCGGCGATCCGCCTGATAGCAGCGTGGCAATGGCGGCCGCGCAAACCTTGGCCTGCGCATTGGCCGAGAATGCGGATTTGGGCATGGCGCCGGCGAGGCAGGCATCACCGACGACATGGATGTTCGGCGCAGATTTGGATTCGAACGTGACCGGATCGATCGCGCACCAGCCGGTATTGTCGGTCGCACCCGCGATGGTGGCGATGCGGCCGGCCCGCTGCGGCGGAATGACGTTGGCCACCTGGGCGGCGTGGTTGCCGAAATCGGTGATCAGTGTGTTGGTGGCGGGATCGACGGCATTTACCTTGCCGCCCTGCGACAGCGATACCCATTCGATCATTCCCGGATAGAGCTCCTTCCATGCGTTCTGGAACAGGCGCTGTTTGGAAAACGTATCCTTGGCGTCGAGGATGAGCAGTTTCGAACGCGGCTTTTTGGCTTTCAGATAGTGCGCGATCAGGCAGGCGCGTTCGTAAGGTCCCGGCGGGCAGCGGAAGGGATTGGCAGGCACGGCGATCACCACCAGACCGCCATCGTCCATGGCCTCGAGTTGCTTGCGCAGCAACAGCGTTTGCTCGCCGGCTTTCCAGGCATGCGGCATCTTCGCAGCCGCGGCCTCGTCGTAGCCCTGCAGCGCGTCGAAGCGCAGGTCGACGCCGGGAGACAGCACCAGCCGGTCGTAGGAAAGCGTCGTGCCGTCGGCGAGGCCCACGGTCCGCGCCGCCGCATCGATCGCCGTTGCCGCCTGCGCCACCACGGTCACGCCGCTGGCGGCGATCTTGTCGTAACCGAATTGCTGCGCCTCGATCGAGCGCAGGCCGGCGATGACATTGTTGCTGAACGGGCAGGCGGTAAAAGTCTTGTTCGGCTCGACCAGCGTGACCTGCAATTTCGGCTCGATCGCTTTCAGCGCCCGCGCACAGCTCGCGCCGCCGAAGCCGCCGCCGATCACCACCACACGTGCGGCGGATTGCGCGAAGGCAGGCAGCGGAAACGATGCGGCCGCTACTGTGGCGGCTGCGCCGACACGGCAGAACTCCCGGCGGCTCATGCGATGGCTGATACCCATGCCGGCCATCCCTTATTTCTGTGCCGCGAGCCACGCCGCAATCGCGCGCAACTCGTCGTCGGTGAAACCCTTGGCGATGCGGTTCATGACCGTGGCGGGACGCGAGCCGTCGCGAAATCCGGCCATCGCGGTCGCGATATCGCCGGCGTCGCGGCCGTACAGCGGCGGAATGACCGAGGCTGTTGCCCCCGAGGAATGGCAGCCGGAGCAGGATGTCGCGCCAGGCGGTGGTTCGGAAGCCGCAAGCAGCGGCTGATACCACGCCACGGCCATGGCGACAGCGATAGCGAGACGCAACGCTTTCATCAGCAATCTCTCGATGGAGAAACAGCGGCCCCGACGTGGGGCCGCCGCTGCTATTGTCAGGCGAAGGTGATGTTCTGATCCCTCAGCGGCACCGAACGGATGCGTTTGCCTGTAGCCGCGAAGTAGGCGTTGAGCACCGCGGGTGCTGCAACCCCGATGGTCGGCTCGCCGACGCCGCCCCAGAAGCCGCCGCTCGGCACCATCACGCATTCCACCTTCGGCATCTCCGCGATGCGCATCGAGTTGTAGGTGTCGAAGTTGGTCTGCTCGATCTTGCCGTCCTTCACCGTGCAGCCGCCATAGAACAGGGCGGACAGGCCATAGACAAAGGAGCCCGCGATCTGCCGCTCGACCTGCGCCGGATTGACGACGTAGCCGGGATCGGTCGAGGCGACGATGCGATGTACCTTGATCTTGCTGCCGTCGGTGACGGAGATTTCCGCGGCACCTGCGACATAGCTGCCATAGCCCATCACCTGCGCAATCCCGCGATAGACGCCTTGCGGCGCAGGCTTGCCCCAGCCGATCTTCTCGGCCACGGCGTTGAGCACGGCGAGATGCTTCGGATGCTTGCTCATCAGCTTGCGGCGAAATTCCACCGGATCCTGGCCGACCGACTGCGCCAGTTCATCCATGAAGCATTCCATATAGATCGCGTTCTGGTTCACGTTCACGCCGCGCCAGAAGCCCGGCGGAACGTGGGGGTTGCGCATCGAATGCTCGACCAGCAGGTTCGGCACGGAGTAGCCGATCGCTGCGTCGCCGGAAGGGCTCAAGCCCTGGAACGCGGCCGGGTCCTTGCCGTTTTCCAGTGCCGCCGGTCGAACCGAGAACAGGATCGACTGGCCGGACAATCGCACATGCAGCGCCGTGAGATTGTTGTCGGCATCGAAGGCTCCGGTCATTTTGCATTGCGTGACCGGATGGAATTTGCCCTGTGCCATGTCCTCTTCGCGCGACCACAACAGCTTGATCGGCGTGCCCGGCATCTGCTTGGCGATCGCCACCGCCTGGCGGACATAATCCGTCATGCCGCGACGGCCGAAACCCCCGCCGAGGATATGCTTGTGCACCTCGCATTTTTCGGCCGGCAGTCCCGACGCTTCCATGGTGGCGGCGAACGCCGCTTCGCCGTTCTGCGTACCGCACCAGACCTCGCATTTGTCCGCCGTATAGAGCGCCGTGGCGTTCATCGGCTCCATGGTCGCATGGTTCTGGTAGGGATAGTTGTAGACCGCCTCGACCTTCTTGACGGCAGAGGCAATCGCGGCCTTGGCGTCGCCGTTCTGGTTGCCGATGTAAGCCGGCTGGGCATTGTCGAGACCCTCGGCCAGCCATTTGGCGATCGATTCGCTGGAGACTTTGGCGTTCTCGCCTTCGTCCCAGACCATCGGCAGCGCATCGAGCGCGGTCTTGGCGTGCCACCAGGTATCGGCGACGACCGCGACGCTGCTGTCGCTGACGCGCACGACCTTCTTGACGCCTTTCATGCCCACGACCTTGGCTTCGTCGTAGCTCTTCAGCTTGCCGCCGAACACGGGGCAATCCTTGATCGCGGCGTTGAGCATGCCGGGCAGCTTGACGTCGGCGCCGTAGATCATCGCGCCGGTGGTCTTGTCGAGCGTATCGAGCCGCTTGACGCCCTTGCCGGCGATCTTCCAGTCCTTGGGATCCTTCAGCTTGACGTCGGCTGGCGGTTCGAGCTTGGCGGCGGCTTCAACCACCTTGCCGTAGGTCGTGGTCTTGCCCGACGGCGTGTGGGTGATGACGCTGTTGGCTGCGGTGCATTCCGAGGCCGGCACCTTCCATTCGTTGGCGGCCGCCTGGATCAGCATCACCCGCGCGGTAGCGCCGCCCTTGCGGACATATTCCTGGCTGGTGCGAATGCCACGGCTGCCGCCGGTCGAGAAATCGCCCCAGGCGCGCTTGCGTGCGACACTTTGACCCGGGGTCGGATACTCGGTGACGACCTTCGACCAGTCGCATTCGAGCTCTTCGGCCACCAGCTGGGCGAGGCCGGTGAGGGTGCCCTGACCCATTTCCGAGCGGGCAATGCGAATCACGGTGGTGTCGTCCGGGCGGATCACCACCCAGACATTGACCTCGGGCGAGCCGTCGGCGGCGCGGACCACGGTCGGACCGCCAAAGGGAATATCGAGGCCGATCGCAAGGCCGGCGCCGGCGGCAGCCGTGCCGATCACGAAGCCGCGGCGGGTGAGTTTGGGCATGACGTGCTTGTTCATGGCATCCCCCTCAGGCGTTCGCTGCGGAGTGGATTGCCTCGCGGACCTGCTGGAAGGTCCCGCATCGGCAGATATTGGTGATGGCCTCGTTGATGTCCTGGTCGGTCGGTTTCGGCTTCTCCTTGAGAAGCGCCGCGACCGCCATGATCATGCCGCTCTGGCAATAGCCGCATTGCGGCACGTCGTTGGCCACCCAGGCCTGCTGCACCTTGTGCAGTGCGCCATTGCTGGCGAGGCCTTCGATCGTGGTGATCTGCTTGCCGGCGGCTTCGCTGACCGTGACCCCGCAGGAGCGCATCGCGACCCCGTCGACATGCACGGTGCAGGCGCCGCATTGTGCAATGCCGCATCCGTATTTGGTTCCGGTCAGTCCGACGTTCTCCCGGATTGCCCAAAGAAGCGGCGTGTCGTCTTCGACGTCCACGCTGATTGATTTGCCGTTGATTGTGAGGTTTGCCATCGCGTATCCCCTGTTAGCTCAATCCACCGAGAGAGCTGCGCGCGGGAAGATGGCCTGCGATTTGGAATAGTTCAAATCAAGAAAATGCGTTTGCGCTCAGGATGAAAGCCGATCCGCCGGTGTTGCGTGGGCATGTGCCCCGGCATGGCTGTCATGTCCGTTCTGCACCGGCAGCCTGGCGCTATGGTTTGCCGGCCTTGAAGGCCTCGAGAATCTCGGTGCAGACGGGCCCCGAACGGGTGCACCAGGTCCGCTGCGCCACCGCCGCTCCCGTTCGCAGCGCTGCAACGATCGACGGCTCGGGATTCGAATCGATCGCGACGCCGTTCTGGCGCATGCGTTGATAGTTCTCTTCCAGTCGGGTCGACAGCGCGAGCCACAATTCGCTCTCGGTTTGACGGCTGGCGGCATCGACGGCGGCTTTCGTGTCCGGGCTCAAACCGTCATAGGCGGCCTGATTGACGCTCGCGATCGACAGCGGCAGCGAATAGGTGATTTCGCTGAAACAGGGCAGATACTCCCAAAGCTTGCGGCCGGCGCCGCCGTCTCCCGACGACAACACCGCGTTGATGCTGCCGTCGACCAGTTTCGGCATCGTGTCCGCGAAACTGATCGATGCGGCCTTGGCGCCGACGCTCAGGAATACGTCGGTCGAGGTCTTGTCATAGGTGCGGATGGAAAGCCCGGCGAGGTCGGGCGGCGACGTCAGCGGCGTCTTCGACCAAATGCCTGACGGCGGCCAGGGCGTCAGATAAAGCAGCCGCAAGCCCTTCTTCTGCAGCGCCGCCGCAAGATGCGGTCGCGCGATGTCGGCAAGACGTTTGGCATCGGCGGTCGACGTCACCAGAAATGGCAGCGAAGGCAGCGCAAAGATCGGGTCTTCGGCTTCAAGCGCGCCGGCGAAGGCATCGCCGGCCTGCACCCGGCCTTCCGCAATCGCGGCGAGCATGCCGGCCGATTTGATGCCGGCCTTGGCATCGAAACTCGGCCTGATCTCGAGTTTGCCTGCGCTGGATTCGGCGACGTGTTTTGTGAAGGCCGTCAGGCCAACGCCCGGCATCGCGTTCTGCGGATATTCCGTTGGCATGTCCCAGACGGTCTGGGCCTGAAGGGCGGCCGGAAACAGCAGGAGACACGCGCCGGCCAGCATACTGAGAAGTCGCAACTCGTCCTCCAAATCCATCGCATCGGTCCGATCGCCGCCGGGCGATGGTCATTCACGTGGAGTACCCACGGCCAGACGCAGGAAGCTCATCACGCTGCCGAGCGCAGCAAACTCGGCGCCGAGTGCCAATGCAAGCGTCGCGCCATCATGGCCGGCCAGGCCAAAACACAAGGCGGCCAACGCGGCGCCGAGCGTCTGTCCGGTCAGGCGAGCGGTTGCGACGATGCTGCTTGCGCTTCCACTGCGGTGCGGCGGTGCGCTCGACATCAGTGCCCGCAAATTGGGCGTTTGAAAGAAACCGAATCCGATCCCGCAAACCACCGTACGCCAGACGATGTTGGCGATGCCGGGGTTCGGCGGCAGCGTCGCCAATAGCGCCATGCCGATACAGAGCAACACCAGACCGAGGCCGCCGAGGATGCCGACGGGATAGCGGTCGGACAGCCGGCCTCCGATCGGTGCCATGATTGCGACCACCAGCGGCCAGGGCGTCATGAAGAAGCCGGTCTCCACCTGTGACCGGTGCAGCACGTCCTCGAAGTAGAAGGGCAGTGCGACGAAGCCTAGTCCCTGCACCGCGAATGCGCAGACCGACGTGGCCGCCGACAGCGCGAACATCGGCCGCCGGAACAGGTCGATCGGCAACATCGGCGCCGGATGGTCCGCATCCCTGCGGGTCATCATCCAGCCGAGCAGCAAGGCGGCGCCAAGCTCGAGTCCGACCAGGGCGGGAGGCGCCTGATGTGCCGCGCTGCCGATGCCGACAATGAAGAGCCCGAAGCAGCTTCCGGTTAGTGCCGCGCTCACAAAATCGAACGAATGCTTTGCGCGCGGCGTCTTCGGCAGGGTCTTCATGCCGATCCAGATCGCGATCACGCCGAACGGGATATTGATCGCGAACAGCCACGGCCATGTTCCGATCGAAAGGATGGCGGAGGCAATCGTCGGCCCGAACGTGAACGCCGTTCCGACCACCAGCGCGTTATGTCCGAAGCCACGGCCCAGCATATGGGTCGGGTACACGAAGCGGACCAGCGCCGCATTCACGCTCATGATGCCGCTGGCGCCCAATCCCTGCAGCGCGCGTGCCGCCGTCAGGCTCGGCAGCGACCATGCGAAGGCGCAGCCGAGCGAGGCCAGCGTGAACAGCAGCAGGCCGCCGAGATAGATCCGCTGATGGCCGACGATTTCGCCGAGCGCGCCGAGCGGCAGCAGCGTCGCCACCAGCGCGATCTGGTAGATGTTGACCACCCATACCACGTCGGCCGGGCTGACATGGAGGTCGGCGGCGATGGCCGGCAGCGCAATGTTGGCGATCGCCGTATCCAGGGACGCCATCGCCAGCGCGGTAAAGATCGCCGCGACCGCCCAGCGCCGGAGTTCCGGGGGCAAGCCGTCGATTGGCGCGGGGGCAGGCGGCTTTGCGGTTGTATCCAGTGACATCAGGTCGGGCTCTCTCGCCGGGGGCGGTCGCGCCCACTGCGGCGTGTACTACGGACCCGGTACAAGCCACAGACACAGTGCTGCATGATGCATATGCGAAGGAACAGCGGCGCATCGGGAAAATGTGCTCTTTGCGCCATATCCGCGCGCCGACTTTCGGATAGCTTTCCGCGCGCCGTGCAATCGACTAGGCTTTTGTCGATCGCGACCGCAATTCCATAAAAAGACGGTCGGCCTTCGAGGGGAAGCGCGTTGAACGGACAGACGAGCCGGCGCAGCGAGGTCATGCGTAGCGCCAGTGAGGGGCAGCGCGCGTGGGGCGGCTTGTGGGTAACACTCCTGCTGGCGATCCTCGGCTTTCTCGTCATCTATCCGGTCCTGATGCTGTTGCTCGGTGCGCTCACCGACACCAATCCGGTGGTCGAGGGCATCTCGCTCCGTCACCTCTCGGTCACCAACTTTCTCACCGTGCTGGCGAACCCGAATGTCGCCGAGGCGCTGGCGAACACGCTGATCGCCTGCGGCGGCGGCACTTTGATTGCGGTTGTGATCGGCTTGTTGTTCTCCTGGATCGTCGTCCGCACCAACACGCCGTTCAAGGGGTTTATCGCAGCGGCCAGTATCTTGCCGCTGTTTGCGCCACCGCTGGTTGCCGGCGTCGCATGGGCGATTCTGGGTTCGCCAAAGACCGGCCTGATCAACACCATGTTCAAATGGGTGGGACTGGACTGGCGCGTCGATTTCTATTCGATGTGGGGCCTGGTGTTCGTGTTCGGCATCTACTACGCACCCTATGTCTACATGTTCACCGCGTCAGCGCTGCGCAACATGGATCCGAACCTGGAAGAGGCCGCCGAGATTTCCGGCGCCAGCGCGTTCGCGACATTGTTCACGGTGACGTTTCCGCTGATCATGCCGGCGATCGTCTCGGGCATGCTGCTGTCGTTCATCGTCATGCTCGGCATCTACGGCATCCCGGCGGTGCTGGGTGCACCGACCAACCTTGCGGTGCTGACCACCTACATCTTCAAGCTCACCAACTGGTCGCCGCCGCTTTACAATACGGCCGCCGCGGTCGCGATCATCCTGATGGTCGTTACCAGCCTGCTCGTGTTCCTGCAGCAGAAGGTCTTGAGCGGCCGCAGCTATACCACGGTCGCCGGCAAGGCGTTCCGTCCGCGCAGTCTCGATCTCGGGCGCTGGCGCTGGTTCACCTTCGGGCTCGGCATCGTCTATTTGCTGGTCGTGGTGGTGCTGCCCTCGCTGGCGCTGATCGTCGCAGCATTTCGAAAATTCATGTTCATTCGCGACGTAGCAAGCCTGTTCGACGCCAGGCAGTATTCCCTGATGCATTTCTACAGCATCTTCGACAATCCGCTGACCCTGCGCTCGATCTACAATGCGGTCGAGGTCGGGCTGATCACCGCCGTGGTCGGCGGCGCGCTGGCGTTTGCGATCGGCTACACCATTCACCGCACCCAGGTGACGGGCCGGCGCTGGATCGACGTGATTTCGACCTTGCCGGTCGCGATCCCCGGCCTCGTGGTCGGCGTGGCCTATCTCTGGGCATGGATCGGCATTCCCGGCGGTCTTTACGGCACGATCTGGATCCTGGCGCTGGCGTTCATCGCGCGCTTCATGCCGGATACGGTCAAGTCGCTGTCGACCTCGTTCATGCAGATTCATCGCGAGCTCGAGGAGGCGGCCTGGGTCTGCGGCAAGGGCGTGCTCGGCACCATCAGGACGATCGTGCTGCCGCTGGCGCGGCCGGGCGTGATCGCCTCGATGACGCTGTTGTTCGTGCTGGCGATCCGCGAGCTCGGCTCGTCGCTGTTCCTCTACACCAGCAACACCATGGTGATGTCGGTGTTGCTGCTCGACTATTACGAAGGCGGAAACCTCGGAAAGACCGCCGCCTTCAGCATCGTGCAAACCGTTCTGCTCGGCGTTCTCATCGGCGGCGCCAACTGGCTGTCGCGCGGTGCGGCACCGAGCAGTGTCGCCCGAACCGGATAACAAGACGAACGGGAGGATTGGCTATGACTGGAAGGATCTTGGGCAACATTGCCGTAATCGCCGGCATCGCTGGCCTGGCGCTGGCATGGAACGCCGCGGCGCAGGCGCAGGAGTTCGGCTCGCCCGAATTGATTGCCGCGGCAAAGGCCGAAGGCAAACTGGTATTCTACACCGCGAATTTCGCCGAAGTGGAACAGCAGGTCATCAAGGCTTTCAACAAACGCTTTCCCGAGATCAAGGTTGAGATGGTGCGCGCGCCCGGCGGCCAGTTGATCACGCGCGTGAAGACCGAGGCCGCCGCCGGCAAATTGATCGCCGACGTGGTCGATCACTCGGACCGCGCGCTGATGCAGCCGATGGCGGACATGTTCCAGGACTACGCGCCGCCGAACGCGGCCGACTACAATCCCGACGCCCAGATCGCGCCCCAGCTCTGGCCGCGCGCCACGCTGGTTTGGTCGATCGCTTACAACACCGAGCTGGTCAAGAACCCGCCCAAGACCTGGATGGACCTCACCAAGCCCGAATACAACAAATTGACCGGGCAGGTGATCGCGCCGTCGGGCGGCACGACATGGACGCGGGTGATGTTCGAGCGTCAGGTGCTCGGCGAGGATTATTGGGCCAAGCAGGCGGCGACCCGTCCGGTGCTCTATCCATCGGGCGCGCCGATGTCGGATTCGCTGGTGCGCGGCGAAATCGCCATGGGACCTTTGCTCTACAACGCAATCTATCCGAAGCAGAAGGACGGCGCGCCGATCCAGATCTTCTTTCCGCCGGAAGGTGCACCGGTCAATCCCTATGCCACCGGCATTCCAAAGACCGCCGCGCATCCCAATGCTGCGAAATTGTTTCTGAACTGGTGCCTGTCGAAAGAAGGGCAGACGTTCATGATCAAGGAACTCGGCAACCTTACATCATTG
>Ga0307510_10006304_pt1 | contig 14151 bp, 13 predicted proteins | sample 12_EM_MG_FD_207224 | JGI IMG/M metagenome (GOLD analysis project Ga0307510, IMG submission 207224) | Populus trichocarpa ectomycorrhiza microbial communities from riparian zone in the Pacific Northwest, United States - 12_EM | ecosystem: Host-associated > Plants > Roots > Unclassified | place... | reverse complement strand
CGACGCCGAGCTCGAAGCGGCCGTTGCAGAGCAGATCAAGCACCGCGGCGTCCTCCGCCACCCGCACCGCACTCTCCAGCGGCAGGGTCACGATGCCGGTGCCGAGGCGGATGCGCGAGGTTTGGGCCGCGACATAACCGAGGAATGTGAAGGGCGACGGCAGGCCACCCTCGCGCTCGTGGAAATGGTGCTGTGCGATCCATGCAGAATCGAGCCCAGCCTTCTCGGCGCGCACGATCTGCTCGGCTGCGAAGCGATATCGCTCGGCGGGCGGGGCTTCATCGAGCAGCCGCGTGAAGAAGCCAAGACGTTTCAGGTTTGCGAAGCGTTTCATACGATCCCTGTCGGGCGAGGATGGCCACGGCCCCGATGATGTCGGTTGCCGCAGCTCCAGACAAGCAGGCATTGCGCAAGGCTGCCACGTCGCCTGTATTTCGCCCCGCCCCTGGAGCGTGGCTGGGCAGACTGCCTACCAGCTCGGTAGCACCGCGCCCTTGAACTTGGTCAGGACGAACTCCTTGACCTCCGGCGTGTGGTAGCTGTCGACGAGAATCTTGACCCAGGGCTTGTCCTTGTCGGCGGCGCGGATGGCGATCAGGTTGACGTAGGGGCCCTTCGGGTCCTCGCGCAGGATCGGATCCTTGACCGGATCGAGGCCCGCCTGGGTTGCATAGTTGGTGTTGATCGCGGCCGCATCGACGTCGTCGAGTGCGCGCGGCGCCTGTGCCGCATCGACCTCGATGAACTTCAGCTTCTTGGGATTCTCAGTGACATCGAGCACCGTCGGCTTGAAGCCTGTGCCATCCTTCAGCTTGATCACGCCCTTGTCGCGCAACAGCAGCAGCACGCGCCCGCCATTGGTCGGATCGTTCGGGATCGAGACCTTGCCGCCCTCGGGGATATCGGCAAAGGCCTTGTGCTTCTTCGAATAGACGCCGATCGGGAAGTTCACGGTCAGGCCGACGGACTCGATCTTGTAGCCGCGGTCGGCCTTCTGGTTGTCCAGATAAGGCTGGTTCTGGAACGAATTGGCCTGGATCTCGCCGGCATCGAGCGCGGCGTTCGGCACGACATAGTCGGAGAACTCGATGAGCTGGATGTCGAGGCCCTGTTTGGCGGCGATCGGTTTCACCGCCTCGAAGATCTGCGCATGCGGACCCGGCGTCACGCCGATCTTGATGGTCTCGGCGGACGCTGTGGCCGACCAGACGGCGATCACGGTCGAAAGGATCAGGGGGAGGCGAAACGACATCTTGGTCTCCATCACTTGGGCGGCAACAATTGGAACCGTAATCGCTTCTCCTCGGTGCGAAATCAATGAAATGGAAATCCATATTGGCTGCCCGGGGGGAGGAACACCTTCTCCATTCAGCACAAAATATGAAACGAATACGCGGTTGGTACGGCGCCCCGCCTAAGCGTGATGGGCATCACGGCAAAATGTCACCTCGCAAGCGAGATTGGCGGCACGACCAGCAAGGAATTCAGCCAGGAATCCAACCATGACCTCCCTCGCCGCCCCGAAATTCGCCAGCCGGAACCGCCTCGAATGCTTCGCGCTCTATGCCCTGCTCCAGGGCGTGCCGTTCTTTTCCGGCGTCGCGCTGACGATGAAGCTGATCAACACGGCTGAATTCGTCGGCGAGCCCTATGGCGCCGCCATCTTCATTGCGATGGCGTCAACGCTCCACGCGCTGGTGAATCCGTGGCTCGGGCCGAAATTTCCGCACTTCTTCAGGCACAGTTTTGAGCCACTGTTCGCCGATCCGGCGCTGTCCTTCTCCGAGAAAGTCTCGCGCTGGCTCGCGCATCCGAACACGCCGCTCAAGCTGCTGAGCAATCTGCTGCTGCTGTCGGCGCTGGCGGTCGGCGTCGCCGGCCTCCAGTGAGCCTGTCTACTCGGTCCGCCAGGTCGACGGCGACAGCATGATCAGGACACAGATCGCGGCATAAGCGGCGAGCGACACCGTCACCATGGTGGCAAGCCCCGCCATGCCGGCGCCAAAGCTCGCCACCGCGATCCAGCCGCCGCCGGCCGCGATCAGGATGCGCGCGACCGAGGAGATCAGCGGTCCCATCGCACGGCCGGTGCCTTGAACCGCGAACGAACTGACGAAGCCAAAGCCGAGCGCAGCATAGGCCGGCGCGACGATGCGCAAATAAGTCATGCCTTCGCTCACCACCTCGGCATCGTGGCTGAAGAGGTTGAGCCAAGCCGTCGGGAAGATCGCAACCAGCAAGCCGATCGCGCCGGTCATGATCATGCCGACAATGCCGCTGATCCAGCCGATTTTCCGCGCCCGCGCCGTCTGCCCGGCTCCCATGTTGACGCCGACCATGGTCAAGGTCGCGGTGCTGATGCCGAACAGCAGCGGGATCATGATGTAGTCGAGCCGCGAGGCGATGCCGTAGCCGGCAAGCGCGGAGGTGCCGAACAGGCCGACCGCGCCAGTGACGAGGATGACCGTGAGGTTGGTCAGCACCGCGTTGAAGGCGGTGGGGATGCCGACCTTCAGCATGTCGCCGAAGATCTTTGCGCGCAGCGGCACGATGTGCAGCTTCAGGCCGGTCGCGCCCGACGCCATGTAGCGCAGCAGGAACAGCATCGCCGCGCCGTAATAGAGGCCGAAGGCAACGCCGGCACCGCCAATGCCGAGCCGCGGGATCGGTCCGAAGCCGAAGATCAGCGCCGGCGAGACCGGAATGGTCACGATCGCGCCGACCAAGGTCACCAGCGCGGGCACCCTGACATTGCCGGAGCCGCGCAGCGCCGCCGCCTGGAGGTTGACGATCCACACCGGAATGGCGCCGGCGAACAGATAGTTGGAATAAAGGGTGGCGGCATCGAGCGCGCCGTTGGTGCCGCCGAGGGCGCGATACAGATGAGGGCCGCCGACGATGACGCCCAGCGTGAACACGCCGCCGGCAATGATGGCGAGCACCACCGCATGAAACAGCGCCGCCTCGGCGTCGGCACGGCGCCCGGCACCGACCGCGCGCGCGACAGAGGATGCAACGCCAGAGCCGAACCCGCCATTCGACATCATGGTCATCAGCATGAAGATCGGGAACACCAGCGCGGCGCCCGCCAGCGCATCGGTGCCGAGGAAGCCGACATAATAGGCTTCCGCAATGTTGACTGCGGTCTGCGCGACGAGGACGGTCACGGTCGGCAGCGCCAGTTTGAGCAGCGTCGGGAGGATCGGCGCGGTCAGCAGCGCCGCGCGTCTTTGCTCAGCTGCGCTCGGCGTTGCCGCCTGGCGAAGCGGAGCCATGGGGCGGGCCACGAATGGCGTGGCCGACAAGGCCGGCGCGGCAGCATCCTCGACTGACATGGGTTCGGTCCTGTGGTTCCCTCGGACCGCCCCACCGGCCGCCCATTGAATTATGATCATAATGTATTATTATGACTGTAATGCAATAGGCTGAACCTCACGATTTTGTGGTAGGGCGAAAAGCGGGCTTGCAAGGAGGCCGAATTGGCGCGTTACGACAAGGGACACAGGGACACGACGCGGCGGCACATCCTCGATGTGGCCTCGGCGCAGTTCCGCGAGAGCGGCATCGCCGCGGTCGGCCTCGCCGGCATCATGTCGGAAGCGGGCCTGACCAACGGCGCCTTCTACACGCATTTCGAATCCAAGGAGGATCTGGTGCGTGAAGTGCTGCTCGACGCGCTGGAGCGGCGCGAGCAGCGGCACAAGGACAATCTCGCAAACGGCGTCGCGCTGGAGACCACGATCCGCGACTACCTCTCCCCGCGCCACCGCGACCGCACGGCGACGGGTTGCCCGACCGCGGCGCTCGCGTCCGAGATCGCCCGGCATCCCAAGGCGACGCGCGATGCCTTCACCGGAAAGATGTCCGACATCCTCGCGCTGATGGCAGCGCAGATGCCGGATGGTTCGGCTGCGGAGCGTCGGCGGCGCGCGATTTCGGTCTATGCAACGATGGTCGGCGCGCTGCAATTGTCGCGCGCCGTGAACGACAGGCAATTGTCGGAGGAGATTCTGGAGAACGCGGTCGAGGCCGCGCTCACGCTTGCGAACGGGCCGTGATCCGTTCGAAATCTTCGGTCACCGGGAAATCTCGTCGCTTCCCAAGTGTGGCCGTTTCCCGGCCGCGGCAATGAATCTTTGGCCGGAGCAACACTACGAAACTTGATGCGTTTGCGCCGGCCGGGTTAGCGTTGCTCGCGGCCTTACAACTTCCCCAAGTTCGTTTAGCTCGCACTGGATCGCCGCCCGAATATCTCAGGCGGCGATCCAGCACTGCCGTCGCTAGACGATGCCGCTTTGCCGAAGCGCATCGATCGCGGCCGCGTCATAGCCGAGCTCGGTCAGGATTTGATCGGTATGCTCGCCGAGCGTCGGCGGGCGGCTCGCGATTTCGCCCGGCGTTTCCGACAGCCGCACGGCGGCGCGCGCGACCGGAGCCTTTTTCGGCAGACCGGGATAATCGACGTCCTGCAAGAAACCGGCGGCGCGAATGTGCGGATGATCCAGCGCCTGTTGCGGGCTCAGAACCGGCCCGGTCGGAATCATCGCACTTCCCAGCGTATCGACCGCCTCCTGCGTGGTGCGTTCGGCGCACCAGCGCGCCATCCGCTCACTGATGACGGGACCGTTGTTGCCGCGGCTGATGTCGTCGGCAAAGCGCGGATCGTTCAGCCACTGCTCCTCTTCGCCCATCAGCCTGGCCCAGCGCTTGAACAGCGGATGCCCCGTGACCTGGCACAGCACCCAGCCGTCCCTGGTGCGGTAGATGTCGGCCGGCGCCGCGGTCTGGCCGAGATTGCCGGTCGGAACGCGATTGACGTTGATGACGGCCTGCTCGATCAGCGTGGCATTGGTGAAGGACAGAGCGGTTGCGAGCAACGCGCCCTCGACGATCTGCCCGCGGCCTGATTTCGCGCGCTCCATCAGCGCGGCGAGCGTGCCGAATGCGCAGTGCAGCGCGGTGCCGAAATCGACCCAGTTCACCGCCGCGCGGTAGGGCGGATCGCCGGCGCCGGTCATGTACACCGAGCCCGACATGACCTGGCCGACACCGTCGAAGCCGACGCGGTCGGACCAGGGCCCCGGCCCGCCGAACGCGGTGGCCGTCGTCAGGATGATGTCGGGCTTGATCGCCTTCAACGAGTCGTAATCGAGCTTCATCGCGCGCAGGGTCTGCGGCGGCAGATTGGCGACGACCACGTCCGCGGTCGCTATCAGGCGGCGCATCACCTCCTGCCCTTCCGGCTTCATCGGATCGAGCGTGATGCACTTCTTGTTGCGGTTGACCTGGAGGAACAGCGCGCCCTCACCGCCCTCGCCGACCGGCGCCACGAAGCGATCCTCGCTGCCGTCGCGCTTTTCCACGCGGATGACCTCGGCGCCGAATTCGGCCAGCAAGGTCGCGCAATAGGGCCCGGCGATATAGCGCCCGAAATCCAGGACGCGTACGCCCGCCAAAACTCCTCCCATCGATCCCTTCCTTGTTCTTATGTGCTTGCCAGATTACAGGGACTGGCTGCCACGGCAAGGCGGCGACGGGCGCGATGGCTTGCTCTCAAGGCCTGCCCGCAAGATGTGATCGGAGACAGTTTCGGCTGGCGGAAATTCTGCTCTAGTATGGCCTGTCCGTCCCCCAGCGAGAAGCGCACATGCCGCAACAATTCGATCGATCCGCAGAAGATCTCGGCAACGCCATCCATTTCGAGCACGTCAACATCCAGGTGCCGGACCAGCGCCTCGCCACCCTGTTCTACGTCACGGGGCTCGGGCTCACCCGCGATCCCTATCTGATGGTGTCCGATACCAACATGTGGATCAACGCCGGACGCAGCCAGTTTCATCTGCCGAGCGGCAGGCCGCAGGTGCTGCGCGGCCATACCGGCCTCGTCATCGAGGGGCGCGAGGCGCTATTGGCGCGACTGGCGTCGGTCGCGAAGAAGCTCGAAGGCACGGCGTTCACCTTCGCCGAGCACAATGACCACGTCGAGGCTGTCTGCCCGTGGGGCAACCGCATGCGCGTCCATGAGCCCGACGTGGCGCGCTTCGGCCGCATCACGCTCGGCATTCCCTATGTCGAGTTCGACGTGCCGGTGGGAACGGCGCCGGCGATTTCCGCCTTCTATCCGGAGATCATGGGCATGCCCGCGGCTTTGCGGAACGGCGACGGCACGGTTGCGGCGGTGAAGACAGGCCGCGACCAGCACCTGCTGTTTCGCGAGACCGACCGGCCGCAGGGCGATTATGACGGGCACCATGTGCAGATGTACATCACCGACTTCTCCGGCCCCTACCGCAGGCTGTCGGCGCGCAACCTGATCTCCCGGGAGGACAATCAGTATCAATACCGCTTCTGCGACATCGTCGATCTCGACAACGGCAAGACATTGTTCACGGTCGAGCACGAGGTGCGCAGCGCGACCCACCCGATGTTCATGCGGCCGATGGTCAATCGCAACCCCGTCATCAACAACCGCAATTACGCGTTCGGCCACGATCAGACGTCATGGGCGATGGGACCGGACCTCTACGACGGATAGGGGCGACGCGGCTCAGGTCCGGGCGTCGACCTGGCCGGTGCGGCTGGATGAATTTGCCTGCTGCGTGGCGTAGGCGGACGCCGCAGCCGATGCCGGTGAATAGTGCGCGAAGGATTCGGCGAGCTCTTCGGCGGCCTCGGTGAGTTCCTTCATGACGGCGGCACTATCCGTCGTCTGATTGCCCGGTGAATGAAGCACCTCGAACGAGATGCCATTCGGGAGGTCGACATGGATCTTGTCGATGCCGACAGTGTCCGGCGTGTCGTCATTCCCGGAGGGATTGGCGCGGGATTCCGCATTTCCGGACGTCTGCTGGCTCGCCATCCTCTGCACGAAATCCTCGATGGACTTCAGTGCGCTGCTGTCGAAGCCACCGCCGCCGAAATGGACGATGCCGACCGACATGCCGTTCGGCAGGTCGACCTTGATCTCGTCGTAAGGCGTGCCGTCATTCATCATGGATGCGAAGGTCGAGCCTCCGGTCTGTGAGCCATCGGCCGATTTGGTCTGGCCTGTGGATGCAGGCGCCCCCGCCGCGCTTCCACCACCGATGCTGCTCATACTGCTGATGCTCATACGCGTATTCCACCCTCATTGCGAACGCACGTTTTGCGTGCAACGGGCATGCCAGCTGAGAGCGTCATTTCGATCAAGGACTTATCGCGAATTCGAGACGGCAGCTTGGTCACGCCGGCAAATTTATCCCGGCAGAAGCTGCCCATCCGCGCACCACGCCTGACCGTCGCGACGGCAGGAAGGCCCGCCCGGGTTGCCGAACGCGCCCTTCGCGCACTTCGCCGCAGGGTTTTCCGGTCTCGTCGGCATTGCCGCTTCGTCCATGATCAAACATGATGGGTTGCCGGTGACGAGTTGTCTTTGCGAAGGTGGAGCTCATCCGATGAACGAAAACGAAATCCGCAGGGCGATCGCGGCAGTGAAGCAAGGCGCGCTGTCGCGGCGCTCGTTCATCCGGAAACTGGCTGCAGTGGGGATCGCGGCGCCGGTCGCAAGCCAGATCCTGCTCTGGAACGACGTGGCGATGGCGGACGCCACGCTTGCCTACAAGCCGACCAAGGCCGGCGGCGGTGGCCCGCTCAAGATCCTGATCTGGCAGGCCCCCACCCTGCTCAATCCGCATTTCGCGATCGGCACCAAGGATCAGGTCGCCTCGCGCATCTTCTTCGAGCCGCTCGCCGGCTGGGACAAGGAGGGCAACCTCGTCCCGTGCCTCGCCGCCGAAGTCCCGACCAAAGCGAACGGCGGCCTCTCGCCGGACGGCACCAGCGTGACCTGGAAGCTGAAGCAGGGCGTGCGGTGGCATGACGGCAAGCCCTTCACCGCCGACGACGTCGTCTTTACTTGGGCTTACGCCGCGGATCTGGCGACGGCTGCGTACACCACGGGATCCTACCAGAATATCAAGGTCGAGAAGATCGACGACCACACCGTCAAGGTGATCTTCAAGGCCCCGACCCCGTTCTGGGCCGACCCCTTTGTCGGCTCGGTCGGCCAGATCCTGCCCAAACATCAGTTCGGCGACTATGCCGGCGCAAAGTCGCGCGACGCACCGGGCAATCTGAAGCCGATCGGCACCGGTCCTTACAAATTCGTCGAGTTCAAGCCGGGCGATTTGATCCTGGCCGAACGCAATCCCGATTATCACGTCAAGAACCAGCCGCATTTCGACACGCTCGAGGTCAAAGGCGGCGGCGATGCGGTCTCCGCCGCGCGCGCGGTGCTGCAAACCGCTGAATACGACTATGCCTGGAACCTGCTGGTGGAGGACGAGGTCCTCAAGCGCATGGAGGCCAGCGGAAAAGGCAAGGTGGAGTTCACGCTCTCCGGCGGCGTCGAGTTCATCATCCTCAACACCACGGACCCGTGGACCGAGGTCGACGGCGAGCGGTCCAACGCCAAGACCAAACATCCGACGCTGTCCGATCCGGCCGTCCGCCGGGCGTTCAACCTGCTGATCGATCGCGAGGCGATCCAGAAATTCATCTACGGCCGTGCCGCCGTCGCAACGGCGAGCTTCGTCAACCAGCCCAGCCAGTTCAAATCGGGCAAGCTGACCTACGCGTTCGACGTCGAGAAGGCGAACAAGATCCTGGACGAGGCCGGCTGGAAGAAGGGCGCGGACGGCATCCGCGAGAAGGACGGCAAGAAGCTCAAATACGTTTTCCAGACCTCGATCAACGCCCCGCGCCAGAAGACGCAGGCCATCATCAAGCAGGCCTGCCAGAAGGCCGGCATCGACATCGAGCTCAAATCGGTAACCGCATCGGTGTTCTTCTCGTCGGATGTCGGCAACCCCGACACCTACTCCAAGCTCTATGCCGATATGGAAATGTACAACACGACGATGCCGCAGCCCGATCCGGAGCGCTTCTTGAACCAGTGCGTGTCCTGGGAGATCTCGAACAAGGACAACAAATGGCTCGGCCGAAACGTCTCGCGCTGGTCAGATACCGAAGCCGACAAGGCCTACAAGGCCGCGCAGAACGAGCTCGATCCGGTCAAGCGCGCTGCGCTGCTGATCAAGGTCAACGAGATCTTCTGCGAAGCCAACGTGCTCGTGCCGCTGCTCTCGCGCAACATCGTCGGCGGCTCCGTCAACAGCCTCATGGCCGACATTTCGGGGTGGGACGTCACGACATGGAATCTGGGGAGCTGGTATCGCAGCTCGTAGCTCGCAGAATCGGTCGAGCGACTTGTCCGCCATAACGCAAATGGCGATAGCTCGCTCGATCGCGCCATTGCGAAGTGCCGCCTACCGCGCGACACACGACACAACGACCCGGCAGAAATTGAAGGCGAAGCGTCCGTAGAGAAAGCTGCTCCCCGGCTCCAGCGCAGCCAGGCGATACGAATTGCCGAGAGCGCGGACAATCTCGATCATTCCCATGAATTCGTGGTGCGTCAGCGCCGGGTGAATGCCGAGCAGCGACAGCAACAGGGTGTGAATGCCGAGATTGCTCATGACGGGCCTGCTTTTGCGCGCGGCAGCGGCACGAATTGCGCGAGATGGGCGCTCCGCCATTGATACGGCGTATCGCCGACAAAGCGCTTGAACACCGTGGTGAAATGCGCCTGGGTCTGGAAGCCCACGGTCAGGGCGATATCGACCAGAGTGATTTCGGCCTGCTTGAGCAGCTCCTGGGCGCGCTCGATGCGACGGCGCAGCAGATATTCGTGCGGCCGGGCGCCGGTGGCTGCGCGGAACTGCGCGGCAAAGTGCATCCTGCTCAGGCCGGCCACGGCGGCCATCTCCTGGAGCCTGATCTTGGCGGTCAGATTCTTGTCGACATATTCCACGACGCGCTTGAGGCGCCAGCTCTGCAGCGACCGAACGCTGCGGCCGGTATCCTCCTCGCGAACGCCGTCGGCCGGGTCGAGCTCGGCCGGCGTCCCGCAGGCCTGCCGGCTGAACGACCGGGTGAGGATCGCAAGGCGCAGCGCGTCGGCCATGATGGCGGAATGGGCATCGTGCGTGGCTTCGGTCGCCGCGAGCGCATCCGACAGGCGCCGCATGACCGGATCGGTGAATTCTCCTGCCGGCTGGTTCCCGGCAGGCGATCCCGCCAGGAGTTTTGCAGAGAGCTTGAAGTCGGGGCAGCGGGCGGCAGATCGTTCGACGTCGACCGCTTGCGTCTCGACTGCGAGGGCGACGTCCAGATGGACGAAGGACAGCGTCGTTCCGTCTTCGCCGAACCGGTCAGGGAGTTTCGACAGTCCGAGCCGATGGCGATCGACCGCCGGGATATCGATCGCGCGAACGTCATGTTCCCTGATCGTCTGTGAGCGTGACATCTGCAACGACATCGCCGAATCTCCTTGTCCCGTTTTCGATCCGGCATCGCCTTACGGGCTTGTCCGGATGCCATGGGAGCAGAGTAATTCGGCGGTCCGCGCGATCCATTCTACGCGCGGGTGCATCGATAGGTTCTCGGGTTAACCGATTCATACTTAGGTATGATCGCGGCGTGTTCGCCGGGTGAGCGCGCCTGTGCTGCGCCTCACCGGCATCGCGGATGCGGAGGAGAATGGCGGCGCGCGGTGCCTGCGGTAAGTTGACGCGTTTTGCGCAGATTCACCGATGGAACCACGCGAGCGGGCAGGCTTTTCCGGGGAATGCCCCCTGCCGGCACTTTCGCCGGATTGCGTGGCGCGCAGGTCTTCCACGAGAGCACGAAAATCACGCCGGGAGATGTTGTGGACGCGATCAAATCGCGGCATCAACACCGCTGGTATGAGACAAACGACTGCCAGCGACGATGATGACTCATGATCGAACCACGGGTTCATCCATGAGCCGCGCCGGCTTGCGGTTCTGGTCCGCCATCCTCGCCGTCGCGGTCTTCCTGGTTGACGTGCTGACGCCGCTCGAGGGCGCGGTCGCGGTTCTCTATGTCGTGGCAATCCTGCTCGCGGCGAAGACCAACCGGCGCGACGACACCATCGTCGCCGCGGCCGGCTGCGTCGTCCTGACGATAACAGCCTATCTGCTGTCGCACGATCTGGAGAGCATCGCCTCGCCCGCCATCCGCGCGCTGGTGAGCCTCGCCGCGATCGGGATCACGACCCTGCTGGCCCTGCAAAATCACGCGGCAACCAAGCGCCTCGCGGCGCAGGCGCGCCTGCTCAACCTCTCGCATGACATGATCTTCGCCAGGGATCGCGGCGGCGTGATCACCTTCTGGAACAAGACCGCAGAGCAGGCCTATGGCTGGTCGGCCGACGAGGCGGTCGGACAGCTCGCCGACAAGCTTCTGCAAACCACATATCCCGATCGGCGCGAAACCATCGAAACCGGCCTGCTCGACACCAGCCGATGGGAAGGCCGCGTGCAGCAGCGGACGAAAGACGGCGCCGTGCTCACCGTCGATGCCCGATGGGCCTTGCAGCACGACCGTCTCGGCAAGCCCGTCGGGGTTCTCGAAACGCATACCGACGTCACCGACCGCGTGGCTGCGCACAGTGCATTGGTGCAGAGCGAGCAGCGATACCGCCGGATGTTCGACGCTAGCCGGATCGGCGTGGTCGAAGAGGACTGGAGAGAGGTCCGAATCGCGCTGCAATCGCTGGACACCGCAGGAGCCGGGCTGCGCGACTATCTGGTTCAACATCCCGATTTCGTCCGGCATGCCCGGCAGCTTGCCAAAATCACCGACGTCAATCCGGCGCTGCAGCAGATGGTAGGGGCAAGCGGCATCTCTGTCTTCATGGAGAACATCGATCGGCTTCTCAGCGAGAACGACCGGAATTTCCTCGGCGCATTGATCGCGTTCGCGGAGGGCGAGCCGTTCTACGAAGGCGAGACCGAGGTCGTCAGGCTCGACGGAAGCAAGCTTCCCGTGCTGTTCACGATCACCTTTCCTTCCGGGCCCGACGGCGATCGCAACGTGCTCGCCTTCGTCGTCGACATCACCGAGCGCAAGCAGGCGCAGGATGCATTGCTCGCGGCACAGGCCGAGCTTGCCCATGCCGCGCGCGTCGCCACCCTCGGCGAGCTCACCGCCTCCATTGCCCACGAGGTCAATCAGCCGCTGGCGGCGATCGTCACCAGCGGCGAGGCCGGCCTGCGCTGGCTGCGGCGCGAGGTGCCCGATCTGGACGAGGTCGGGGCCACGATCGTCCAAATCGTCGCGGAAGGCCGCCGCGCCAGCGAGATCGTGGCGCGTATCCGGACCTTCCTGAAGAAGGCCCCTGCCGAGCAGGACCGTCTAGATATCGCCGAGATCATCGAGGAAGCGGCCCTTCTGGTCGCGCGGGAGCTTGCCAATGACGACGTCGTCCTCACCTTTGAGGTCGAGCATGGCCTGAAGCCAATCCGCGGCGACCGGATCCAGCTGCAGCAGGTACTCGTCAATCTACTGGTCAATGCCGGCCAGGCCATGTCGGACCAGCCGGGTTCCCGCACCGTCAAGCTGCGCGCCAGTGCCATGGACGGCGATAGTCTCGCCATCACGGTGCAGGACAGCGGCCCCGGCATCCGGCCTGAGGACATGCCGCGCCTGTTTGATCCGTTCTTCACGACGAAGCACGGCGGAATGGGCATGGGGCTTGCGATCTGCCGAACGACGGTGGAAGCTCACGGCGGCCAGTTGTCGGTCCAGAGCACGCCCGGCGCGGGGGCGACATTCCGCCTGACACTGCCATACAGCCAAGAACACCCCGGACCATGACACGACCAGACCAAGTGAAGCCGCCTGCCCAATCCCTCAACTCGGTTGTCATCGTCGTTGATGACGACGCCGGAATCCGCGCCTCGCTCGACAGCCTGTTCCGATCCGTCGGCCTGGAGACGCGCCTGTTCGCTTCGCCCGCCGAACTGCTCGGCGGCTTGCTGCCGGACCGCCCCGGCTGCATCGTGCTGGACGTCCGCCTTCCCGGCGTGAGCGGGCTCGATCTGCAAAGCCAGCTCGTCCGGCAGGGCATCAGACATCCCATCATCTTCATGACCGGCCATGGCGACATTCCGATGTCGGTGCGTGCCATGAAGGCCGGCGCGGTCGATTTCCTCGCCAAGCCGTTTCGCGACCAGGACATGCTCGATGCGGTCACGGCGGCACTCGAGCGCGACGCACAGGACCGTGCCGAAGCCGCGACCAAGGAGGATATCCGCGCCCAATACGAGACCCTGACGGCGCGCGAGCGCGAGGTGATGGGCCATGTCACCGCCGGCCTGATGAACAAGCAGGTCGCCGCCCTGATCGGCCTCAGCGAGATCACGGTCAAGATCCACCGCGGGAATGTCATGCGCAAGATGGAGGTCCGGTCGCTGGCCGACCTCGTCCGCAAGGCCGAAGCGCTCGGGATTTCCCAGACCCGAAGGACTACGGACCACACCTGAGTATAATTCCGGCGGGACGGCCCCGGGTGCATATAAGGCGTCATCGGCCGTGCAAAGGGAGATATCCTCCTTGCGGAACACCGCGGTCAGGATTGTGCGCTAATGGCCAAAACCCCGGTGATTGCGATCGTGGACGACGACGAAGGCGTTCGCGCGTCACTTGCAAGCCTCGTGCGTTCGATCGGCTACGAGGCCCAGGCCTACGAATCCGGCCTGGATTTCCTGCGGCAGGCGCCGGGAGACGATCCGGCATGCATGATCGCCGACGTCCAGATGCCTGTCATCACCGGTGACGAGTTGCAGGCCCGGCTGATCGCCGCCGGCCGCCATTTCCCGATCATCTTCATGACGGCGTTTCCAAGCGAAACCGTGCGCCAGCGCGTGATGGCCGCAGGCGCGCAGTGCTATCTCGGAAAACCCTCCAGCGGTGACGAGATCATCCGCTGCCTCGAAGAGGCGCTTTCAGGCCATCTGCCGTAGTTCGCAAGACGGCCCTCGTCCCAACTGGACGTGCATTCCGGCAAGCAGGTTAGCGGACCGGAAATACTGGCAGGCCCGGCAAACCTCATATTCGACGCCGATTTCGCGAGATCAGCCGAGCCGCGCGCTCTGCCGGAAACGGATGAAGCACGATGCCAGTGAACGCCACCAGTGCTACGGCGCCGCGTCCGCTGGTCTTTGCCGGCTTTCCCGCAAGTTCCTGGGCCTTCGCGCTGCGGGCCTGGCTGGCCATGCTTCTCGCGCTCTATGTGAGTTTCTGGCT
>Ga0307510_10006303_pt1 | contig 14151 bp, 13 predicted proteins | sample 12_EM_MG_FD_207224 | JGI IMG/M metagenome (GOLD analysis project Ga0307510, IMG submission 207224) | Populus trichocarpa ectomycorrhiza microbial communities from riparian zone in the Pacific Northwest, United States - 12_EM | ecosystem: Host-associated > Plants > Roots > Unclassified | place... | reverse complement strand
CATGCTAGCTATTTCGTAGCTTCATGGTCTGGTTTAGTAATAATTCATGAGAAATTTCATGTTTTATGCTTCTCATTCAGCTAGCAGAACTGATACTAAATTTGTTCAGCTACCTACCCTCTTAGGTATACTCCATCAGTATATGGTGTTGCATTGATTCCATTTCTTTTTCCTATAAAAATGCTTGGCTCTGCTGTTACTCTCTTACCTCATGTTAATGATGCAGATTAATAATGCAGGATCCAATGCTTATAGCTATAAGCCCCTGGCAGAAGCTTCAGATGAAGATCTTATGTGAGCATTTAAAGTTTTCATTAATTTCTTTTCCTTCCTTTTTATCCTTTCTTTTCCTATTGTTCTTCTTCCCTGCAATTTTGCAATGCTTCAAGTTGTTTGTTCTGTTTACTTTTGTGCAGAGAAGTTGTCACTACAAACACCCTTGGTTTGATGATTTGTTGTCGAGAGGTAAAAGTGTTCTCTTTATCCTTGTCTGGCACTTTCAGGCTTATTTCTTACACATAATAATTGTCAAGGCAATAAAAATGATGTTGAACCAACCTCGAGGGGGTCACATATTCAACATTGATGGAGCTGGCTCAGATGGAAGACCAACCCCAAGGTACCACGTTTCAGTTTTCTTGAGCTTTAATTAGATTTGCTGAAGCCATTCATGATTTCTATGTCAGTTTCCATTGACAAAAGTGACTACTTTGTGCACACCCAGTTCACGATGTGAATTTGCCAATTGACTTCTCATTGCATATTTCTCCTTTCCTTTTCTCTCAGATTTGCAGCATATGGGGCAACTAAGCGCAGTGTAGTGCATTTAACAAAATCCCTACAGGTGCACTCTCAACTTTCTTTTCAAGGTAGTAGTGTTGAGTGTTATTCAATCACTAAGAATATATCAGAAGAGTGTTTTCTTTCTCATTGTATAGCATCAAATATTCTTGCATTTCTCCTAATCTTTTTATACCAGCCCTTGGGGGTTGTTTATAGAATCATATGATGTCAACTCCCATTTCTACTATTTGTTTTTGGTACTTTACCAGATGTCAAACTACTGATATTTTAAGAATCGAGTAGTCAGAAAAATCATCATTTATTCCATCATTCTCATTGTGTTATTTAAGTAGCATGCAACTAAATATAAAGGTCATTTAGACAACTGTCTATGTTAGTGAAATGTGTTAGGATTAGATATCTATGTGAGAGTTGCTATAAACATGTTTTTTTTTTAATGGAACAGGCTGAGTTGCGGATGCAAGATGTTCAAAATGTTGTAGCGCATAACCTGTCGGTATGCTTGAATTATTTTTAGCTCTTTCCTTTCGAGTTCACTATTCATGCACTTTGTTATGTCAAATAACACTTTTTTTAAAAAAAAAAAACGAAAGAATAAATTTATGAGCCTTTCCTCTTAACAGCTGTTGTGTTATCATCATTGATTGCTATCATTGATGATGCCATCATTATCAATAGATTTTTATTAGCTTTTTTTTTTAATTTTCTTGGTATCGGCTTGCAGCCTGGAATGGTCACAACTGATCTTCTCATGTCTGGAGCTACCACAAAGCAGGTCAGAATAAAAGATCATCTTCTTTTGGAGTCTGTCTTCTGTGGGTTGTAATTGAAATGATCAAATTTCATCCATTGCAGGCCAAGTTTTTCATTAATGTTTTGGCAGAACCAGCTGAAGTGGTAAGATTTTGTTTACTAGGCTGTCATTCAATGTGCTGGTATTTCATGGTTTACAGAACCATATGACCATTAACTGTTAGTGATTACTATGGTTAAGTAAATCATATCAGTTAATCTTGATTGAAATAGTTGCGTATGCTAAGATGGTGTGTAGTTTTGTTTACCAGGGAGGTGCTTGCATCATAAGAAAAGGGGGCACTTTTTGTGGATCATCTAATGTGAGTCACTTCTTAGTTCCACTGATTAAGATTTTTTGGGTTTTCATAGGTTGCAGAATACCTTGTTCCAAACATCAGATCTATCCCTGCCAATGGATCAACAAAGCCTACCTACATCCGTTTCCTCACCGGGGTGAAAGCATACTCGCAGATATTCTCAGTTAAGTGAAACACTTCGATTTTCTGTTCTGTTGGAGAACTCTGAAGATGCACTAACTTATATCACTTGGGGATTGTTATTGGTTCTGATCAACTCTTCTGCTTGCACTTTTCCTTGTTAGCAGAGATTTGCTTTCGGCGCACGAAGAAACAGATACTTGCTTGAAGATTGAAAGTGTAGTGGCAGAATTTGATTTAATTCAAATGCTGTGATTTTTTTGGTGAAATTGTTGTAAAAAATTGTTCCTTTTTTTATGGCTCTACAGACTCTACGGGACCAGACTCACGAATGGACATGTTACATGAACTCATCAGTCTGATTTCAATATGAGATTATGCTGATGTTTCCTTAAATTTTAGACTTCAAACACATAAATTTGAGGCTCAATCATTGAAATGAAACTCCCCCCCAAGTTCACAAATCCCATCCGTGACAGATTTTCCCTGATAACTTTGTCGATGCCACAAATCATTTGCTTACAACAGAAAAGGCACAGTGCTTGTCTGGTTTGCATTATTAAGGATGGCCATCAAATCCAAGCTTCTTCATTTCCCAACGTGAAATTTTGTACAAGTCCGTTGATGTGAAAGGATATGGGGACGTTGCAGTTTACCTTTTGTTTACTTTTTGGTAAACTACTTTTAGGCCCCTATAGATCCTTCAATGTTCCATTTCAACCATATAGTTTAAGATTTCTCAATATTACCCCTATAGTTTTGATTGAGTTTCCAATGTCACCCTTAATCATTAAAACCAAATAGCCTGCTTCTTGATAGTTTTTTGCAGCGAAGGGAAAGATTGAAAGTTTAAAAGATATGGGAGTAGCGTTGATAAATCTTAGATTATAAGGGTAGAAGTGAAACATTGTTGTTTTGGATGGTTTTGTCTGTAGCCTTCTGCGTCAACCTGATTTTCCCGTGAAGCACTGTGAACTCACATTCCCTTGTCTTCTTGTACCGACCAGGTCATGCGCCATCTACCAGTAAATTGCTTTTTTCAATTAACATTAAATATTCTAAAATTAAAACTTTTCATGCAATTTAGACGTGCTCTCTGTATGGATTGGTGCATCTAAAAAAAAAATTAATAATACCTTATCAAGATTTAAACTCAAAAGAAAAAAATATCTCATCAACCATCCATCCAATCTCTTCAAGTTTATGCGATGCATTTTTTTTTTTTTTATTAACGTGAATGTCCGGGCCAGCTTGTATATAAATTTCCAGTAATCCTGGAATACATTGCTGAACACGTGAGTGGTGGTGGCAACTAGTCTTGTCTAAACCCTCCATGCAATAATATCCCTACATGATCAAAGATGGGAATGATGGTGGATAAAACAGTGACAGGGGGGTAAAAGAGTTTTTATCCTTTTGGTTTTAAATATAGAAATTTTTCTTGAATTCATCATGGCTTCTTGGCTCTTGGGAAGCAAGATCCAAGTCCCAGAATACCCTAACCATTGTTGAGAAGAAAAGAAAAAAAACAATTTCTATAATCCGGGTGGCCAAACAGTTTACAGCACTCCACTTGGACTGAAAATCACGTGACCAATACTAGTCGTTGATGAGAAAAAATGTCACATCCTTTGTAAACATGCCAGAATATCGAGATGCTACTGGATTCTTTTGTGGTATGACGTGCCAATTTCTGGTACACTGACACAGACGTGACTTACTACTTTCTATTTATTCGTGCACTTTGTTTTTTTAGTTGTATTGTGGCTCAGCAGTGCAGAATCTGCTTTGCTTTGGCTCATAACTTTAATGCAAAGCTTTCAGGGCATGGTTTATATGTTTAATGCAGGCATATAACTCTGCTTATGTGGTGGTTAAAGGTCTTAATAATCTCTCATGGTTTCCTTGGGACTTAGAAAAAAGCAAGAACCCTGTCCAATTTCCACCACTAAGGAAAGTAATTGGAGTATAATTTAGAAGAAGCGAGTGCAATCATTGCCTTTCTTTGGTAAAAAGCTTACGTTATGGAAAAGCCTCTTTAAATCCTTGTAAAATTCATATCCCAACAAACTACTATTGCATTCGATAGTTTTGATGGCCAAACCAGTTCACTATCCATGCTATCTTCATCTCTTGTTTCTTATCCTTTCTTTTCATCGGTCAAGCCAGCTGCAGCCCTTTCAGTCTCAGTCCCTTCTGAGAATCCAGCAGCTTCTTAACTACCCATCTTTCTCGACCAGCTTTGACAACACCACAGATTTCTGCAACATTGAACCAACTCCATCTCTAACTCTACTGTGCTATGAAGATAATATAACACAGCTTCACATTGTAGGAAATACTGGGGTTCCTCCAAATTTCTCCACAGACTATTTCTTTGCCACTGTTGCTAGTCTATCTAGCTTGAAGGTTCTGTCTTTGGTTTCTCTTGGCTTCTCGGGGCCACTGCCTGAAAGTATTGGTCAGTTATCTTCACTTGAGATATTAAATGCAAGTTCAAACTACTTCAGTGGCTCCATTCCAGCATCTCTTTCATCTTTGAAGAGCCTTCAGACACTGATTCTGGACCATAACAAGTTCAGTGGTGAAGTTCCTGGTTGGGTAGGTTTCCTTCCAGTTTTGGCTGTGTTGAGCTTGAAGAACAACTCCCTTAGTGGGTATCTACCAAATTCTCTGACGAGATTGGAAAGTCTAAGAATTTTCTCTCTCTCAAAGAATCACTTATCTGGACAAGTGCCTGATCTTCATAACTTGACCAACCTTCAAGTTCTTGAGTTGGAAGACAATCACTTTGGACCTGATTTTCCAGGTTTGCACAACAAGGTGGTGACTCTTGTGCTAAGAAATAATAGCTTTCATTCTGGCATACCTGCTGACTTAGTCACCTACCATCAGCTTCAGAAGTTGGACCTCTCCTTTAATGGATTTGTAGGACCATTTTTGCCATCTTTGTTGTCAAGCCCTCCAATGAATTATCTTGATATTTCACATAACAAATTTACAGGGATGCTCTTCGAAAATATGTCCTGCCATGCTGAACTAGCCTATGTAGATTTATCCTCAAATCTTTTGACTGGAGAGTTACCTACTTGCCTAAACTTGAGTTCAGAGAGCAGAACTGTCCTGTATGCTAGAAACTGCTTGTCAAACAAAGAACAAGAACAGCATCCTTTTAACTTCTGTCACAATGAAGCACTGGCTGTGAAAATCTTGCCTCGTGATGATGTTAAGCATCAGAGACACGATAAGGAAGTTCTTGCATCAAGTACTATGGGAGGAGTAGTTGGAGGAATTGCAATAGTTGGCTTGGTTTTCTTGTTTGTCAAGAGGGTATATAGTAAGGATGATGTGAAAAAACCCCAAACAAGGATACTCGTGAAGAATTTGTCATCAGTGAACACAGTGAAACTTCTTTCAGATGCAAGTAAGCTCTTACTTTCCTCTTCTTTCAATTGTTGGGTTAGACAGAGAAATTTTCTTCCATTTTAATGCTAAAAGAGGGTTAGTTATATGGTTCTAAAGTTTTTCGTATCTTAACTCTCTTGCTAGGCATGTGAGTTTAGGAGATTTTTCTGGTCTTTAAATCTTCCCTGTGAAGACGGCAAGTCTAACTTCCTGCTTATTTTTTATTTTTTTTTGCTTTGTTAGGGCACATATCACAAACAATGAAGCTTGGAGCTAGCCTTCCTAATTATCGAACCTTTTCTCTGGAGGAGCTCAAGGAGGCAACAAATAACTTTGATGCCTCGAACTTACTTAGTGAAGATTCAAGCAGTCAGGTATGCAATTCGGAATGCTTAAACTTCTGCTACTTAGCTAGTGCAGAAATAGAACCAAAACACTTCCTTTTTTCATTATTCCCCAATTTAGCCGTCTGTTATTATTATGGTATCAGATGTATAAAGGAAAGCTCAATGATGGAAGTCTTGTTGCTATTAGAAGCTCAAAAGTCAGGAAAAAGATCAGCCAACGTACCTTTACCCACCATATTGAGTTGATTTCAAAACTCAGACATAACCACTTGATCAGTGCTCTGGGACACTGCTTTGATTGCTGCCAGGATGATTCCAGCACCAGCAGAATATTTAATATATTTGAGTTTGTTCCAAATGGGACTCTTAGAGACTACATCTCTGGTAAAATGATTGTTCATAGTTCTGTGTTATAAAGGATGATATTTTTGCAATCACATTCTCATGATCTTAGCACTTTGGTAGGAATTCCAGAGAACAAGCTGAAATGGCCACAAAGAATAGGAGTTGCTATTGGAGTTGCAAGGGGTATTCAATTCCTGCACACGGGGATTGTCCCGGGTGTATTTCCAAACAATCTGAAGATAACAGATGTCCTATTGGACCATGATCTGCTTGTGAAACTCTGTAGCTATAACCTGCCACTACTCACTGAGGGATCGGTAATGACTAGATAATAAAGAGATCCCTGATTTTTTTTTTCTTCCAAGCAAAAGTATATCATGTTCATGCTCTTTTGTAAGCCTTTCAGGTGGGCGCTGCAGTTTCTTCTGGAACAAAACAAAAATTTGGGACAAGGTCTGTGGTCGACTCCTTTCAAGCTCAAATCAGGATTGTAGAATTTGTTACTAGTTTAAAATTAGGATTTTGTTGTTAGTCATTTGTTGAAAAATTAAATCCACTCGTGATCTTTTCGACAAATGCAGGGGTAGACATGAGGATAAGGAGGACATCTATGACTTGGGAGTAATCTTAGTTGAAATCATTTTTGGAAGGCCAGTGGTTAAAAATGAAGTCATCGTCTCAAAAGATCTGGTTAGTACTTGTACCTCTGGTGTCTCCATGACACCACCTCTATTCCTGGATTTGTGATGTATGATATCAATTTACTTTTGATTGTTGCGCAGTTAAAAGTAAGCATGACAGTTGACGATGTAGCTCGAAGGAATATTGTTGATCCAGCAATTAACAAGGAGTGCTCAGATGAATCTCTAAAGATAATGATGGAGATATGTATTAGATGTCTTTCCAAAGAGCCATCTGATAGACCATCAGTTGATGATGTGCTTTGGAACTTGCAGTTTGCAGCACAAGTTCGGGAGAGTTCCAGAACAAGTTAGAACTGAATGTCTCATGTTCGTCAATGTAACTATATCTACTTCCTATATTTCCAAGAATTTGATGGTCAATTTAGTCCTCTTGTACAAGTCTGATTTACCGTGTATGGCATATGACTATCTGTAGTTTCAAAGTCCAATCTCATGCCACATCGTACTTCCAGGGGCCAGAATAGTTCATGCTTATTATGAGAGACTATCCTATGAGTTCTATCAGATTTTATTTCATTACATTCAACAAGAAACTCGTCCGAGAATATCACGAGAAGAAACAATTGAAATTTCAAAGCTCATATGAAATCCTTTTGTGGTAGAATTCGTGTACATTGAACTTTCTTTCTGTTGTAAACAAAGCTAATTACACAACAAATTCCATGTGATACAACATTTGACACAACACAAAGCTAAACTATTACAACATCTATCCTTTGGATAGCAAACAATATGTTTGAAAATCCAGGAACCAACAGCGATTACACTAGAAGAAATTTAAGAAAATCATATTTTTATACAAGATAAGGGAGGTGATTCTGTCATCTATGTGGAGATCCCAATATCGGATTTGTTTCTATTTTTGTATTCCGCGGCTCCCTTGGACTCCCAAACTTCTCAGCTTCTCTTGCTATCTGAATATCACAAGGACTATAGTATTGATACAGAAATTTTACAACGTATCGAGGAATCAGAGCTGCTAAAACTATAGCGAGCAAGCACAACCAAAACAATTCTGTCTTTGCAACATGGAAGATGGCCCTGTCATGTTACATTGAATTGCAAACATCAGATGCTATATATATATATATATTTATATATACAAGAATAACACATGCAAGTGTTTCTCAATCTAAATGCTTAAACGGAGTTTTCAAATGGCTGTATGCAAAACAATGGAAACAAGAATCTTCCGATTGATACACATTATTTTCTGACAACAAATGTTAATCGATGATATTATCTCCAGTTTAAACTAAAGTCAGAAATGATACGACATTTAAGAACATAGATGAGTATATATAAAGGTATGCATTGTGTCTACGGATGGTTCTAAAAGCTGGTCAATATGACAAAGGAAAGGGCATACCAGTAACCAGTGAAAATAGGCACAGCATCAATGACAATGACACAAATGAAAGTTGCAATTATGGATCCCCATAAAACTGCATGAGTAATCCAACTCCACCGGAAGATGTCCATGGCCAAGTGCAAATTAACCAAAATGACCACTGCAAGCGTCCACAGATCTCCTATACTTGATCCGTCAATGCTGCTGGCCCAGTATGCAAAGAGAGGGATGGAAAAGACAGCCACACTTTGCCACAAGGTGTCGATCATTGTCAGCCAAAACAACTTAGAGTTGTAGGCCTCTTGTCTGTGCCCTGCTCCATAAAGCTGGGGATACTTTAGGAGAGTCCTTCTACTTAGGTCCTTGTCAAGAATACCAACTACAATGGTAGGCAATGCTGTGTAGATAATAGAATACAACATGCTGCTCCACTCAGTGATTGCAGTCGTCAAAGTGAAAGAAGTAAAGATTACATACCTGTGCAGTGATGACAAAGTATCAACAACTGTGTTAACAAGCATACGATAATGTCACATAAATTTTGGGTTAAAAAGGAGCACGCTTAATTTTTGTACACTGTCTGCAAAATAACTAGGATCCTAATTTAACTACACTCCGATGACAGTTTCATCAGAAATATGTTTCAGTGTTTAATAAGAACAAGAAATGAAGGTATAAAATTTTCAGCTAACTTCATCCAGTCAGCTTCGATTTAGAAGGAGTTCACTTTCCCAATTAATGAGCGATGGCTATTCTACAATTATATAGAAAATGCTTTGCAAGGAACCCTTTTCTTTAACTTCTAAAGAGAAGGGGAAACAGAGTTTTTCTTAAATAAGGCACATAGCCAAAGAGATAGTTAAGGATCAGGCAAAGAATTAAGTGAAGGCTGCTAAAACTTCCAACAAATTTTACCATCGCATATCATATTTACATATAGCATAATTTTGCATATGAAAGAAAAAATCCAAAATATGCTTTATGCAAGTTTACTCACCAAAACAAAACAAGAACAAACACTGCATTCCTGTAAAAATTATATAGTATCATATATCCCATCCGCTGGTAATTCCAATGTCCATGGACCAATAAAAGTGGTACTAAGAATCTGAACTGCCCCATTGCAAAATCTGATGCCATTACTGCTTGCTGACCCTCTCGCCCACTAATGCCAACTCCAACATCGGCCATTTGGATCATTGAGACATCATTTGCACCTGTAAACATTTAGAAGAATTTTCCAACATCGGAATAAAACACCAATGAGAGACAAGACAACGTAATTCCTTATGCTCCCCGAAGTTTGGTTCAGGGAAGCATAAAGCTACTGATCTAACATAAGTTGGGAAATCACCGTCTCCAATGGCAAGTGTCATGTCACGAGTCCTGTTCTTCACAAGGGCAACAATTCCAGCTTTTTGCAATGGAGCCACTCGGCAACACAGAACCACAGAACATTTACTGGCTAATTCAAAGAGCTACAGCCAAATGAATAAACTACATCAGCACACAAAACCATTGCCATGAAAAAAAGAAAGATAAAGGTGAATTCACAAGCAAGTACCAGTTCTTCAAGTTCACTGTCAAGTATATGGACAAGGCTGGTGCCATCAATAATCAACGCCACTGGATTCACAGCAGCTGCATCACTTGCCCCAGTATTATGTGTTATCCCAGATGTGATCGTGAGCTTCTTAGATGCAACCAAGGCATCTTCTAAACTCTTCCTTGAAGACTGCTTAGAGTTGCTATTGATTATAATTGAGGTCATTTTGCTTGTCAGGAGCTTTGAGGAGTAGCCAATTGATATAGCAGTTTCTTGCTTGTCCCCAGTTAAAACCCATGCTTTGATCCCTGCTGTCCTCAAAGATTCTATGGCTTCTGGCACCCCTTGTTGCAGTTTATCTTCAATAGCAGAAGCACCGAGTATGGTAAGACTGTTTTCGACATTGTTAGCAACCTTGCGTAGCAAAGCTGCCCTGCCAATTATAGCTGTGCTAGCTGCCTCAAAGGCTAAGTGCCACTGCTCAAACTCTGAATTATTCAATTCACGGATCCCAAAAACAAGTGTTCTCAATCCCATTGAGGAGTAAGTCTGAAGATGGGCTTCAGTTGCATGTATAATGTTCGTGTTCAGAGATCTATCTATCACACTAAACATGGATGTGTCAGCACCTTTCACAAAGACTTTCACAGTCTTGTCAGGGCATCCCAATATAACCGACATCCTCTTCCGGTCACTATCAAACTCATGCAAACCCAAAACATTGAACCTGCACTGCCAACATGGGATAGTCCAACAAAAAAGGAAACAGTAAGAACCATTTTTCATGGAAAGAAGTTCAACATTGCAACAATAATTAGTGGAACAAGTAACCAACTAATCCAAGCATTGCAAACACTATCGGTTCGCATTCTCCTTGCTATTACAATCCATGTATTTTAATGATATGTGTGTATGGGGGAGTTTCAGAAAGATCCTTCCCATGAAGAGGATTCAAAAAAAGAAGACAACTTCTCATCCAAACAGCACAAACATATTTGTGTGACCCCAACTTTCCATCACAAAGCTGAAAGTATTAGTTGATTTCAATATAAGTCGATTCATTTACGAATCCATGTCTTCACTTTAAGATGAACATACTCTTCCCTAATGCTAATCCCAGAGATACCACTATAATATTGAATTAGTAACCAAACTGTCTCCAGCCAATTTACAGCTTGACACACAATCATGTTAACAATGACAGAAGTGGCAGTGGTAATCATCATTAAGATGTTAGCAAAAATGTCCAAGAAACTGACAGTAAAAAAGGAAGAAAAAAGTAGTAAAAAGGTACCTCTGTCTTTCTCCTTGAATATTAATAACTATATGACCAGAAGTTCGTTCTGTAAGCATAAAACCATATGCAGCAGCAGCATAAGCGAGTGCTTGCTCATCCGGAGACTCCCCTTGGTAATCCAACAACTTTACTGTAGAATCAGATGTGTCATCGACAACAAGAGGCACGATTGTGTTACATGCTGCCAATGCAAGGAGGAAATCATGAACATGTTTGGCTCCCTTCGTATCCTTTCCACTTCTTGATAACTCTAGAAGCTGAGGGTCAACCTTCACCTCCATCTTTGGCTGCAAAATCTTCCCATCCACTGCTGCCAGACACAGCAAACAGAAGAAAAAAAAATGAGAAAGTTGTACGCAAAAAAATCAAAATGTTCAAAACAACAAAACTCTTGCTACCTTGAGCAGGATCATTTCGTGAAACGGTTCTCCCATCACTGTAATCTACTCCCCATATGCTTGCACGTTGAAATTCCATCTTGTTCTCAGTAAGAGTGCCAGTTTTGTCAGAGAAAACATACTTTATTTGCCCTAAATCCTCATTAATATTTAAAGACCGGCACTGAAATCTTGAATTTGACCCCTCGTCATACAGTAGCATATCTCGAATCATAAAATAAGCCTGACCAACCCGGACAAGCTCCATGGAAATGTACAAAGAAATAGGGATCATGATTTGGAATACAATAACTGACATGAGGAATGTAAAAAATATCTCCAACCCCCATCCATAATAATTAAAATTCTGTGGAGCCCCGTGTGCAAAGTCCTTTCTCCTATAAAAAGGCAAGATATCTAACTCATCCTTACGGCGCCTTAACCACACAGCAGCGCATATAGAAACAACACTGCACAAAAAAATAAGGAACAGAGAGAGTATGATGGTCTCAAAGTTCATATGTGTCTCAAGCTGGCTCCTTTTTGATGGAGCTCCTGAGCTGTTAAGCATGGCCTTGGTTTCACGGCCACAATAAACAGCAACTCCAATTGCCCAAGCAGTATTCTTGAGCTCACAACCACGAAGAAGAATGTTTGAGGGCCCAAGTGACAGTCTTTTCCCGTCAACTTCCATGTTTGCCTGAAATCCATATATGTTTCTATTAGGCCTCTCGCACTTAATCAACCCATTAATCATTTCCTCTCCAGGAATCTTTGAAATGGTCTCTTGCTTTGCATACCGAGTCTTCAAATTCGATTCTCCATCCAAATTTACAGTCTGCACAAAAGCAACCCCAGTTGGCTCACTAGTTGAGAGAAGTACAATATCACAAGGAAAGGTTTCATTAGCCTGAATCTTGAGTATCTCACCAACCTGAATATCCTTCCATTTCTTTTGTCGAAATTCATCATCAACTAAAACCCAAGCTAATCTATTATTCTCAACTCTATCTGACCTATGCCTCCTCCAATCCTCGTATGCATCCTTGACTGCCGTAACTGACAGCACGAATGCAAGTGGCATGATGGAAGCTCCCCGGCCGAAGACTGCCAGCTGGGGAAGCTGATTAAGCACAGCGATGATGAGAAAATAAATGTACGCTACTCTATGAAACTGTCGAAACAAATTCCTTGGAAGAAATGAAAACACTGAATATTTACTAGTTCGAATCGAATTACCAGCAAACTCGTATCTCTCATTACTCTTTACAGGATCGTTCAAGTAAACCAATCTAGCATCATCATCACCAATCTCTTTCTGCGACAAACCCAACAACTCTATATCACCCCCTCTTGATCCATGCCTCACTTCCCTAACTGAATTCCCTCCCTTCCTTTGATTCAATGAGATCTCCTCCTCAAATGGGTTTTGAGAATCCATCAAGGAAATGGATCTGGGGGCTTTAAGATTGACTCTTGAAGATTATTCCAGAGTCAAAACAGATAAATCATAGCAAATATTGGGTATTTACTGGTTTTGGTGATTGAATCAGTGAAGACATCTTTTAGGCCATGATGTAGAGATCAGGAAGTGTCAACTTAAAAAGATACAGACTATTGAACCGACATCCATATCACACCCATTAAAATGAGAGCATCTTGGAGGGATGTCAAAGTTTCAAAATTTCATTCAAAAACAAACCACATTCTGTCTTCTTGAGTATAATCCTCTCAGTTTCTCACACAAGAAAAAACAAACTCCACTTACAGATTTATGGATGATGTATCACTGTCAACTTTGGAGCCACCACAGGGCCTCTGTCTCGATAAAACAGAGAAGATTTTCAAGACCCACTTCTAAAATCCTGAAATCTACAGAGTTCTGTTTCCGCAAGTGATGTTTTTCGGTGAAAAAAGAAGGGAATGAAAGGGAAAGAGAAAAGGAGAAAGCTTGCTCTTTAGTTAAAGCAGCTTGGTAGGTGATGGTGAAATAAAGACAGGAGGGGGGGTTTTGCAAAGGCGAGACAACGACACCGTTTTCTCCACCTGAAATTACATTTTGAGGTAGCTTGATAAAATTGTAATTCAATTTTATTCATCTGTTAACTAGTTTAATTAATTGAACTAGTTTTGAGTTAAGATCTAAACAGATGTTTCTTGTACCATCGTACGTGCATTGTGAATTATTTTTTTTTTTTAAATCTCATATCGGAATTATCTGCCAATATTAAACTTAATTTGTAGGATAATTTTGGATTTTAGTGAATCTAAAAATAACTTAAAACATAGTTTGATTTTAAAAAAATAATTTCAAGATAATTTTTTTTTATTTTATTATCAAAACAATGATATGTTAGATCCATTTGAACTTTACGATTTAATCTGCTAAATTCATTATCTTATCCTGATGAACTTTATTAAGTTTAAAAATTTTATTTTTTAAAATTATTTTTTACTTAATTAAACGAAATAAAAAATAGATTTTATAAAATTAAATATAAAACAAGCACAAAAACAAGTAGTGAAAATAAATCAAAATAATTTATATAGATAAACTCAAGATAAAATAAATATTGAATAATAAAAAAAAATAAAAGAAATCACCTTCTTAACTGTTGATATGAATAATGAAAAGAATGGTTGCATCCTATGATTTTCATACTAGTATACTAATTCTGCAAAATATAATGTCAATGATTATCTAAATCCAATGAGTATTTTTGTAGGCCATCCAGCTTTAAAA
>Ga0307510_10006302_pt1 | contig 14153 bp, 14 predicted proteins | sample 12_EM_MG_FD_207224 | JGI IMG/M metagenome (GOLD analysis project Ga0307510, IMG submission 207224) | Populus trichocarpa ectomycorrhiza microbial communities from riparian zone in the Pacific Northwest, United States - 12_EM | ecosystem: Host-associated > Plants > Roots > Unclassified | place... | reverse complement strand
GCAGTTCTTGGTGCTGCGGGATTGGCGCTAGTGTCTCGCTCGGTGGGGGCGCAAACTCTTGACCGCGGTCATGTACTAGGGCAACCACTGATGCCTGCATTTGCAAAGGCCGGGCGCCGAGCCGCCCCGCCGCCCGCTTTCGTGCAGCGCACTATCATTCGAGCCAAATGACCTCCGTAGAGAAACACAGAGCACGCAACATCGTCCACGTTCAGCTCAGCCAGAACGTGGTCCTGAAGGAGATGTCGGTCGCCGAGCGCAACGCGCTGGAAAAGCACCTGGACATCGTCGACTGCGCCAAGGGCGAGTACCTGCTGCACCAGGGCGTGCACGACATGGAGCAGTATTTCGTGCTCGACGGCATCCTGAAGCGGGTGGTGTCGAACGCCGAGGCCAAGGAGATGATCCTGCGCTTCGCCGGCGAGCGCGACATCGAAACCAGCTACGCCGCTTGGCGCCTGAACACGCCCACGCCATACAGCATCGTCTGCGTCACCAAGGCGCGTGTGGCGCGGATGCCGTTGCAGCAGTGGGTGGAGTTCATGGACGAACACCCGCACTTCAAGAACACCTTCGAGTACGAGGTGATGCGGCTGATGAGCGAGATCATGGCGCACACCATCACCCTGCACCTGCTCGACGCCCCCGGGCGCGTGCACCGCTTCGTGCGCAAGCATCCCGAGCTCGCCGAGCGCATCCCGAAGAAGGAACTCGCCGCCTACCTGAACCTGGCCGCCGAGACGCTGAGCCGGCTCAAGCAGCAAGGCAAGATCTGACGGAGCACCCGGTGGCGCGTACGCCACCACCCGCCGGGCGGGTGCGCGGCCGCTTGGGGGCGGCCCGGCGCCCCCTCGTGCAACGAATCAGTCCACCGGCTGCTGCGCCGCGAGTTCGTTGACCTTGGCCGGGCGGATCTTCGCGACCAGCCTCGCGATCAGCGGCCAGCACAGCATCAGCAGCGCCAGCGTCGTGATCGAGCCGACCAGCGGGTTGGACCACATGATCGACACCTCGCCCTGCGAGACCAGCATGGCCTGGCGGAACGAGTCTTCGGCCTTGTCGCCCAGCACCAGCGCGAGCACCAGCGGCGCGAGCGGGTAGTCGAGCTTCTTGAACACGTAGCCGACGACGCCGAAGCCCAGCATGAACCAGATGTCGAGCATCGCGTTGTGCACGGTATAGGCGCCGATCGCGCAGATCACGACGATCACCGGCGCGATGATGGAGAACGGGATGCGCAGGATGGACGCGAACAGCGGGACCGTCGAGAGCACCACGATCAGCCCGACCAGGTTGCCCAGGTACATGCTGGCGATCAGGCCCCAGACAAAATCCTTCTGCTCGACGAACAGCAGCGGTCCCGGCTGCAGGCCCCAGATCAGCAGGCCGCCGAGCAGCACCGCCGCCGTGGGCGAACCGGGGATGCCGAGCGCCAGCATCGGCAGCAGCGCGCTGGTGCCGGCCGCGTGCGCCGCGGTCTCGGGCGCAATCACGCCTTCGATTTCGCCGGTGCCGAACCGGCTGCCGTTCTTCGACATCTTCTTGGCCAGGCCATAGCTCATGAACGAGGCCGGCGTGGCACCGCCGGGCGTGATGCCCATCCAGATGCCGACCAGCGAGCTGCGCAGCGACGTGACCCAGTAGCGCGGCAGCTCCTTCCAGGTTTGCCACACGACCTTGGCGTTGATGCGCGCCGACTTGCCCTGGAAGTTCAGGCCCTCTTCCATCGACAGCAGGATCTCGCCGATGCCGAACAGGCCGATCACCGCGATCAGGAAATCGAAGCCGCGCATCAGCTCGCTCTGGCCGAAGGTCAGCCGCAGCTGGCCGGTGACGGTGTCCATGCCGACGGCCGCCAGCGCGAAGCCGAGCGCCATCGCGATCAGTATCTTGAACGGCGATCCCTTGCCCATGCCGACGAAGCTGCAGAAGGTCAGCAGATAGACCGCGAAGAACTCGGGCGCGCCGAACTTCAGCGCGAACTTGGCGACCAGCGGCGCGAGGAAGGTGATCATCACGACCGCGACGAAAGCACCGACGAACGACGACGTGAAGGCCGCCGTGAGCGCCTGGCCGGCCTTGCCCTTCTGCGCCATCGGGTAGCCGTCGAAGGTGGTCGCGACCGACCACGGCTCGCCCGGGATGTTGAACAGGATGGACGTGATCGCGCCGCCGAACAACGCGCCCCAGTAGATGCACGACAGCATCACGATCGCCGAGGTCGGCGACATCGTGAAGGTCAGCGGCAGCAGGATCGCCACGCCGTTCGCGCCACCCAGGCCGGGCAGCACGCCGATCAGCACGCCGAGCGTGATGCCGACGAACATCAGCGCGATGTTCATCGGGGTCAGCACCACGCTGAACCCCTGGATCAATGCACTCAATTCATCCATGTCCGACTGTCTCCGATGGGGGCCGCGGGGGCGATCAGTAGCCGAGGAAGCGCAGCGGCTCGAGCGTGCCCTTGTAGAGCGGCACCTTGAACCAGACCTCGAACATCATGAAGAAGAGCGCGTTCACCACCAGCGCGACCAGCACGCTCTTCAGCGGCGAATACTTGCCGAGGATGATCATGAACAGCGCGATGTAGATCGCCGAGGCCACGTACAGGCCGAGGAACACGGTTGCCAAAACATAGACCGCCGCCGGGCCGAGCACCGACATCACGCGCCGGAACTGCAGCCGGTCGATGAAGGCACCGGTGTCGCGCGACTTGCCGAACTGCGCCTGGACCATGATCCCGATGCTGGAGATGCACACGATCAGCCCGATGTAGAACGGGAAGTAGCCGGCGCCGGGTCCGTCGCTGGTCCAGCCTGCGCCCAGGCGCCGGGCCTCGATCACGACGACCACGCCGACGACCAGCAGGATCGCCGCGACGACGGTGTCCACGGTGCAGTTGCGCGCCAGGACCGGCCCGCCATCTTCGTCTTGAGGTTCGTGGTCGCTCGACATGAATCGCTCCAGAAAAACGGTGCGCAGCGTTGGCCGCGCCGGCATGGCGCGGTCATCCAAAACGGATGCGAGCGGGCGGGCGCCCGCAGCAAGGGCCTACTTGGCCAGGAAGCCGGCTTCGGCCATCAGTTGCTGATGCGTCTTCTCGGCGGTCTCGAGCCACTTGCGGTAGTCGGCGCCGGTCATCGCGGTCGTGTTGAAGGCGCCCTTCTCCATGAACTCCTTCCAGTCCGGCGTCTCGCGGACCTTCTTGAGCAGGTCGACATAGAACGCGGTCTGGTCGGCGCTCACACCGGGCGCCATGAAGATGCCGCGCAGCATCACGTAGTCGGTCGGGATGCCGGCTTCCTTGCAGGTCGGGATGTCGGCCCACGACTGGGTGTCGGTGACCTTTTCTTTGTAAGGCATGCGGTCGTGGTCGAACACGCACAGCGCGCGCAGCTTGCCGGCACGCCACTGCGCGACGGCTTCGACCGGGTTGTTCACGGTCGAATCGATGTGGCCGCCGACAAGCTGCACCGCCACTTCGCCGCCGCCCTTGTAGGGCACATAGATGAACTTGGTGCCAGTGGCTTTTTCGAGCCCGACCGTGATGATCTGGTCTTCCTGCTTGGAGCCGGTGCCGCCCATCTTCATCTTGCTCGGGCCTGCGGCCTTCACCGCGGCGATGTACTCGGTGGCGGTCTTGTAGGGCTTGTCGGCGTTGACCCACAGCACGAACTGGTCGAGCGCCATCATCGAGACCGGGGTCATGTCCTTCCAGTTGAAGGGCACGCCGGTGGCCATCGGCGTCGTGAACAGGTTGGACAGCGTGATGATGATCTTGTGCGGGTCGCCCTTGGCTTCCTTCACCGCGAGGAATCCCTCGGCGCCGGCGCCACCCGATTTGTTGACGACGACCAGCGACTCCTTCATCAGCTTGTGCTTGACGACGATGCCCTGGATCAGGCGCGCCATCTGGTCGGCGCCTCCGCCGGTGCCGGCGGGCACGACGAACTCGACGGGCTTGGACGGTTCCCACTGCGCGGCGGCGGCCGAATTGGCGCCTCCGAAGAGCGCCGCCGCGGCGCAGGCGGCCGCAGTCAAGGTGCGCGCAAAGGACTTCCGACGGGACGAATGCTCGAACTTCAACATGATGTCTCCTGTGTGGATCGTCGCTGTCTCGCGACCTGCTGCTGCGAACAGTTCTCGTTCTGCGCGCTGCATGATCATCGCACCGAGCGATCATCACAATTGACCCAGGTCAAGTTTCGGGCGCTGGTCGGACCCCTGCTTTCCCGGATGCCGCGGGCCGCCGGGGCCGAAAAGGTCGATTCTTCTTGACCTCGGTCAAGAGGCAACTCAAGGGTTTACCCTAGAATCACTTTCAACAGAGATTTACCAGCAACCCGGAGTTCCCACCATGTCGAACATCAACACCACCACCTACTCGCCCGCCGCGTTCAAGCCGGCTGCCTCGACCTCGCTGTCCGTGCTGCTGCGCGAACTGTTCCAGGCCACGCCGCTGTACCTGTTCGTGACCGCGCTGCAGTCGAACCGCCGCTGAGCCGCGCTGCACCGCAAGCCTCGTGAGAGGCCTGCGGCCATGGAGCGCTAGCATGCGCACTGCACACCGCAGTCGACGCACCACAGGCAGCCCTCCATGGATCTCGGAATCGACATCGGCACGTCCGAAGTCAAAGTCGTTCTGATCGACGACGCCCAACACATCATCGGCCAGGCACACAGCCCGGTCGCGATCTCCCGGCCGCAGCCCCTGTGGTCGGAGCAGGACCCGGCCGATTGGTGGTCGGCCACCGTCAGCGCCCTCGCGCAACTGCGGGCTGCGCATCCAGCCGAGTACGCGGCGACGCGCAGCATCGGCTTGTCGGGCCACATGCATGGCGCGACGCTCCTCGATGCCGCCAACCAGGTGCTGCGCCCCGCGATTCTCTGGAACGACGGGCGCAGCCACGCGCAGTGCACGGAACTCGAAGCCCGCGCACCCGACAGCCGGCGCATCACCGGCAACATCGCGATGCCGGGCTTCACGGCGCCCAAGCTGATGTGGGTCGAGCAGCACGAGCCCGACATCTTCAGGCGCACCGCGCGCGTGCTGCTGCCCAAGGACTACGTCCGCCTGCTGCTGATCGGCGACGCGGTGTCCGACATGTCGGACTCGGCCGGCACCTTGTGGCTGGACGTCGGCAAGCGCACATGGTCGGACGAGATGCTCGCGGCCACGCATCTCACGCGCACGCACATGCCGCGTCTGGTCGAAGGCAGCGAGGCCAGCGGCACGCTGCTGCCTGCCGTCGCCCAGCAACTCGGACTGAATCCTGGTGTGATCGTCGCCGGCGGCGCGGGCGACAACGCCGCGAGCGCGGCGGGCATCGGCGTCGCGGCGCCCGGCACCGCCTTTCTGTCGTTGGGCACTTCGGGCGTCTACTTCGTCGCGAACGCCGCGTTCTCGCCGAACCCGGCGCGTGCGGTCCACGCGTTCTGCCACGCCTTCCCCGGCACCTGGCACCAGATGACGGTGATGCTCACCGCCGCGAGCGCGCTGCGCTGGCTGCGCACGGCCACGCATGCCGACAGCGAAGCGCAACTCGTGGCCGAGGCCGACGCGCTGCCCGTGGACGCGCCTTTGCCGCAGTTCCTGCCCTACCTCTCCGGCGAGCGCACGCCCCACAACAACCCGTACGCCAGCGGCGTGTTCTTCGGCCTCACGCACGACCACGGGCGCGGTCACCTGGCCCGCGCGGTGCTCGAAGGCGTGGCTTTCGCCTTTCTCGACGGGCAGCAAGCGCTGCTCGACGGCGGCGCGCAGATCGACGCCATCACGCTCGTCGGCGGCGGCTCGCGCAGCGCGAGCTGGGCGCAGATGCTGGCCGATGCACTGGGCCGACGGCTCGATCGCCGCAGCGGCGCTGAAGTGGGCGCCGCACTGGGCGCGGCGCGCCTCGGGCGGCTGGCGCGCACCGGCGAATCGGTCGCGTCGGTCTGCACCGCGCCGCCGCTGACCGACAGCTTCGAGCCGAATCCGCAACGCACCGAGGTGCTGGCCGTTCGGCACGCGCAGTTCCAGCGGCTGTACGCCGCGCTGCGCGGCGAGATGAGCCCGCCGCACTGATCGGGCGGCCCCAAATGACAAACCCCCCTGGCCTTGCGGTCAGAGGGGCGGGCGGCTCTCGCCGCCATTTGGGGCTCCGGAGGAATGGGGTCCGGGGCTCCTTCGGTGCAGTGACTGCGCCGGTTGAGGTGCCTGCGTGCAGGCTCTACAAACTTAGGACACGCCGGGCCGACCTTCAAGCGCCGCGAACTATCGCCTGCCCTCTTGTCACCCGGCCGGTTTCATGATCACGTCGAGCACACCCTGCACGCGCGCCCGGGTCGCCGCGTCCATCTGGATCGGCCGCCCCCATTCGCGGCTGGTTTCGCCCGGCCACTTGTTGGTCGCATCCAGGCCCATCTTGCCGCCCAGGCCGCTGACCGGCGAGGCGAAGTCGAGGTAGTCGATCGGCGTCTGGTCGACCAGCGTGGTGTCGCGCACCGGGTCCATGCGGGTGGTGATGGCCCAGATCACTTCTTTCCAGTCGCGGATGTCCACGTCATCGTCGACCACGACGATGAACTTGGTGTACATGAATTGCCGCAGAAAGCTCCAGATGCCGAACATCAGCCGCTTGGCATGGCCAGGGTAGCTCTTCTTGATGCTGACGATCGCCATCCGGTAGCTGCAGCCCTCGGGCGGCAGATAGAAGTCGACGATCTCCGGAAACTGCTTCTGCAGGATGGGCACGAACACTTCGTTCAGCGCCACACCCAGGATCGCCGGCTCGTCGGGCGGCTTGCCGGTGTAGGTGGAGTGGTAGATGGGATCGGTGCGGTGCGTCAGCCGGCCGATCTCGAACACCGGGAACCAATCCTGCTCGTTGTAATAGCCGGTGTGGTCGCCGAACGGGCCTTCGAGGGCGTGGAGATAGCCGTTGATCTCCTTGAGCTGCACGCCGTGTTCGCTCACGCCGATGAATCCTTTCGCGGCCGGCGGAATGTGGCCTTCGAGCACGATCTCGGCGCTCGCAGGCACCTGCAGCATCACGCCCGCGTCACCCACGCCCGAGTCGGCCAGTTCGGTGCGGCTGCCGCGCAGCAGGCCGGCGAACTGGTATTCGGACAGCGTGTCGGGCACCGGCGTGACGGCGCCGAGGATGGTGGCCGGGTCCGCGCCCAGTGCCACCGCGATCGGGAAGGGTTGACCGGGCTTGGCGAGCGCGAAATCGCGGAAGTCCAGCGCGCCGCCGCGGTGGGCGAGCCAGCGCATGATGACCTGGTTGCGGGCGATCACCTGCTGGCGGTAGATGCCCAGGTTCTGGCGCTGGCGCGCGGTCGGCGCGCCCTGCGGCCCGCGCGTGATGACCAGGCCCCAGGTGATCAGCGGGCCCGCGTCGTCGGGCCAGCAGGTCTGCACGGGCAGCAGGCCGAGGTCCACATTCGAGCCTTCCATCACTGCCTGCTGGCAGACCGGTTTGCGCACGACCGCCGGCTTCATGTCCCACAGGGCCTTGGCCATGTGCAGCAGCTTGCCGGCGTCTTTCAGGCCCTTGGGCGGCTCGGGTTCCTTCAAGCTGGCGAGCAGGCGACCCACGTCGCGCAGCTCGCCCAGGTCGGCCGCACCCATGCCCATGGCCACCCGACCCGGGGTGCCGAACAGGTTTGTCAACGCCGAAAATTTGTAACCGGCGGGGTTCTGGAACCACAGCGCCGGTCCGCCAGCCCGCAAAACGAAGTCGCTGACCGCTGTCATCTCCAGCCGCGCGGAGACTGGCTCTGAGACCCGCCTGAGTTCGCCCGCCGCTTCGAGGCCGGTCATAAAGTCACGCAAGTCACGGTATTTCATACATTTTAGTTATTTAAAACCGAGTTGATAGTCTTGACCGGTTATGAAGACCCTTGCTAGATTCCGCCTCTCTCTGAATCGGGAGGCACAACCGGTTGCACACATCGTTGGGATGTCGCTTGCAGCACCTGCCGATTCCCAGGCTGGGCGCACTGATTGCCGACAAGACGTCGGTCGGCGCTCCAGCCGTCAATTATCGCCGCCGCGTCGCGGGCGCCGGGCCACAGAGCCTGCCTCAGCGAACAACGGGACGGCGAGTGAAGGAGTGACAGATGGCGAATAGCCAGTTGATTTCGGCGTTGCGCACGGTGCGCTCCGCCTCCGCGCAGTCGGTTTCTGTGTTTCTGCGCGACATCGGCCACGGCCTGCTCGAGGTCAGCCACAACACCCTGGCGTTGATCGGCCTGATGCTCGCAGCCGTCGTGCTGTTCGTTGCCGGCCGCGCCGATGTGCGCCACGAAGCGGAAGCCTGGACGCTCGGCTGGCTGCAAGCCCGCCAGGAAGCCCGGGAACTGCCGGCACAGCCCGCAGACCTGCTCGCGGCCGAGCTCAGCGAACCCGACGCCGTGGCGCGCGCCACCGCGTCCGACCCCAGGGAGCTGAGCCGCCAGCAAGCTGCCGTGGCGCAATGGCTGTCGCGCCGCTACCGTGTGGCGCCGGAGCCGGTCAGCCGCCTCGTGCAGGAAGCCTGGAGCGTGGGCCAAAAGGCCGGGTTGGACCCGACGCTGATCCTGGCGATCATGGCGGTCGAGTCCAGCTTCAACCCGTTCGCCCAGAGCGCAGTGGGCGCGCAAGGCTTGATGCAGGTCATGACCAAGGTGCACAACGACAAATACGAGGCCTTCGGCGGCAACCACGCGGCGTTCGACCCGGTGACGAACCTGCGCGTCGGCGTGCAGGTGCTGAAGGAATGCATCAGCCGCGCAGGCAGCCTCGAAGCCGGCCTGCGGTTCTACGTGGGCGCGGGCAACCTCACCGAAGACGGCGGCTACGCCGTCAAGGTGCTGAGCGAGCAGAACGCGCTGCGCCTGGTCGCCAACGGCAAGTCGGTTCCGCTGCGCGCGTCGACCACGCCGCCCAGCGTGCCGGCGCCGGCCAAGGCCGAAGCCAACCCGGCCGCGGAAACACCGCGCCCGCCGGAACAGGTCGCGATGCTGCTGCACTGAGCCAGGATGCTCGGCGGCTCCGCTACACTGACGGTGCTGCGCAACTGGCGATGCGGTCCCTCCTTCTCGTGAAGCCTGGGGCCTGAGGTGGGTTACCACCGGGAAGCGCGGTCGGGGTAGGTTGCGGCCGGCCTCGTTCAGCCGTTCGCCTGGGCAGCCCCGCGCCGGTGTGCAGCACGCACGCTCGGCGCCATGGGGACTCCGCTGACACCAGGACTGCCAACCATGTTCGATCGCGCCCAATCCACGATTTCCACCGTCGACCCCGAGCTGTGGTCGGTCATCCAGAGCGAGAACCAGCGCCAGGAAGACCACATCGAGCTGATCGCCTCCGAGAACTACGCCTCGCCGGCCGTGATGGCCGCGCAGGGCACGCAGCTCACCAACAAGTACGCCGAGGGCTACCCCGGCAAACGCTATTACGGCGGCTGTGAATACGTCGACATCGTCGAGCAACTGGCCATCGATCGCCTGAAGCAGCTCTTCGGCGCCGAGTACGCCAACGTGCAGGCCAACTCGGGCTCGCAGGCGAATCAGTCGGTCTTCTTCGGCCTGCTGAATCCTGGCGACACCATCATGGGCATGAGCCTGGCCGAAGGCGGGCACCTGACGCACGGCATGCCGCTGAACATGAGCGGCAAGTGGTTCAAGGTCGTGAGCTACGGCCTGACCGCCGATGAATCCATCGACTACGACGCGATGGAGCGCCTGGCGCACGAACACAAGCCCAAGCTGATCATCGCCGGCGCATCGGCCTACAGCCTGCGCATCGACTTCGCGCGCTTCGCGAAGGTCGCGAAGGACATCGGCGCGTTCTTCATGGTCGACATGGCGCACTACGCCGGCCTGATCGCCGCGGGCGTGTATCCGAACCCGGTGCCGCATGCCGACGTCGTCACCTCGACCACGCACAAGAGTCTGCGCGGCCCGCGCGGCGGCATCGTGCTGATGCGCGACGAAGCCATCGCGAAGAAGATCAACAGCGCGATCTTCCCCGGCATCCAGGGCGGCCCGCTGATGCACGTGATCGCCGCGAAGGCGGTCGCGTTCAAGGAGGCGCTGTCGCCCGAGTTCAAGCTGTACCAGCAGCAGGTCGTGAAGAACGCGGTGGTGCTGGCCGACACGCTGATCGAGCGCGGCCTGCGCATCGTCAGCGGGCGCACCGAATCGCACGTGATGCTGGTCGATCTGCGCCCCAAGGGCATCACCGGCAAGGACGCCGAGAACCTGCTCGGCGCGGCCCACATGACCTGCAACAAGAACGGCATCCCGAACGACCCCCAGAAGCCGATGGTCACCAGCGGCATCCGCCTGGGCACGCCGGCGATGACGACGCGCGGCTTCAAGGAAGACCAGGTGCGCCAGACCGCGCACCTGATCGCCGACGTGCTCGACAAGCCGAACGACGCGGCCACCATCGCCACCGTGAAAGCGAAGGTCGCGACGCTGACCAAGGCGTTCCCGGTCTACGGCGGCTGATTTTCCGCGCCGACGAGAGCGACCACCGTGCGCTGCCCGTTCTGCAGCTTCGACGAGACGCAGGTCGTCGAGACCCGCGACTCCGACGAGGGCGACGTGGTCCGGCGCCGCCGGCGCTGCCACAAGTGCGACAAGCGCTTCACGACCTACGAGCGACCCGAGATCGCGCTGCCGTCGGTCGTCAAGAAAGACGGCACGCGCGCCGACATGGACCCGGCGAAGATCCGCGCCTCGATGACGCTGGCGCTGCGCAAGCGGCCGGTGAGCGTCGAGCAGATCGACGCGGCGATGGAGCGCATCCAGGACAAGCTGCTCAACAGCGGCGCCAAGGAAGTGCCGTCCACCCGGCTCGGCGAACTGGTGATGCGCGAGCTCAAGCGCATCGACAAGGTCGCCTATGTGCGCTTCGCGTCGGTGTATCGCAGCTTCGAGGACGTCGACGAATTCCGGCAGTTGATCCGCGACATCTGACGGCACCCCTCGCGCGGGGGTGATGCGCGTGGCACCTGCGTGGGGGTCGCGAGTCCCTCCCTCCGCGGGTCGCGGCATCGGGTGAGGTTTTCTAAATTCTGTGCGTCGGTTCACCACCCGGAGCACAGATGCCAAGCACTCGACTCGCCCCTCATCAACGCAGCCAACGCGGCATCACGCTGATCGAAGCATGCACGGTGCTCGCCATCACGGCCGTGCTCGCCGCGAGCGCCGCGCCGGGCATGCAGGAGCTGATCGCAGGCCGCCGCCTGGAGGCCACCGCGACCCAGCTCGCGACCGACATCCAGCTGACCCGCGCCGCCGCCGTCGCGCGCAATCAGGCGCTGCGGCTGAGCTTCCACAAACGCAAGGACGGCAGCTGCTACGTGATCCACACCGGCGCGGTCGATCAATGCGACTGCAGTGGTTCCGGCCCGGCGGTGTGCACCAGCGGCGCGCGCGAGATCAAGACCGTGATCGTCTCGACCGCGGACCAGGTGAGCGTCGTCGCCAACGTGGGTTCGGTGCTGTTCGATCCGATGCACGGCACGAGCAGCCCGACCGGCACCTTGCGTGTGATCGGCGCCACCGGCCGCGAAGTTCGCCACGTCATCAACGTGATGGGCCGCGTTCGTTCGTGCTCGCCGGCGCCATCGGTGCCTGGCTATCGCGTCTGCTGAGCGGCGGCAGCATGCGCTCCAACTTTCGAGGTTTCACCCTGATCGAGGTGATGACGGTACTGACGATCACCGGCGTCCTTTCTGCCGTGGCGCTGCCCAGCTTCGACGGCCAGTTGCGCAAGACGCGCCGCGCCGACGCGCTCGTCGCGATGGTGCAGATCGCAGGTGCGCAGGAACGCCTGCGCAGCCTGGGTTCGCGCTACGGCGATCTGCCCGAGCTCGGCGTTGCAGCGATCTCGCCAGGCGGCAACTACGCGTTGCAGGTCACGTCCTTCGACGCCGACGGCTACGAGGTGCGGGCGCTCGCGATCGGCGCGCAGACGAACGACGCCGATTGCCGGTACATGGCCGTGCACGCCGCAGGCATGAACCTGACCCACGTCTCGGGCACCGACGCGACACTCGCCAACCCCGACGCCGTCAATCGGCGCTGCTGGAGTCTGTGATGCGCAGCATGCGGCCGCAGCGCGGGCTGTCGATGATCGAACTGATGATCGGCCTGCTCATCGGGCTCTTCATCGCAGCGGTGGGCAGCACGCTGTTCGTCGGCCAGCTGCGCACCAGCCGCGTGCTGCTGAACGAGGCCCGCCTGGCGCAGGACCTGCGCACAGCAGTCGACCTGATCACGCGGGATCTGCGCCGCTCAGGCTACTTCGGCGGCGCTGCCGACACGAGCCTGGCCAACCCCTACGCCGCCGTCGTGCCCGGCAGCGCGGCCTCCGATGCGGTCGGCGTGCGCTACTCGATGGACACTGCCGAGAACGACCGCGTCGACACCAACGAGCAATTCGGTTTTCGGCTCCGTGCCGGCGTGATCGAGCTGCAACTCGGCGCCGGCAACTGGCAGGCGTTGACCGACGCCAGCACGCTCACGATCACCCGTTTCAACATCACGCCCGATCTGCAGAACATCCCCCTCGCCGCTTTCTGCCCGCACGCCTGCATCGCCGGCGACGCCGTCTGCCCGCCGCACCAGCAGGTGCTGAGCTATACCGTGGACGTCGGCGCAAGGCTGGTCGGCGATGCGGCAGTCAATCGCAACCTGCGCAGCACGGTGCGGGTGCGCAACGATGCCGTCGTCGGTTCGTGCAGCGCGTGAGGCCGGAATGACGCGCACACCGCACCTGCGTCGACCTGCCGCGCGCCAGCGCGGTGTGGCCACGCTGGTCGTCACCTGCGGCCTCTTCCTCGCGATGGCGCTGGCCACGCTGGCAGTCAACCGCAACCTCGTGTTCGCGCAGCGCGCCGCGGCCAACCAGGCCCGCGCGACCCAGGCCTTTGAAGCCGCCGAGGCTGGCATCGATTGGGCGCTGGCGCAGCTGAACAACACGCAGCCGAGCGGCGCCGATTGCCTGCCGAGCGATGTGCCTTCGGCCGTCACGTTCCGCGAGCGCACTCTCCGCTTCGACGCCGTCACCGCGCGCTTCACGCCGGTCGCCACGACGCAGCCGGTCTGCGTGCGTGGTGCGCAAGGGTGGACATGCGCATGCACGAGCGGCGGCGCCGCAGCGGTCGCGGCTGTCGCCGCAGCGTCAACGACCTCCGGCAGTGCGGCCGCCCCAGCCTTCGCGTTGCGCATCGTCGCCGATCCGCATGCAGGCGTGGTCCGCATCGTCTCCAGCGGCTGCACCAGCCTGGCCGGCGCATGCCTGCCCGGCTCGACAACCGCCCCCGACGCCACGGCCCAGGTGAGCGTCGCGCTGGCGTTGCACGCCGCCATGCGCAGGCCGCCGCGCAACGCGCTCACCGCCTATCTTCCGGACGCGCTCGGCCCGGGCTTCGGCCAGTTCTTCGCGTCGTTCTTCGGCGTAGACAAATCGACCTGGGCGCATCAGCCGGTCGTCGCGGTTGTCGCGTGTCCGGCCGATTGCAGCAACGCACTCGCTGGCATCGTCGCTGCAGGTCAGTCGCTGATTCAAGTCGATGGCGACCTCACACTCGGCACGCCCACGACACTGGGGTCGATGCAGCACCCGGTGGCGATCGTCGCCACCGGCAAGGTTCGCATCGAGAGCGGCGTGACGATCATGGGTGCCATCTACGCCGCTTCGTTCGACTTTGAAGGTGGCGCCGTGCAAGGTGCTGCGATCAGCGAGTCCGCGTTCGACGGCACGCCCCGCGTCAGCGTCGATGCCGACGTGCTCGCGGCCCTGTCCCGCGCCAACGGCAGCTTTGTTCGCGTCAACGGCAGTTGGCGTGACTTCTGACGCCTTCGCGATGCGTAGCCTGCCGCCCAGTCGTCTTCGCCAGCGCGGCACCACGCTGATCGAGGCACTCGTCGCCTTCCTCGTGCTCTCGCTCGGCGCGCTGGCGCTCGCACGCATGCAAGGCCAGCTGCGCCTGAACGCGGACCTGGCACGCCAGCAGTCCGAGGCCGTGCGTCTGGCACAACAGGAGATGGAGTCGATGCGGGCCTTTGCCACGACGGATGCAGCACAGCCGCGCTCGTTCGCCGCCATCGCCAGCCACTCGCAAGACATCGATGCCGTGAGCACCGTCTACCAACTCGCGGGCGACGTCTCG
>Ga0307510_10006301_pt1 | contig 14154 bp, 10 predicted proteins | sample 12_EM_MG_FD_207224 | JGI IMG/M metagenome (GOLD analysis project Ga0307510, IMG submission 207224) | Populus trichocarpa ectomycorrhiza microbial communities from riparian zone in the Pacific Northwest, United States - 12_EM | ecosystem: Host-associated > Plants > Roots > Unclassified | place... | reverse complement strand
CATTCAGTTATGCATATTCTCGTTAAGATTGTCCAACATGCACACTTGGTTTGAAAGACATTCATTATAGTACTTTATCGAAAATTGTGCTCATTTATGCAAATTTTACTGTTTGGGTTTTTCCAGATGTGGGAGATGAGCAAGAGGAAAGGAGAGTCTCAAAGGGACCTTTGAGATGACTCAAGAAAATGAATAGAAGACTTAGAAGTCTCACAGTGGAAGCAACAAGATTTGGGTATTAAACCAAGTCAGGCTTAAGGCCCAACTCTAGAAATAAGACCGGCTTATATACATGAGGGCAGCTACCATGACTAAGGAATAATACTACTAGTACCTGTACTAGTAATGACGGAAACCAAGTACAACAGTTAGTAGGAGTGACAAATAACTAGGAGAGGTGTCCTAGTTATGAGCTGGCAAACTAAACATAGTGAAAACAAGTACAACGATCCTAGTAATGAGCTGGTGCTCCTAAGATGACAAGAAAGCAGTCAGGTAAGCAAGAAAGAAGGTCAGGTGACGGATCAGGTAAGTGGTCATGTGATGGGAATGGATTGGTAAGCATAAAGAAAAGAAAAATAGCCCATGGAATGTAACATGACACTCCTCCTATGGTGGTTGTTACCACACGACCCTAAGCCTCCCACTGATAGAGGTCGTTGTCATAGTCGGCATGGGCCAACTCCAACTTGTGACACAAAGTGGGGGATGACATAGCATCGCACCTATCCCCAAAATTGGGGTGAGTAGCGGGGACAGCACAGAACTTGGCATTGCACTGCTCGTGAGGGGTGCTGTAGTTGTTGTGCGCATGCTGGGTACTAAGACACCAGCGGCATATCTTCCAAAGGGGGCATTCCTCCGCAATGTGATTGGGGCGTGACTCATTGCATTTGAGGCAATAGGGGAACTTGGGTTTGCCTCCTCGACGCCGCTTGCCTAAGATGGCATGGCACTTGAGACTGTCTTCTCCTTCCTTGACATCGGGTGGTCCTTGAGCGGCAAAGATGCGGGGAATATGTATAGCATTAGTGGAGGGAGGGCGAATACAATTAAGATGAGGGACAAGCCAAGTTCGAACTGCAGCATAAGTGAGGTGGCGTTCCACCATGCTAAGCTTGCCTTGAGCGTCGTCCTCCCTTTTGTTAAGCTCAATACATTGGCGTTTTACCGCCTTGAGCTCACTCTGATGTGCTCGGTATCTATAGACATCAGCGACAATGCCAGGGACTTTGAGATCTATGATGGCGTTGTCGACAAGGAGTCGGGAAGTGGAGGAAGGGTGGAAGATGTTGAGGTCGTAATCTTTGACCCCAGGACGATTGAAATTGGGAGAAGGGTGTGCACGTGCATGAAGGGGAATGGAGTACTTGGGGTCACCCTTCTTGCAAACTCCTACGATGTGAGTATCAATTCCAACCTGTCTGAAAGTGACATATCGCGCTATTTCATCTTGTCCATACTTGTTGAGGAAAACAAGTGGGTACTGTCGCATATCACCACGATTGTACTTGCTCCATCCAGGACCTGGATGGTTTGGATCGTCCAGCTGTATGGTAAGCTGGGGAATGTTGGGGATGGGACTGGGTGTGGAGGAAAGGGAGATAGTGGGGTTATACGTAGCGAATCTGATTGGTTCTTCACTTTGAACATCTTCATCTGACATGTACCCTTCGATTTTGTCAAGAATTTGGGGAATGAGAAAAAGGTGTTCAACGGCGGTGTAATCTCAGAAGGTGGTGGTGAACACTTGGTCGTCAAGCTCTGTGTTCCCCAAAATGTTGATTGCTGGAAGAAAATCCTCTGTCCAAGCTGAAAGAGCCCCAGTTATATGTCCCTGATGCTCCATGTATCTCAACAAGGCTCTGCATTGTTTTCTCACATGGCGAACCATTGCCGAAGAGGGGATTTGTCCCGCCAGTTGGAGTACTTTGTGGTCGGGGAGTGTGTCGATGGCTATGCTTGAGTGGATGCTAGATGGCTGGGGTGACAGAGGGCGATGGTGCTGGTGTTGGAGTAACAGGGTTGGGGGTAGGGTCAACAGGGGGGAGGGGGATGGTGCTCAAGCCATATTGTCCTCACTCTGAGGGGAGATACATGGTGGGATCGGGATAGGGGATGGTGAAGTGTGGCCAAGTGTAGGGGTGGGGAAGGATGGTGGTTGACCTTGTGATCTGCCCAGGAAGCTGCTCAAAGCTGTCCTCAGATTGGAGTAAATATCTGTCGCCGTAGCAGTGACCCTTAGTCCAGCAATGGTAGGTAGATCCGGTGGCGGGGACGATCATGGAGAAAAGGGTAATATCTCCATTACTATAGATGGACTGCTGTGTATAGACTGTGGTACCTCCTGGTCTGACCTAGACATAGCTGAAGTGGGCTGGCTGAGTGAAGTCGATGGGCATTCAGCAGTGGTAGGGACAGTAGTGCTCCTTGCAAAAGTGGGAGTGTTCAAGGGCGTGAGTGTGAGTGGGGTGAACCATTCTGTACAGTGACGAAGTCTTCTGGGCAACTGGGGTGAAGATGTGGAATTTATGACTAGGCCAGATGGTAAGGTCTCTGAAGAGGTGACGGAACGAATTGTAAGGGGGATCAGTGGTGAAGGTGTAGAATGCCTGGTTGGACATGCTGGGGGTGACTTGTCAAAGGGGAGGGTTCTTATACTGCTTGAGGTATTTTGAAAGTCCGATAGTAACTCCAGAGTGTGGAGATCCTTGGTGTTAACCCATGAATCATAAGCTGGTGAATAGTTCTTCCAGCGCACGAGGTACTGCTTCTTCTTCCAACAGCCAAAAGACCTCTCTTTAAGAATCTTCTGGATTTCCCATTCTGGTTTGCTGTCTAGTATTTCTGGTGGGGGTTCCAGAAAGTTCGGTCCATGTTGGTCAGTTTCTTTGTAGGGTGTGAGAAGGGAAGCGTGAAAGACGTCATGAATTTTCCAAGTAGAAGGGAGTTTGAGTTTGTAAGCGACTTTTGATATTTGGGAGACTACCTTAAAAGGTCCATATCTCCTTGGGGAAATCTTGGGCATGATATTGCTAGGTAATTTTAGATTTGTTCCTTCTAGCCAGACCTTCGATCCTGTGGGGAATGGTGTGAACTGCGGGCGTTCTTTGATCCAGGATTCTTGCGCTTTACGTTGGGCCTCTTGGGTGGCTTTCCTGGTTTCTTCGATGGATGAGAGTTGTTTTTCTAGGGAGGGAATAGTGGTTTTTCTGGTCGGTTGATGTACTTGTGGGGTGTATCCTATGAGTAGGTCATACGGGGTTTGCTTGGTGGTTGCGGATGGCCATGAATTTTTGGTATATTGAGTGAGCGGGAGCCATGCGTGCCAGTTGTTCTGTTGTGTTCTGCAGAATACTCGGAGGTATTGTTCTAAGGTTTGATTGGTTCTTTCACTTGCCCCATTGGTTTGAGGGTGATATGCCGTGCTGATGTTCTGATGGATGTTGAGGATTCGACAAAGTTCTGTTGAGAATTTCAAGACAAAGCGGATGTCATGGTCCGAGATGATCTTATGGGGAATGCCATAGTGGGGAATGATGTAATTGAGGTAGAGTAATGTGACTCCTTCTGAGTCAATGGTCTCATGACAGGGGATAAAGATGGACGCTTTGGAGCAATTGGTGTCCGTGATCATGAGAATAGTGTCGAAACCACCTGATTGTGGGAGTTTAGTGATAAAATCCATTGCAACGGTTTCAAAAGGTCGCGCGTTGTCTGCAGGGGTGATAGGAAACATGGGTGGATGGGTAGGATGGGTGTTGACTTTGGTCATTTGGCAGGTGGCGCATCCTTTGATGTATTCAGTGACAAAGAATTTCATGTTGGGCTACCAGTAGTAAGGTGCGATTAATTGGAGGGTTTTGGTAATTCTGGGATGCCCAGCAGTCACATGGTCATGAAAAAGGGAAATTACTCCCCTCCTAAGGCTGTTGTCTGCCACGACAACCAGAGCGGTCCCGTGATACCAATGAGTGCCATCAAGTAAGGATAGATTATGTAATGGTGCCCATTGCTTGAGTTTTGGTTGATTGGGATATTGTGCTAGTTTGACCTTGCTGTCTAGATTATTGCCGATACTATCCATATCAAATACATGGATTGAGGTATGGTTTTCACAGAAGTATTTGTCAGGCCAGACAGTGACGTCTTCATTGGCAGGGTTTATTCCTTCATAATCGGGTCGCCTAGATAGAGCGTCTGCACGGTTTGTTGCACCAGGTTTATATTCCAGGATTATGTTGTATTGTTCTCTTTCCGGTAGATAGCCAGCAACTTGTGGACCAATTTTTCTGGGGTCCCTGTAGTAACGGAGGTTGTTGTGGTCCATGAATACCAAGACTGGGATTGCTGTTCCTTTGAGTAGGTGGGACCAGCAACGTAGGCCGTGCATGACACCTAGAAATTCTCAATCATATATGGGGTAGTTTTGTTCAGTTGTGGTAAATTTCTGGGAGTGGAATCCTACTGGTCTTCGTGGGCCTAATTTCTCTGTACCGTCAGCATTCTTGGTTGGTGTCGGGAACTCACTACTTATGGGTAGCGAGACTCGACGACGGCGCGAAGTTGAAGGTGACTGATCCAAAGGAGCAGCAAGGAGATGTTGAGGAGGAAGAGACAAAAGGCGAGAAGAGGCGGGACTGTATAGTACGAGGGGCGGGCTGCTAGTGATGAGGGAGCTTTGTGAGGCTCCAGTGTGGGGGTAGACAAGAGAACAGTCTGAGGACTGTTCGTACAAATTCGCAGGTCTTATATACTAATACAGGGTGGTCTGTGCGTAGTTAAGGGTAGGCATAATATCGAGAGACAGGTGAACACGTGCCCCTTTAGGGCCGGTAGTAATACAAGAAACGGGTGAGACTTTGAGCTAAGAATAGACACGAACTAATAATAGATGAACTGCGGACTGTGCCGCAGTTCCGCAGTAAGTCTTGTGACTTCGTTGATTCTTAATCAACCGTTGATCATTCCCACGGTTTTCCACGTGCCGATCAACGGACGAGACGCGCGTAGGAAACGCGCATGATCAGGTGATCGTATAGATGACCAATCCCTTGGTAGGTCATGTGTTAGGTTCCCACGGTCACGTGCTGTTAAGTCACGTGCTTGTTTGAGGGCTTGGAGGTCACGTGAGGGGTCACGTGCTAGGTCACGTGGTGGGGATTTCCCAGGGTCACGGGGTCGAAGATTCTCTTTGGTTGCTGGTCGTTGACCAGGCTTTGTCGCGGGTTCCGGAGGACGTCGAATAGCCGCTTGGCTATAGCTAGGTTTAGGGGAGGTTCTTGTGGGACTCGTAGGGGTTTGGACTGGGTTTCTAGATGGCGTGGACTTCGTCCACGACAGTATCCCCTCTTTAGGCTTCCCTTGCTCCTGCAAGGTTCGTATCCCCTCTTTGGATTTCTGCGCAGCTTTTTGTGTAGCTTCGAATTGTTCGACAAGTTCTTTGGCGTGTGTCAGCTCTTTGGCTGGGATCCAGGTTCGGTCGGCTTCCATATATCCTTTCCAGTGGACTAGGTATTGTGTGCTTTTGCGATTTCTCATGGGACGTGACTGGAGGATTTTCTCGATTTCGTAGTGACCTTCTTCTTCTCCGACTATCTCTGGAGGAGGACGTGCAAAGTTAGGTCCATGTGCGGCGGTCTCCATGTAGGGTTTCAACAGGGAGTTATGAAATACTGGGTGTATTCTCATCTGCGGCGGTAACTCGAGCTTGCAGTTCGTAGGTGAAGCCCAAATGACCTTAAAAGGTCCATAGCGACGTGGTGCAAGTTTTGCCTTTGGGTGTGTGGTCTGTAAATTGGTGGCTTCCAAGAGTACTAGGTCATCCTTGTGGAATGTGTGTGACAGTTTAGCGGGTCCTCCGCTTTTCATTTCTCGTGCTGCAAGGTGTAAAGCGGCGGTAACTTCTTTGCGCATTTGTTCGAGGTATTGGACACGTTCTTCCGCACTTTGTAGTCTGGTCTGAAGTTGCAGTGGGGGTTTAAAGGTTGGGTGTATCCCATACCAGACTTCGAACGGGGATTTATGGGTACTACGATGCGGTCGTGCGTTATGCGCGAATTCGATGATGGGGAGTAATGTGGCCCAATCATTTTGTTGGAAGTTTCCACAAATACGAAGGTATTGTTCGATTTCTTGGTTGACTCGTTCGGATTCACCATCTGTCTGTGGGTGAAATGCAGTCGACAATTTCTGTTTAATTCCCAGTTTTCTCCAAAGTTCTTGTGTGACTTGTGCCGCAAATTGTGGTCCTCGGTCCGAGATAATCGTTAAGGGGAAACCCGTGCGTTTCCATACATAGTCAATTAGTAATTGACTTGTTTGCTCGGCGGTGATTGTCTTGTGACAAGGGGCTAGGATGATAGCTTTGCTATGACGATCGACGACTGTAAGGATACTATCATATCCATTTGATACTGGAAGGTCTACGATGAAATCCATGGTGATTGTTTCCCAGATTCCCGAAGGGATTTCATTTGGTTTTAGTGGAACTTTGACTGGAGGTTTGATTTTGGTGGTTTGACAAGTAGCGCATCCTTTGATGTACGCTTTTACGAATTCTGTGATTCCGGGCCACCAATATTCTCGTGTGATGAGTTCGACGGTTTTCCACTGTCCTGGGTGTCCCATTATATTATCATGGAACTGTTGCACAATCTTGCGTTTCACGTTGTCGTTGTCTGGTACGTAAACCAGTCCTTTGTAAAGGAACAATCCGTTTTCGTAGTTCCAATCTTGTAGTCCTTTGGTGACCTGTCTTGGTCCACTAGTGATAAGTTTCTGGAGCTTTTGTCCCATTCCCGTAGAGTTATCATTTTTGATAGCCTCCATTAGTGCTGCGTGTAGTTCTTCATCCATTCCTGTGGGGATTGCCGTGTTATGTAGGGCTCGTATGTGGAATTGTTCTGGTTTTAACAAGAATTTTCCGGGGTCAAGCAGAACTCGTTCCGCATTCTCCGATGCTATCCCCTCTTTATGATCTGGACGCCTGGACAGCCCATCTGCTTGATTAAGCTTGCCAGGCTTTGGAATGATGATGTAGTCGTAGGTTCCCAAAAGGATGGACCACCGCGCTTGGCGACGTGTAAGCGTTTGTTTGGTAGTGAAATACTTGAGATTTGCGTGGTCCGAGAAGATCTTTGTTTGGTGAACATTACCCTGTAGGTAATGGCGAAAGTGTTTCAAGGCTTGGACTATAGCCAAGAGTTCCTTGTCATGGATTTCGTAATTCCGCTCCGCTGGTTGCAGAGATTTCGAATAGTATGCCACCGGATGAGACCGGCCAAAGGCATCGTCTTGTTCAAGAATGGCTCCAGTCGCAAAGTCACTTGCATCCGTGATGAGTGTAAAAGGCCTGTTGTAATCAGGCAAAAGGAGCACCGGCGACGTCGTGAGTGCGTTTTGTAACGCAGCGAAAGCTTCGGCTTGAGCGGTTCCCCATAGGAACGGCGTGTCCTTTTTTGTGAGGTCAAACAAAGGACGGGCAAGGGCGGAGTAATTTTTGACGAAGCGACGATAAAAATTGCAAAAGCCAAGAAATTCCTGTATGTTCTTGACTTTGGTCGGTGTAGGCCAGGATGCGACTGCCTTGAGTTTGACGGGGTCCATGCGTAATTCTCCTTCCGAAATGATCAAACCCAGATATTCGACGGATGTCTGGTTGAAAGAACATTTCGCGGGTCGCAAATAGAGATCCAGGTCCAAAAGGCGCTGTAATACCATGTGTGTATATTTGATGACTTCGTAGATGGTATGCGCAAAGATCAGAATGTCATCAAGATAGACGACAACGTGACCTGTATCAATTAGGTCTGCGAGTTCTGTGTCCATGAAGGTTTGAAAAGTGGCTGGAGCATTGCATAGACCAAATGTCATGACTAGGGATTCGAAAAGGCCCATAGGTGTTTTAAAGGCCGTCTTGTATTCATCGCCTTCTCGTATACGAATATTGTTGTATCCCCATCGGACGTCAAGTTTGGTGAAGAATCGCGCTCCGAGGAGTTTATCGACGAGTTCGGGGATCAAAGGTATTGGAGCGGCATTTTTCTTGGTTATCGCATTTAGCGGTCTGTAGTCTTGAACGGGCCGTAGTTTCCCGTCTTTCTTATCGATGAAGAAGAATGAGCACGCGTCTGCTGCTTCAGATCTTCGTAGAGTGCCTCGTTTCAGGCCATCGGTAATATATTCATGTAAGGCGACCTTCTCGGGTGGTGTTAATCGATACACCGAAGTTTTCTTCATAGTTAGTCCTGGAATAAGGTCGATCTTGTGGTCCCATGGTTGGTGCTTCGGTAGTCGTTGTGCTTCTTCGTCAGAGAAGACTTTCGCGTATTTTCGAAATTCCAAAGGGATTTCCTTGGATTTAACTTGCTCTTTTGTAGCAAGACTCGTGGATACGGTAGTTCTCGCAACCATGGGGTTTCCTTGGTGGTTCCGAACTTGTAGTGATGGGTTGGAACCGCGTCGTATAGTTGGGCTGTGACCAACTCGGTCTTTAGACCTGGATATGTCTTGAGTAGTCGGACTGTGACCGACTTGTTCCTTGACTGTCCTGTGACGTAACACAGTAACATCAAGGTCTGGCATAAATTGTTCCAGATGGGTTCTAATGTGCTGCGACACATCTAGACCGTGACTTGTAATATCCAGGATATCGTCGTCTTGGGCTTCCCATTGATCCTGTGGGAGTATTTGCCGTAGGGCGGGGTCTCGGGTACGACGATCTAACGCTTCGACGTCACTGGGGTGACAATGCGGAGGGCAGCGATCAAATTTGATTGTTTTCGCGCCCCAGTCTATGCTTGGATTGTGTGCTCTTAGCCAGTCCGTGCCTAAGAGTATTTCGTTTTGGCCAATATTTGTAATGGCGACTTCGACAGTTTCCCAGTGATTTGGATCAACGCTCATCCCCATTCGCAGAATGGCGGCATAGCGCATCGCTCCTTGTTTGTTTAATGTTCCATCAACATTAATTGGATACACAGGGCAATCGACGGTGTGGGTGGGTATTCCATATTTCTTGATAAAACTGGTGTTGCAGTAGACGCCCTCGGCTCCACTGTCCAGTAACGCGTGGGCATCGAAAGTTTTCTCGTTGAGGACGATTCGGACTTTCAATTGGAAAGCAGGGGACTTTATATTCCGAATCGTATGTGGTGGTACATGAAGGATCTTGGGAGATTGGAGACGTTCAATCTTGCTAGGAGTACAACGAGATACAAATACATCTCTTCCGTAAGATGCCACTACAGAAGAGAACCGGCAAAAGATGGCGCAGTTGTGTCGCCAGTAGTGTCGAGGTCTTCAAGAGGAGTGAACAAGTTATGGAAAGCACGAGTAACTCGGCTTCCGCTATCACTCAGACTAAGTTTGTCCATGTCCTCTTCTGGGACTGTGTCGATTTGTCGGACCTTGGGTGTAAAGGAAGTTCCGGGTCTCTTTTGTCCAGGTGCTTTACAGTCGATAGCTTTATGTCCTTGTTTACCGCAATACATACAAAGATTGTTGTCGAAGCGGTATTGACGTTGTTCTTGGGTGAGTTTTCCTCGTTTCTTGAATGGGGGACGGCGTTGTCCTTGCGTAGCGTTAATTACTGCGTCACTGTTTTCCGCAGATAGTTCGCGAACACGGGGGTTACGTCCTTGACGTTGGTTTCCTTGGTTGCCCGATGGTTTGGCGTACATGCGCCAGTTTCGGTCCAGGTCTTGGGCGCGTTCAACCAGTTCGGCTAAGGTGGCTGGTTGGGGTGACTGAGAAGCAATTTTATTGCTTATAGCTCCATTAAGAGCATTGCGGAAGGTAAACATCTTTGTGTTTTCATCCACATTGGCACGACGTGCATGTTGGCTCCATTCTTGGTACCATTCGTTGAATTCTCTACTCCCTTGTGGAGTAGCATGGAGTTTGGAAAGCGCTTCCAGCTCCGTTTGAGGTGGAATAAATTGCGCTTTGAAGGCATCTTTAAAGGCCTGCCACGTTCCGTAGTTGGTAGGTTGGGCTGCAATGGCCGTGGCCATTCTATCACTAGCCCATTCTCCGGCTGGGGTGTCTCGTTTAAAGTAGGTCAACGCAGACGCTACTTTCTTGTGATCGGTATTGAACGTGTCTTGGTTCACCGTGAAGTAGTTCTCGAGGATGTTCCAGAAGGCCAATGCCTTGTTTCCCTGGCCATCATAAAGTTCGGGGGCCGTGCCGATGAGACGGGGTGTGTTCGCTTGCGCCATTGGGGCTGCGACGACGGGTGGAGGTGGTGGCGGTGCTGGAGGTGGTGCTGCTGCTGGACCTGGTGCAGGTGGGTGATGTACAGCCGGCGGTGCAGCTCCTGGGGTGTTTCCGGACGGTGGTGGCGCCGGGGGTTGGGTTGGGTGTGACTGAGGACCTGGTGTGGGTTGAGATGAACCCGATGCTTTGGTTCTAGGTGTCGGCGGGGCGGGAGCACGTTGTTTTCCCTTTGATACCGGTGGCATGGGGATCTGAGTGGTCTCGTCTGGGGGTAGTCGGGAACTACTAGGAAACGGACTTGTTTGTGAGCGAGGTGTACTCGGCCGCGGGGTACTTGGTCTTGTCTGGAGTTTCTGGATTGCCAAGGTAACAGTGGACTCTGCTCGTTGTAGAAGGGATTCGACTCGTGCAGTGTCGTCTTCGTCGGTGTCCTTAGGTATGATTTTCTCAGTTTCTTCCTCTGATTGGTCTTCGTCTGATCCTTCCGAGGCAGTTTTTGTGGGTTCGTCTGCGTCAGAAGAGCTCGGACTTTCGAAATGTACTGTGCGATTATTGAGGTAAATCCACTTGTTCTCGGTTCGATTCCACCGGATGAATCTATCTCGATATAACGCGGTTCCTTGGAACACGTCAAATTCTTCAATGTGATCTTTGTTCGAGAAAAGAACCCCAAGGACTTGTGCGGTGACTTGTTCTCCGTTGTCCAGATATCTCCAGGAATGTTCTGGTCCGTTACTATAAGTGGCGTAGGACGAAAAGGCTCCAAAGAGGACTCAGTTTCCTTTATCGTTGGCAGCAAAAGCGTCGTAATAGACTGCTGGTATGTGTTCTTGTTCTTCAGCGGTTAGTAGGAATTTAGTAGCAAAACGTGATTTGCACTGTTCCCACAGATTCATATAAGAGTGACTGTATATGAATTGCCTTCCCAACTATAGAATACAGTACACTGTTTCGACAGACGTGTAGATTCGGTAGTGTGTTCCGAATCAATAAGTCTGTAGTCTTCCAGTATACCTTCATTAGTAATGGAGGTTTGGTATTTCCACAGGAAACCGTTGAAGATGATGGGATGGGGTGTAACTTTGAAAAGGTCCGTAAAGAGGTGATCGATATGGACGTCTGGTCGATGTTGGAGAAGATAGAGGCAATGAGACTTGAAGATACGTAGTTCTTCTTGGTTCCTAGTAGGAGTTGCCTTCGCAAGGTATGTATCTTCAGGGAGGAAGGGTTGAAACGGAGTTCCAACTATGTGATCAAATTGTCTTGGGCGGATATCTTCTTCAGAGACAATTTGTCGGCTAGGAGTACCGATGTTTGGGTACACAGGTACCTGCGGTATTGGACTATTTGGTGTCCTATGAAGTAGTGGTGTTGTACGGGGTGGGCGGGTTCGTCCTCTTTCGTTAGAGGGTACAAATGTTCGGTGATCTCGGGCTGGTGCGGAACGATTTCTATGCGCCAGATCGTCGGTTATAATGAACACCGTCTAGGGGTCGACTAGTGACTCGTGGATCCCAGAGAAGGAGATAGGACGGAGTAGGAGGAGTTCCTGGTTGTCGGTTGTTGTCACAGTGACAAATATCGATTCCACAACCACAATTGATGGCGGTAGCTGGGGATGCGAACTGGAATTCTCTGGATCGTCGGTATTCAGATAAAGGGGTACTAGTTCGAGTGGTTCCTTCCAAGGTACTGTCTGGAGTGGTATCAACGCTGTCCCAGTAATGAGTTTGAACGTGGATATTATTCGGCAAAGCTTGAATTCTGGTGAGTTGGGCTTGGTACTCGATTTCTCGTCCCTGGGGGTTGGGCTGAGTAATGGGGAGAGTGTACTGGGTGGGGTTGATAAGCGCAAATTCGTGGTTTTGGATGGTGGTTTCCCAGAGGGCGGCGTTGAAAGAATATGAGTATTCTTTACTATCGGTATAGACCAATTGGTATCCGATAGGTCCTGTTGTGAGAAGTCGAATTTCGTTAAATTCCACTTCAACTTGGGTTTGCGACAGGAAAAACCGGGATAGAAATCTAACTCTATTCCCTTGTCGAATTTGCGTGATGATTTCTTCCCGAAATGCTGGCACGCTGTAGTGCCAGAGGAAAGTTTCGTCGTAGAAGAGACTAATTTGGTCGATGGGAGTTCCGTTATATTGACGGATGTCGGCAAGAATCCAATAAAGGAGATTTCTTCTTGCTGCTTCAAGAAGACTTGGGAGTTGGTAATCGACGTATTGATAGAAGCGGTAGCTTCCCAGAATTTCTCCAAAGGGTAATTGATCAAGTAAAGTTTGAGCGATAAGATGATTATCACTCCAATATGTAAGTTGAACTTGATCTCTTAAGTCCACGACAGGAGGGAGTTGAGTTCCAACTTGAGTTTGAACTTCACTTAAGTTTTCCACTGATAAAGAAAACTTAAAACCCCTGTATTTCGCTGCTCTAAAGCCTTTGTAAACTTACTAAGTATTACAAAGGAGTTTCTACAGGAGGCGAAATAAAGTTAAAGGGGTTAATGGGCACCCGGGAAAGACAAGTGAACCGAGCGAATTGAGGCTGTGTACGTAATAAGTCCTCAATACGAGTCGTGCGGTTCAAAAAGAAGATACCTTCTTCTATGAAATGTAAATGTCCACAGAGAAGGGCAACGCGTCCGTCTAGAAAATCGTAAGCAACCAACGGGACTTGGCAACCTTCGAACTCCTGTAACCAGGTGGATGGGAAACGCGAGAAAAGAAACTTGATGGAGTCCAAAAAGGACGACTCCAAATATCCAAATGGAAAGTGAGTGGAATGGGGGTGGCGACCAACCTTGGCGCACACGTGGACGGGAGGAAGTAGGGTGCCAAAGGGGTGGACAAGGATGTTATGGTAAGTGGGGGCTCGGAACGGGGTGACGTACGCTGCTGGGTAGTCGGCGATGTCAGTGTGGAGCGGGATGAGCCGGAGGAAGTCCTTGTCTACGAATTCCTCTTGGGGGCACCAAAGCTTCTGGTCGTTCTGGTAAACGACTGTGTATTGGTGTGGGTGGCGGTCGGTGGCGGTGGTACAGGCAGGGGCGGCGAAGAGTTGAGGAAAGAGATCGGCTGCAACAGAGCCGGACGGGTGTTCGACGGGAAGAGATGGGAGAGGAGCGGGTGGCTGCGGAGTGGGGGGACGGGGCGACGGTACACGGTGGACGGGGGCAAAGGCGATGGGCTCGGGTAGTTCCTCGACAGTAATGTCGTCGAGGGGGATATGGTTGCGGAGGTCGTGGCCTAACTGGGCGTGAACGAAGGCGTCTTGAGTGGTGGGAACCGGTGGACGGTTCTCTTGCTCCTCAAGCTGGGCGATGGCCTCGTTGATGAGACCAAGGAAACCTTCGGGAGTGGGGAAGTCGGAGGATGGGGAGCGGACATGGTAAGTGGGGGACTGCGGGATGACAGGAGAGTCGGTCAATGGGTTGACCAACAAGATGCCGGGTGAAACGGCGTCGGTGTACCCCGGATATTGGAGTACTGGGGAGAAGAGGATGGGAGACTGGGGGGCAGTGACGGCGGCGATGAAGGCGGGATTGTGATCCCCAAAAGACGAGGCGGGGCTTGGTTGGGAGGGCAACGGGTAGTGGTGGGTCCAAGTTTGGGTGGGCGACCGAAGGAAGTCTTCGATAGCTTGACCAGCGGCTTGGACGTTGAGCTGGTAGACGTTGTCAAGGTTTGACCAGGAGGCGACAGAGGAAGTGGGAGAGGACACTTCCAACGACAGTCAGCTTCAATAAGAGACTGTTCTAGTGTCGGGAACTCACTACTTATGGGTAGCGAGACTCGACGACAGCGCGAAGTTGAAGGTGACTGATCCAAAGGAGCAGCAAGGAGATGTTGAGGAGGAAGAGACAAAAGGCGAGAAGAGGCGGGACTGTATAGTACGAGGGGCGGGCTGCTAGTGATGAGGGAGCTTTGT
>Ga0307510_10006300_pt1 | contig 14155 bp, 13 predicted proteins | sample 12_EM_MG_FD_207224 | JGI IMG/M metagenome (GOLD analysis project Ga0307510, IMG submission 207224) | Populus trichocarpa ectomycorrhiza microbial communities from riparian zone in the Pacific Northwest, United States - 12_EM | ecosystem: Host-associated > Plants > Roots > Unclassified | place... | reverse complement strand
ATATGTTTACATGGCAACCATCTTGTTGTCACCACTAAGAAACAGAATGGTTGCTACCATTTGTACCAAACAGTCATTTTGCTTACACCTTTTCGAAACGGAAGGAAATGGTCATTTGTATGTGCCAACGGAACGGAACCATTTCATCCAAACAGGCCCTTAGGTATCCGGAATTTCGTTTCATGATATTTCCTTCATGTCGTTTGTCCTTAGACATATCATACAGGAATTGGCGCCCTGGCAGGGCTTAGGCTTAGGCTTTTGGGATCTTGGAGGATCATGAGATGTCAGGATGGTTCTAGATCGGTTGTGGTCGCTAGGGTTTAGGATTTGTTAGCTTAGTATGTATCATAATATCATATCATATCTTTTGAGTTTGTTGGGTTTTGAGGTGTTGGTTAGATGGAGATACATATCATCTATCTCCTATCATAGCATGTCTTTAGCTAGCGGAGATGGAAGCAAACTAGTCCACCGTTCTGCTATTCTGCCGCGCTTAGAGCCTACTACAATTGCACTTTTGTTCTTTCCTTCTTTCGTGCTTTCTTTCGGCTCCACCTACCAGATTCCTCCTAACCCCCCCTCACTCCACCGGTAGATTAGCAATACATGTACGAGTACCGGTACTCGGGTATGGACATGGGTGATCGGACGGACAGGGATTAAAGATCTATGTATCCCCGTAGGTTTACTGATCCCTGTCTGTCTGATCACCCACCTCCATACCCGAGTACATTACTCCCACCCACTCTCCCCTTCACCGATCCCCTGATCAAATTGTCTCTCACTCCTACCGGCAGTCCATCTCATCAACAAACTCCTCGGCCCTAGCGCCACCTAATGTTTGCGATGCATGCCTTGGCACCGCCCATAACACTGGACCGCGTCTGGCCATCTCTACTCGCAATTTTCTGACCTTTGCAAACACGGCTACCAGAATCCTGAGGCTCTGGCCGGTTTTCTGCCCATATGCAATAACAGTTGCGTTCGCAAACGTCAGAAAATTACGAGCACAGCTGCTACAGCAACACTCTCGATCTACCGCACCTGCCAGGGGAGCATCGCCAGCACACATAAATCCCCTGAGCCCAGAAGGCCTAAATTCCAAATTCATCTATTCAACCCTCCTTCCCACCCCCTTTGAGCGAGATCCTTTCAGGGATATACTTCCGTATCGGCACCTTCCTCAATCCCTCCTTCCCCTCACCACGATTGAGCGTAGCAACGTGGTGCTCGGTAGTGGTATACAAAAATCCTTCCAACATTAAATCTTGTGGTTACTGACAGCCCGAGGGCCCTAGCGTGCGTGCGCGCAAACTCCGCCCCGAAGACGGAGCCATCCATCGGGCACTTCCACGCAAGACTGTCTTCGCCCGTTTCGGGTGATGGAGGACATATGTTACCCATGCGCACACAGCCCCCTTGTGCTCGTCGCCGGCGACTTTAGCTTCTGTCGGAACGATATCCCACATAAACGTTAGAGCTGCACAGCGCTCGTCGCCGCCATCTTGTACGGGTCATCCTTGTTCCGGGTAACTTTCGGGTACGGCTAGGGGTGGTGTTGAGGAGAGGGGAAGAGGGGGCAGAGGAGGATTACGGAGGGTACAGAGTTAGGGTAGTCGGTCGCTGGCAGAATATAGAGAGGAGAGTACTCAATTCGAAGCGGAGACTGCGCTCATCTACAAATGCGCTGGCGGTGTCCAGTGTTGGCGGAGTGGGTTGGCGGGGAGGTAGTGGGGCGAGGGAATGGGGGTCTTGGTGGTGATTGGGTAGGTACGATATGTGGAGGTTAATGTTGTGCTATCAAAACCACTATGTGCCGCGGGCCTGAGATTCAGGAGCGGTCACGATTGTGGAGTCTCCCGAACTCCTCGCGGCAGAGAGAGGAGGCGAATAGCCCTGTTGTCGCTGCTGATGTTGTATGATAGTTGGAATGGCGGTTGCCCTCACAGGGCTGGTGCTCGCTGTGAAAGACAGCGACTATTTCTCCAATGAGCTTTTCGGGGCCACAGCCTTAGCGCATCGAGATTCATTCCACCCCCTACTAGCGCCCTACTAATATGTGTTCCCGTGACATCTCTGCCGCTCGGCTTTCACGCCCAAAAGTACAGTACACGCTGCAAATGCTTGTAGTCCCTTGATAACTTTAGGACCTCGCATCATTGATACCTGGCCAAAAAATGTAGCTTTGTCTTAAGCTTCCCACTACTCCAGACAACTTTGGTTGGCCCCCAGCAATTCGGAGATGTGGGATGTTGGAGTGGCCCATAACCCCCAACCAATAATCTATGGCTTCGCGGGTAGATATTGAAAATAGCTTTGAACGGTGCTACTAGCATCGGTTTCTCGAATTTTATACTGCTTTGGAATGTATGAAACAAAAGGCGTGGAGCACTACTGGTAACTTATGGCCCAACATAACGCTGCTATTATAAATGCGAACCTGCTCACTACCACCAGTCCTTCAACGTTTGTGTAACAAATTTCAGATCCAGTGATCGGTGGGTTGTCAGTCAGATGTGAGGTACCCCGCTTCCCCTCAAGTTGAAGTACTCGAGCAATTGCCTTAACAGGCCCCAAGTCTACGGACACTCTCCTCCCATCATCCACACCCGCAGAAATCAAGAAATGTCACAATTTCTCAGCAACAATGAAAACAGTTTCAACACCACAAATAACTTCAACTACTCTGCCCCCGATGACGAGTCTAAAATACTAGCGTGGCTGTCCCCATTAGAGCCATGGGTACGACATCAAGACATCGGAGCCCAGCGGATAGATGGTATAGGAGCCTGGCTTCTGGAAACTAAGGAATTCAGACGATGGCATAATCCCACCAAGGATGATGAACCCAACCATGCGACCTTATTCTGCGGTGGCAATCCAGGAGTGGGAAAGAGCTACATCATGTAAGAGAATTTATCATTGCCGGAAATCAAGGAATGGAATTACTGATGGGTTGCGATAATAGTTCGCTAGTGATCGACAAGTTATGCAATGAGGCCGAGGAAGAGGAAGATACTACCGTCATGTGCTTTTACTTCGACTTTGCTGCCCGGAATGAGCAGTCACCTGTGAATATGCTCGGCTCTCTGCTGAGACAGCGTGTCAGCGGACTGGAGAGAATTCCGGAATCGGTAGTCCAGAGTTTCCGAAAGCGGAGAAAGGGTATTGGGGGCAGAGGGCTACAAGTCGCAGGGATTTTGAAGATGTTCCAGAGCATCACAGCTGCAAAGCGCATGTTTATATGTGTTGATGCACTTGACGAATGTGCACCGGAGCATCGAATGGTAGTTCTCGAATCATTGCGACAGATTATGCAGGGGTCACCGGATGTCCGCGTATTTATGACCGGAAGGCCGCAGGTACGGAGGGAAGTGGAGAAGAGGTTAGATGGAGCGGCAGCTTTTATATCGATACAACCGACGGAAGATGGTGTTATTAGATATCTGCGCGATAAACTCAACACTGACACTGCCCCAGAGATAATGAGCAGCACATTGGAGGCGGAGATTATGAGGACCATTCCCGAAATGAGCTCAGAGACGTATGTAGAAGCGAGTGCAAGTGAAAAGCTACCCTGAGTTAGTTGACATTTAAATTTAGATTCTTACTTGCTTCCCTCCATATCAAAGCAATCCTGCGAGGGACCACCATTTCTCGGAGGAAGAAAGCACTCGAGTCAATAAAAGATGGTGCTGGATTAGGGGATGCGTATGGTGCGACGCTAGAGCGTATAAAAGCTCAGGACGAAGAAAAGACAAAACTTGCAATGGCCACTCTCACATGGGTCTGCCATTCGGAACGGCCCCTACTGGTGGATGAGTTGTGCCATGCACTGGCAGTGGAGATAGGGACAACAGATTTCGATCCCGAAAATATTCCTTCGATAGATACTTTGCTACATTGCTGTCAAGGCTTAATCACCGTCGATAAGGAAGCTTCTATTGTACGCTTAATCCACTATACCGTCCAAGAGTATCTTTGCAGTCATTCATCCTTCAATAAACCTCACTCGATGCTCGCAGAAACATGCTTGACCTATCTAAATTTACAACAGGTCAAGAATCTCGCATCTCATTCTCTTCCAGACCATCAAAGTGTGCCATTCCTCAAATACTCCTCGAGATATTGGGGAACACATGCAGGGAGGGAGCTCTCAGACCATGCGAGGACCCTTGCGCTGGAGCTCTTGGGCCAGTACCAAGACCACGTGGCTGCCGGATCACTTTTAGAGCAGGTTACACACTCCAGCTATGCCGGAGAAATCGATACTTATTCGCACTTCTCCGGACTGCATGGAGCATCATTCTTCGGGATCGTTGAACTTGTGACTCCAATGATACATGCTGAAGGCTGCGGCATCAACCAACAAGATTGCACAGGTGGTACACCACTTTCGTGGGCTGCGGGAAAGGGGCACGCAGGAGCGGCGAAACTACTGTTGGAGCAGGAAGATATCGACCCCAACCGCGCTGATAAGCACGATCGAACGCCACTCGGATGGGCCGCTCTTGGTGGACATAGAGGAGTGGTTAAGCTACTTTTGGAACGGGTCGATATCGGCCCTGATCGCGCAGATATGTATGGTCAAACACCACTCTGGTGGGCTGCTATCGAGGGATATGAGGGAGTGGTCAAGCTATTGCTGGAGCGGGGAGGCGTTGAGCCTAATCGCCCAGACGAGAATGGTCGAACGCCGCTCGGGTGTGCTGCTGCCGGGGGACATGAAGGAGTGGTCAAGCTATTGCTGGGACGAGAGGATGTCGACCCCAATCGCCCGAATAAGTATAATCAAACACCACTCTGGTGTGCTGCTGCCCATGGACATGAAGGAGTGGTCAAGCTACTTCTGGGACGGCAAGATATTGACCCCAATCACCCAGATGAGGATGATCAAACACCACTCAGGTGTGCTGCTGTCAAAGGACATGAAGGACTGGTTAAGCTATTTCTGGGACGGGAAGACGTCGACCCTAACCGCTTAGATAAGTATAATCAAACACCACTCTGGTGTGCTGCTGTCAAGGGGCATGAAGGAGTCGTCAAGCTACTTCTGGGACGGCAAGATGTTGACCCCAACCACCCGGATGAGAATAATCAAACACCACTCAGATGTGCTGCTGTCCATGGGCATGAAGGGGTGGTCAAGCTATTGCTGGGACGAGAAGATGTCGACCCCAATCGCCCAGATGGGAATGACCGAACGCCACTCGGGTGTGCTGCTCTCGATGGACATCAAGGAGTAGCCAAGCTATTGCTGGGACGGGAAGATGTCGACCCCAATCGCCCAGATAAGTATAATCAAACACCACTCTGGTGTGCTGCTATCAAGGGGCATGAAGGAGTGGTCAAGCTACTTCTGGGACGGGAAGATGTCGACCCTAATCACCCAGATGAGAATGACCGGACGCCGCTCGGATGTGCTGCCCTCGGCGGACATGAAGGGGTGGTCAAGCTATTCCTAGGACGGGAAGATGTTGACCCCAATCGCCCCGATATAGATGACCGAACACCCTTCGGGTATGCTGCTGTCGAGGGACATGAACGCGTCGTGAAGTTATTGCTAGAACAGGAAGGTATCGACCCCAACATATTGGATAAACAGGGCGGTACGCCACTCTCCTATGCTACCGGGAGGGGGCATGAAGGAGTAGTGAAGTTACTGCAAGCCCGGGAGTTTGCGGGAAGCGCAGATGCGCAGCGGCCCCATCTGCCATGAAAGGCCTAAGCTGAGGTCGAGCCCTGGAGCACTCAATTGATTACGTTCAAATCGCGCAAGATTCCTTCTTTTCCGACACCAGCCTTCCTCACCCTCAGAAGGCCTAGCATACGCCGCTACAGCCACCACACCTCCACCCTTTCCCTCCCACGTCCTTTATACCAGCCCTACCACACGATCTATAGTATAAAGTTCCCCACCGCCCTCATCCGCCGGAATCCCACATGTATGCCGGCATTCCCTCTGAACCCGACCAATATTTGTTAACGTTTGCTCACGAAGGCGCACGAGTTTCCATTCCTTGTGTTTAACGTACCGCACCCAGGCGGATTATTTTATTTGTTAATTTCCACCATTTACCTTCACTACAATTCCCCGAGTGAATATATTCCTCGTTACACAATCTCCTCTGTTTCTAATTCTTCGTGTATTTATTTCCTCCTTGTTTTCCCTAGCTGGCGATAGATGGATAGATGGACAGATAGATAAACTGCACATAGACTTCTTCCTCTGATACCTGTGGACCTAGCTTAAGCGTCCCTAGAACCACCATGAACATGTGAACCGACCCTAGACATTTTGATCCCGAGATTGTGTTATCCCCGGCATCATCCCGTAGTCCCCATCGGCGTTTAAAGGGAGGTGTTTTTTTAAGCGTCGTTAATTGCACTCTCGTGCATCTCCACAACTCGAAAAAGATAATCTTTGCCCTCAGAGGTTTGTTGGATCAGCATAAATAATTTTCCCAATTTTTCGCTAATACGCCCGAGATACGTACCATAAGTATCATGGTAATCGCCTCATTCGTACCAGTATAATATCATAGGATGAATCGACTGGAATCAGCGCAGTTTCTCCTAGTCTAATGAGTTGCGGATCAGGTGTGGGGAAAAACGCAGCTCATCATTGGTGACCTAAGCCCCCCCCTAGGGTCAGTTAGGGGGTAAAAAGCCTCCAATACCGCAAGTACTTAAACCCCAATCCGAAGGAACCCTGCTGGCTATGCCCTCCTCTTTTGCATAGCACACCTCAGCTACGAGAGCATTCCAAAATACGGGAGACCTGCTATCGAAATATACAGGATAGAGATATAGTAAGCTCTTGTGATGGCTCGCACGAGACCCTTGTGCGGATAACCTTGGCGATGAGTACAGTGATACTCTTTATACTCGTCTTTCAGATAAATGCGCTGACATGAACCCGTGCCCGAGCATAGTAGGTGGGTGGCAAGGTTCTTACATGTGAAGGGGGTATTGTGCTCTAGTTAAATTTTTATATAATAATACGATCGTTTTCCTCAGGAACGCAATCATGGATCCTCACTCGTGATATCTCCACAACATGAAACAAAAAAAAAGCCGAACCCCGCCAACAAACGCACCAAGGGAACGAGTCCCCCCCCAAGCGGCAAGCCCCTGGCCAGTCTTCCAGGCTTATAGCAAAAAAAAAGAATTCCACACACCAGAGTCCTTCAAAATTCGAAAGAAAAAATCCCCTTGCATAGAGCTCTTTCAATAGCCCTGAGCGCCCTAGCCCCATCTGGTGGTTTGGGAGTAAATGTTCAAATACTATATCACCACCCATCAGATTCCTCCTACCCCCCCCTCGCTCTACTAGTAAATTAGCAATAAATGTACATTACTCCTACCCACTCTGCTCTTTCACCAATCCTCCAATCAATAGTCTCACCCTCCCAGTCCATTTCACCAACAAACTCCTCAGCCTCCACTCCCTGCGCCAGCTAATCTTTACGATACATGCCTTGGCACCACCGCCCATAATACCCTGCACCGTGTCCGGCCATCGCTACAGCTGCTCCAGCTACACTCTCGATCCGCCGCACCTGCCCGGGGGGCTGCCGGGGCACACAAATCCTCCGAGCCCAAAAAAGTCTAAATTCCAGATTCACCCATCCAGCCCTCCTCCCCACCCCCCTTAGGCAAGATACCCCCAAGGATATACTTCCATATCAGCACCTTCCTCAATTCCTCCACCCCTCACCACAATTGGGCATAGTAATGTGGTGCGAGGCAGCGGTGCGCTGAAATCCCTCCAACGTTGAATCTTGTAGTCACAGTCAGGCCGAGGGCCTTATTGTGCGTGGGCGCAAACTTCGCCCTAAGGCTGGAGCCCTCCATCGGGCACTTCCATGCAAGGCTGTCTTCGCCCTTTCCGGGTGCAGGAGGACATACTCGCAATTGGATGACATTTGTGAACACAGTTGCTATTGCATGATACCAAAATCCGGGCAAAAGAGCTAAATTTTGGCGGTTTGCAATAGCAGCGGTTTTTACGAACGTCATTCAATGCAGGTATGTTACTCATGGGCATGCGAGTCCCTTATGCTCGTCGTTAGCGACCTTGGCCCCTACCGGAGCAGTATTCCACGTGAGCGTTAGGAATGCACGATGCTCGTCACTACTATATTGCGCGAGCCGTCCCTTTTCCGGGTGGTTTTCAAGTACGGCTAGGGTAGGATTGAGAGGAGAGGAAGAGGTGGTAGAGGAGGGGCTGCTGGGGGTACGGATTCGGGGTAGCCGATGGCTTGCAGAGGATAGAGAGGAGAGCGCTCGGTTCGAAGCTGAGACTGCGTCCACCTACGAATGTGCTGGCGGCGTCCAATTTTGGTGGAGTGGATTGACAGGGAGGCAACACACATTGGACAGCCTATAGGGTATGGGGTTATGCAGTTGAGCGGACATGCTGATATGCAGGTATATACGGCTAGGAGATAGAGACGGTTATAGGGCATGCAGCTTTGTGGTTTCTGGCGGTTTAGCACCTAGAAGTGGGTTATTGTTCTCACACCCTATGCCGGTAGGCATAGGGTATTGGTTTCTTTCATGCCCCGTGCCACTAGGAATACGGGGGTTTGCGCATTGTTGGGACAGAGACTTTAGAGATCACGGAGGATCATGGGATATCAGGACGGTTCTAGATTGCTAGAGAATAGGTTTTGTTAGCTGCATGTGTTTCTTCAGAGTTCGTTGAGTTTTGGGAGTGTTCGGTTGTTGTTCGTTAGACGGAGAGATATGACTCATGGTCTGTCCCTAGCTAGAGAGAGTAGAGCGAACTAGAGCACTGTCCCTCCATCTTCCGCCTTTCCTCCTAGAGCTTATTGCGATCGCACTTTTGTTCTTTCATTCTTTCCTGCTTTCCTTAGGCTCCATCAACACAGCGGGGGGGCAACGAATGGAGGGGGACAGATACGACGAAATATTACGGAATGTCTTTAGTGATTTCATTTGTTCTGAAGTTGAAAGGCGATGAAAGGATCGACGGAGATGATTTGTTGTCTTTCCTCTATCATTATTATGAAGGCATGCAGGTGAATGGTGTTGTGCATGAAGTGAAATTGATGAGTGTGGGAAACGATGAAATAGTTAAGATGGCTTCCTTATACTCTATAATATAATTATTATTTAGTTAGTTTGGATGAACGGGGTTTCTGATCTTACCTACCCTTTAGTCTGGCCCTTAGTCTAGTTCTTGTGTTCGCGTGTTCGACAGTCGCGCCTTTGGTCAGTCACCCCACGACAGCCCTGTCTCAACAGTTTTCCGGTCTATTGCTCGCTGCCCCCCTCCGTTCGTTGTCTCCCCCGCCATGTTACTGGGACGGAGAAATTGGGGCCTTGGTGGTGATTGGACAGGTACGGTATGCGGAGGTTAATGTTGTATAATCGTTGGAATGGCGGTTGCCCTCACCGGGCTGGTGCTGGCAGCGAAAGACACCGACTATTTCTCCTATGAGCTTTGCGGGGCTACATCCTTAGCGCATCGATTCATTTCACCCTCTACTAGCGCCCCTACTAATATGTTTTCCTATGCCACCTCTATCCCTAAACTTTCACGCCCAAAAATAACCAAACCTTGAACGCTTGTGTAACAAATCCCAGATCCAGTGATTGGTTAGCTATCAGTCAGATGCAAAGCCCTGCCATGAACCCCGCTTTCCCTCAATTCGAAGTATATACTCAAGCAATTGCACTAACAGACCACAAGTCTACCAACACCCTCCTCCCATCATCCAAAGCCGCAGAAACCAAAAAATGTCACAAGTTCTCAGCAACAATAAGGACAGTTTCAACATCACAAATAACAACTACTCTGCCCCGGATGACGAGTCTAAAATACTAGCGTGGCTATCCCCATTAGAGCCATGGATACGGCATCAAGACATCGGAGCAGAGCGGGTAGACGGTATAGGAGCCTGGCTTCTGGAAACCAAGGAATTTAGACGATGGCATAATCCTACCAGGGACGATGAACCCAATCATGCGACCTTATTCTGCGACGGCAATCCAGGAGTGGGAAAGAGCTACATCATGTAAGAGAATTTATCATTGCCGGAAATCAAGGAATGGTATTACTGATAGGTTGCGATAATAGTTCGCTAGTGATCGACAAGTTATGCAATGAGGCCGAGGAAGAGGAAGATACTACCGTCATGTGCTTTTACTTGGACTTTGCTGCCCGGAATGAGCAGTCACCTGTGAATATGCTCGGCTCCCTGCTGAGACAGCGAGTCAGTGGATTGGAAAAGGTTCCCGAATCGGTAGTCCAAAGTTTCCGAAAGCGGAGAAGGGGTATTGGGGGTAGAGGGCTACAAGTTTCAGGCATTTTGAAGATGTTCCAGAGCATCACAGCTGCAAAGCGCATGTTTATATGTGTCGATGCACTTGACGAATGTGCACCGGAGCATCGGGTGATAGTTCTCGAATCACTGCGACAGATTATGCAGGGGTCGCCGAATACCCGCATATTTATGACCGGAAGGCCACAGGTACGGAGCGAGGTGGAGAAGAGGTTAAATGGAGCAACAGCTTTTATATCGATACAGCCTACAGAGGATGGTGTCATTAGATATTTGCGTGATAAGCTCAGCAATGACACTGCCCCAGAGATAATGAGCAGCACATTGGAAGCCGAGATTATGAAGACCATTCCCGAAATGAACTCAGAAACGTATGTAGAAGCGAGTGCAAGTGAAAAGCTACCCTGAGTTAGTGGCTGACATTTAAATCTAGATTCCTACTCGCCTCCCTCCACATCAAGACAATCCTGCGAGGGACCACCATTTCTCGGCGGAAGAAAGCACTCGAATCAATAAAAGATGGTGCAGGGTTAGCAGACGCATATGGTGCGACGCTGGAGCGTATAAACGCTCAGGACGAAGAAAAGACAAAACTTGCAATGGCCACTCTCACATGGGTCTGCCATTCGGAACGGCCCCTACAGGTGGATGAGCTGTGTCACGCGCTAGCAGTGGAGATAAGGGCAACAGATTTCGATCCCGAAAATATTCCTTCGATAGGTACTTTACTACAATGCTGCCAAGGCTTAATCACAGTCGATAAGGAAGCTTCGATTGTACGCTTAATCCACCATACCGTCCAAGAGTATCTTTGTGGTCACCCAGATCTCTTCAATAAACCCCACTCGATGCTCGCAGAAACATGCTTGACCTATCTAAATTCACAACAGGTCAAGAATCTCACATCTCACTCTCTTCTAGACCATCAAAGCGTGCCATTCCTAAAATACTCCTCCAGATATTGGGGAACACATGCAAGGAGGAAGCTCTCAGACCATGCGAGGACCCTTGCGCTGGAGCTCCTGAGCCAGTACCGAGACCACGTGACTACTGTATCACTTTTAGAGCAGGTTGTGCATCCCAACTATGCCGGATATGTCGATACTGATTCTCTCTTCTCCGGACTGCATGGCGCATCGTTCTTCGGGATTGCTGAACTTGTTACAGCAATTATAAATGAAGACTGCGACATCAACCAACAAGATTGCACAGGTGGCACACCACTTTCGTGGGTGGCAAGAAACGGGCACGTAGGAGCGGCGAAACTACTGCTGGGGCGGGAAGATATCGATCCCAATCGCGCTGATAAGCACGATCGAACGCCCCTCGGATGGGCTGCCTTCGAGGGACATGAAGCAGTGGTCAAGCTATTTCTGGGACGAGAAGATGTCGATCCCAATCGCCCAGATAAGTATAATCAAACACCACTCAGGAGTGCCACCCTCAGTGGACATGAAGGAGTGGTCAAACTATTGCTGGGACGGGAAGATGTCGACCCCAATCGCCCAGATGAGAATGATCGAACGCCACTCGGGTGTGCCGCTTTCATGGGACATGAAGGAGTGGTCAAGCTATTGCTGGGACGAGAAGATGTTGACCCCAATCGCCCAGATCAGTATAATCAAACACCACTCAGGTGTGCTGCTGTCGATGGACATGAAGGAGTGGTCAAGCTATTGCTGGGACGGGAAGATGTCGACCCCAATCGCCCAGATGTGGATGATCGAACGCCACTCGGGTGTGCCGCTTTCATGGGACATGAAGGAGTGGTCAGGCTATTGCTGGGACGGGAAGGTGTCGACCCCAATCGCCCAGATCAGTATAATCAAACACCACTCAGGAGTGCCACCCTCAGTGGACATGAAGGAATGGTCAAGCTATTCCTGGGACGGGAGGATGTCGACCCCAATCGCCCAGATGTGGATGATCGAACGCCACTCGGGTGTGCTGCTGTGGAGGGACATGAAGGAATGGTCAAGCTATTCCTAGGACGGGAAGATGTCGACCCCAATCGCCCAGATGCGGATGATCGAACGCCACTCGGGTGTGCCGCTTTCATGGGACATGAAGGAGTGGTCAAGCTATTCCTGGGACGAGAAGATGTCGACCCCAATCGCCCAGATCAGTATAATCAAACACCACTCAGAAGTGCCACCCTCAGTGGACATGAAGGAATGGTCAAACTATTGCTGGGACGGGAAGATGTCGACCCCAATCGCCCAGATGTGGATGATCGAACGCCACTCGGGTGTGCCGCTTTCATGGGACATGAAGGAGTGGTCAAGCTATTTCTGGGACGAGAAGATGTTGACCCCAATCGCCCAGATAAGTATAATCAAACACCACTCAGGTGTGCTGCTGTCGATGGACATGAAGGAGTGGTCAAGCTATTGCTGGGGCGGGAAGATGTCGACCCCAATCGCCCAGATGTGGATGATCGAACGCCACTCGGGTGTGCCGCTTTCATGGGACATGAAGGAGTGGTCAAGCTATTGCTGAGACGAGAAGATGTTGACCCCAATCGCCCAGATCAGTATAATCAAACACCACTCTGGTGTGCTGCTGTCGAGGGACATGAAGGAATAGTCAAGCTATTGCTAGGACGAGAAGATATTGACCCCAATCGCCCCGATATGGATGACCGAACACCCCTTGGGTCTGCTGCTTTCAATGGACATGAACGAGTGGTAAAGCTATTGCTAGAACAGGAAGGTGTCAACCCCAACAGGTTGGATAAACATGACGGCACGCCACTCTCTTATGCTGCCCGGAGGGGGCATGAAGGAGTAGTGAAGTTACTACAAGCTCGGGGGTCTGTGGGAAGCTCAGATGCACAGCGACCCCATCTGTCATGAAAGACCTGAACTGAGGCTGAGCCCCGCGACATTCAATTGATTACGTTCAAATCGCGCAACATACCTTCTTTTCCAACACCACCCTTTTTCACCTCCGGAAACCCTAGCATACGCTGTTATAGCCACCACATCTCCATTCTTTCCCCTCCACATCCTTTGCACTAATCCTGCAGCATGATCCAGGAAGTTCCCCGCTGCCCTCTGCCGCGGGAATCTCACATGTATGTCGGCATTCCCCTCTGAAACTTACCGATATTTGCTAACGTTTGATCATGAAGGCACACGAGTTCCTGTTCCTTGTGTTTAGCGTACAACATCCGGGGGGTTATTCTATTTGTTAATTTACATCATTTATCTTCACTATAATTCCTCGACCGAATACATTCCCCGTTACAATTCCTCCTCCTTTTCTAATTCCCCTTTATATATTCATTTCCTCCTCGTTTTCTCTAGCTAGTGATAGAGGGCAAATTCCCAGATAAATAAACTGCACATAGAGTTCTCCCTCTGATACCTGAGTACCTAGCGTAGGCGTTCCTATAACCACGATACACATGAGAACCGACTCTAGGCATTTTGATCCCGAGATTGCGTGATCCCCGGTATCACCCCGTACCCATTGGTGTTTAATGGGAGGCGGATTTTCAAGCATCATTAATTGTATTCGCGTGCACCTCAGAAACTCGAGAAAGATAAACTTTGACCTCAGATTTGTTAGATCAGCAAAAATAGTTTTCCAATTTTTTGCTAATACACCCGAGATACTATAAGCAGCAATCCCTTTATTCGCACTTGTATAATAGGGTGAATAGATCGGGATTAGAGCAGTTTCTCCTAGTTTAATGAGTTGCGGATCAAGTACGGGAAAAAACACAGCTTATCATTTGTAACCTAAGCTCTCCCCCCGGGGTACGATACTCAGTTAGGGGGTATAAAGCCTCCCATCCTGCAAGTATGATATACGAAGGAACCCTGTTGACTACG
>Ga0307510_10006299_pt1 | contig 14155 bp, 11 predicted proteins | sample 12_EM_MG_FD_207224 | JGI IMG/M metagenome (GOLD analysis project Ga0307510, IMG submission 207224) | Populus trichocarpa ectomycorrhiza microbial communities from riparian zone in the Pacific Northwest, United States - 12_EM | ecosystem: Host-associated > Plants > Roots > Unclassified | place... | reverse complement strand
GAGGAACCCCACCCCCAACGACACCAGCAACGCGACGATCACACCCACCCACACGTTCATGGTCAGCTGATAACTGAGCATGCTCGCCGTCAACGCCGAAGTGATCACCGCGACACCCGCGGAGAGATCGAACTCCCCACCGATCATCAACAACGCCACCGGCAGCGCCATGATCCCGATCGTGGACGAGCTGTAGAGGATGTTCGCCATCGAGGCGCCGTCCCGCACCGGCGGAGCAGCGACCAGGAAGAACACATACACCGCCGCCGCACCGAGGAAGACACCCATCTCAGGACGCGCCAACAACCGTATGGGCAATGGTCGTTCGGAAGTCCGCCCGTCCGACTCAGGGACCGGCGGAGCCGGCGACGAGGAACCCGTCGCCGGAGCCGTGAGCTGAGTCATGGGCGTCACCGCGTTCCCTTGGCGGCGAACTCGGCGACCTTGGCGACGTTCGTCTTGTCGACGAAGGCCGGGCCGGTCAGAACGGGGGCCTCGCCACCGCCGCTGTAGTTGCCGTTGTTCTTGTAGAGCCACAGCGAGTCGACCGCCAAGTAGCCCTGGAGGTACGGCTGCTGGTCGATGGCCCACTGGATCTTGCCGGACTTGATGGCGCCGACCGCGTCCTTGTTGAGGTCGAACGTGGCGAGCTTGGCCTTGCTGCCGGCGTCGGAGATGGCCTGGATGGCGGTCATCGCGAACGGGGCGCCGAGCGTCGTCACGTAGTCGATGGTCTTGTCCTGCTGGAGCTTGGCCGTGATCGTCGACTTCACCGACGGCATGTCCGTGCCGTTGACGTTGAGGATCTCGGTCTTGCCGGTGAAGGTCTTCTTCACGCCGGCGCAGCGGGCCTCCAGGGCCACCTGACCCTGTTCCATGATCACGCAGATGGTGTGCTTGGCGCCGGCCGCGTTGAGTTTGCGGCCGAATGCCTCGCCGGCGATGCTCTCGTCCTGGCCGAAGTACTCCAGCAGACCCTGCTTCTTCCAGTCCTGCACGCCGGTGTTGAAGCCGACGACGGGGATGCCGGCCTTCTCTGCGGTGGCCATCACGGACTTCATGGCGTCGGGCTTGGCGAGGGTGACGGCGATGCCATCGACCTTCTGGTCGATCGCGTTCTGCACCAGGTTCGACTGGTTGGGGCCGTTGGGGTCGGACGAGTAGACGAGCTTGATGTTGTCCTTGGCGGCGGCGGCCTGTGCGCCCTTGCGGATCGTGTCCCAGAAGGTGTCGCCGGGGGCCGCGTGCGTGATCATCGCGACCGTCATGCGGGGCGTGGTGGCCTTGCCCGCGGAAGCGCCGGAGATGTCCTCCGTGGACTTCTTGCCTCCGGAACTGCTGGAGCAGCCGGCCACAAGCAGTGCGGCGGCTGCCGCCGCCGCGACGACGGGGACGATTCTACGGGAGCGGGGGTGGGATGTACGGTCCATCTTTCCGGCACCTCACTGTGCTGCAGGGGAAAGGAGAAGCGGCTGGCCGAGCGAAGGCTGCGGATCACATGCCGTTAACACGGCTGTTGCTTATGACGAGATAGAACCGTCATGCCACCCCCAGGTCAACGCTTGTAATGACATCATTTATCCATCACGACAAGATGTCTGAACATTTCCCTGACCCCGGCTAAAGAATGGCCATTACACCGAATTGGGCGGCCCTCGGCGACTCATTCCTCGAAGCACAGGAAAAACAAAGATGGCGGGGACGACCGTGGTTTCGTCCCCGCCATCTCTGTGGCTTTTACTTCACGAGCGCGGCAGCACTCCGGTACGCCGCGGCGGCGGCCTCCCGCACCGGCAGCGCGCGGTGCGCGTCGGAGAGGATCTCCACGCCCCAGGGGCCGCGGAAGCCGGCCGTCCGGAGCGCGGCGATGATCCCCGGCAGGTCGAACGAGCCCTCTCCGCACAGGCGCCGGCGGTGGACGGTGTCCTCGAAGAGCGTGCCGACGACCTCGCTGTCCGCGTCGTTGAGTTCCACGCCGACGATCCGCGACCCGGGTACGTCCGCCAGGTCGGCGGGTGGCGTAAGGGCGCGCTCGACGTGCCAGACGTCGATGATGAGGCCGCCCGCCGGGTGACCGGCGGCCTCGACGAGCCGTAGTCCGTCGTGCACGGTCCTCAGGTTGGACCAGGGCAGCGGTTCGACCCCGAGTCGGGCGCCCACCCCGTCGGCCTGCGCGGCCAGCACGGCGAACTCCTTGGCCCAGACGTCGAGTTCCCAGGGTTCGTCCGAGACGTCGGGGCCGATCTTGAAGGTGCGTGCGCCGAGCGCCTCGATGGCTCTCAGCATGGCGACCCGGACCGTGTCCGACGCGGCCCGCCGGGGTCCGTCGGCCCACCAGTCGGTCAGCAGCTCCAACTCGACATGACTGATCCCGTTGTCCGCGAAGAGCGACCGGATGCCGGCCATTCCGTACTCCCGCTCGGCCTCCACCAGGTCCGCGTACAGCAGCCCGAAGGCGGTGAATCCGGCGTCGCGCGCCGCTTCCACGCGGTCCCGCAGATTCAGCGGGCTGCGCTGGTCCGCCTCGTCGGGAGCGGCATCGCCCGCCGTGGTCCAGCACGTGGCCAGAAAATCGTCAGCGGTCATTTCTGCTTCCTGGGTTCCTCATGTTCGGATTCCTCAAGTTCACAAGACGCGGCACCCGATCACTCCGGCATTCTGAGGTGCCCTCACACGTCGGTCAATCCCTCAGAACACATCAAAAGCACATCAGGCCCGTACGGTGCTACGCGACGCCGCGCAGCACCGTGCGCAGGTGCTCGGCGCTGGCCCACACGTCCTCGACCGGGCCCTTCGCCTTGGGCTCCTCGGTGAGGATGGTGTCCTGTTCGAGGACGTACCAGCCGTCGTAGCCGCGGGCGCTGAGGTGGGTGACGATGGCCTCGACGTCCACGTCTCCGGCGCCCAGCGGGCGGTACATGCCCTTGCGCACGGCGTCGGTGTAGCTGAGCTGTCCGTCCTGGACCTTGGCGGCGAGGGAGGCGTCCACGTCCTTCATGTGGGTGTGGGCGATGCGCTCGGGGGCCTGCCGGGTGAGCTCGGCCGGGTCGGTGCCGCCGATGAGGAGGTGGCCGGTGTCGAGGCAGAGCGAGATCGCCGAGTGCTCCAGGACGCGCCGAACCTCGTCGCCGTTCTCGATCATCGTGCCGACGTGCGGGTGCAGGACGGCGCGGACACCGCGTTCGGCGGCCAGCGAGGCGAGCCGGTCGAGGTTGGACAGCAGCAACTTCCAGCCGTCGGCGTCGAGTTCGGGGCGGGAGTCGTAGCCGTCCTGGCCGGTGATGGCGGACAGGACCAGTACCTCCGCCTTCGAGGCGTCGTAGCCCGCCAGGAGTTGTTCGGCCTCGGGCAGCGGGTCGTGGCCGGGCACGTGCAGCAGCAGCGGGGTGAAGCCGCCGACGGCGTGCAGGTCGTGGTCGGCGAGGGTGCGGGCCATGGCGTCAGGTGCGCTGGGCAGGAAGCCCTCGGGCCCGAACTCGGTGGCGGCCAGGCCGACCTCGCGCATCTCGTTCAGCACCCGCTCGGGGGTCAACTGGTAGCCCCAGCCGGGGACTTCGCACACACCCCAGGAGATGGGAGCACCGGCGATCCTGTTTTGGGGGGAGGTGGTCATGCTGTGGCCTTTCTGAGATTCCGGTCGGGGTGGGACCAGGGGCGGGAACCACGTCGGGATGAGCGGACAGCGGCTGGTGGCAGGCTGAACGGGTCGCACGCGCGCGTCAACATCCCGAAGGCGGTGGCGAGGGGTGGGGTCATGGCGAGGCAGACCACCGCCGGGTCCGCCGCAGGCTCCATCGCCCTCTCCCTCCAGAAACCGTCATGACCGACCACGAGCGCGCTGATCAGTCTGTCGCCCGGGCCGTTCACATGGGCGTAACGGTAGGTGCGGCGCAGGGCATTGTTGAAGGGGTCAAAACCATCATTAATCCTTCATTGGGCACGTCTTTTTCCCTCATCCGTACTTGACGGGCGGCAGCTGTCGGCGGATAGCTTCACGTGCACGGTGAGGCGAGTCCGTACTGAGGGGAGTCCGTGCTCATGGCAGAGCGCGCCGTTCCGTCTCGTGTGGTGGTCGCGGAGCGTGTCGCCTCCGAGCTGGGCTTCACGTTGAGCTGTATCCCAGAGGTGGGCAGGCTGCTCAAGCTGGCCGCCACCTCGAAACCGCACGGAGTCGTCGCGGAGAGCGGCACCGGCACGGGAGTGGGCGCCGCCTGGCTGCACAGCGGGCTCGGCGCCGGAGCCCGGCTGGTCACCGTGGAGCGTGACGAGGAGCTGGCCCGGCGGGCGGCCGGTGTCTTCGCGGACGACGACCGCGTCACCGTCCTCACCGGGGACTGGCGACTGCTGGAGCGGCACGCCCCCTTCGACGTCTTCTTCTGCGACGGCGGCGGAAAACGCGAGGACCCCGAGCGGGTCGTCGGTCTCCTCGCCCCCGGTGGCCTCCTCGTCCTGGACGACTTCACCCCGTCACCCCACTGGCCACCACGTCACGGCGCCGAGGTCGACGAACTGCGCCTGTTCTACCTCACGCACCCGGCCCTCGACGCGACCGAAGTACTCACCACACCGTCCACGTCAACGGTGATCGCCGCACGCCGCCCCTGAGTCCAGTCCGGTCGCAGTTGGCGATGTAGTACCGGTCGGCGAGCGACCGGCTCAGTCTCAATGAGGCACCCGCTTCAGGAACAGCTCCAGTCCGGTCAGGAGCCGTTCCACGTCGTCGGTGCTGGTATAGGGCGCGAGCCCGATACGCAGGCCGCCGGAGTCGCCCAGGCCGAGGCGCCGGGAGGCCTCGATGGCGTAGAAGGAACCGGAGGGCGCGTACACGTCACGTTCCGCGAGGAAGCGGGAGGCCTCCTGCGTGCCGAGTGCGCCGAAGGCTTCGTCCAAGGTCAGGAGCACAGTGGGCGTCCGGTCGGCCGCCTTCGAGTGGACGGTGATCCCGTCCAGGGCAGCGAGCCCCTGGTCGATGCGCGTACGCAGGGTTTCCTCGTGCTGGTGGAGCGCGGCGAGACTCGCGGTCAGGCGCTCACGGCGACTGCCGCCGGCGTCCGTGTCGAGGCCCGCGAGGACGTCGACGGCGGTACTCGTCCCGGCGAGCAACTCGTAAGGCAGGGTGCCGAGTTCGAAGCGTTCCGGAACCGCGTCGGAGGACGGGAGCAGCTTGTCCGGCCGCAGGGTCTCCAGCAGCTCGGGCCGGGCGGCGAGGACGCCGTGGTGCGGGCCGAGGAACTTGTACGGCGAGCACACGAAGAAGTCCCCGCCGAGTTCGCCGATGTCCACCAGGGCGTGCGCGGTGTAGTGGACGCCGTCGACATAGACCAGGGCACCCGCCTCATGAGCGAGCCGGGAGATCTCGGTGACCGCGGGTCGGGTGCCGATCAGGTTGGAGGCGGCGGTGACGGCGACGAGCCGGGTGCGGTCGGACAGGGCGGCACGGAGGTGCTCCAGGGTGAGTTCGCCGGTCGCGGGGTCGAAGTCCGCCCAGCGGATGGTGGCGCCGGCCCGCTCGGCGGCCTGGATCCAGGGGCGGACGTTGGCGTCGTGGTCGAGCCGGGTGACGACGACCTCGTCTCCGGGCGACCATGTCGCGGCGAGGGTGCGGGAGAAGTCGTAGGTGAGCTGGGTGGCGCTACGGCCGAAGACGATCCCCGAGGCCTGCGCCCCGAGGAGATCGGCCATGGCCGAGCGGGCCCCGACGACGATGGCGTCGGCGTTGCGCTCCCCCGCCGTCACCTGCCCGCGGTTCGAGAGGGGGTTCGCCAGCGCCTGCGTGATGGCCTCGATGACCGGTCGGGGCGTCTGTGTACCACCGGGACCGTCGAAGTGGGCGGGCCCACCGCTCAGGGCGGGAAACAGGGCGCGCAGGGCGGTGATGTCGTAGACCACGGAAGTGAGCTCCTGTCGATGCCGTGTACGGGCCTCGGGGCCCCGGGTGTCCACGACGATCATCGGACATCGAGGCGGTTCGGGGCAGTGGGCGGGGGCTCGGTGTCCCACGACACGTCCCAGCACTCCTCAGGGGCGCGGAGCTGCGTCAACATACGGCTCCGCCGCGCGAGCGCACCCCGCAGGGACCGGCACAGCCGGCTCCCACAGAGGCGCGGGGCTGTGCCAACATGCGGTTCCCCCACGGGGACCGGCGCAGCCAGGTCCGGCTCCCCCCGCGCGAACGCCCCCTCGAAGACCGGCGAAGCCCGGTCTTTCAGGGGCGCGGGGAACTGCGCGACCAGCCCCCACCGACCCGCACCCACTAGACGACACAAAGCCCCCGAGGCCAACAACTCCCTTGCCAAAAAACCCAATTGAGCACCCGCCCAAGCAGCGCGGCCCAACCCGTCAACGCCCCACCCGCCGCGGCAACAACCCGATCTCCTGCGCCCGCAGCACCGTACTCACCCGATCCCGCGTCCCCAGCTTCCGGTACAGCCCCTCCACGTGCTTGTGCACCGTACGCACGGAGATACCCAGCCGATGAGCGATCGCCGAAGCGGTGAGCGCATCGGCGAGCAGCAGCAGGACGGTGACCTGGCGGGGCGTGAGCCGGGAGTCCGCCGATGCCTCCGGCGCCGCCGACGCCTCCTGCGGTGCCGTGGTCGCACGCCAGCGTTCAAGTAGCTGACGCTGCTGTTCCACGCCCGACAACAAGGGCTGCAACTGCTCGGCGGCCCGCACATGATCCTCGGTGAAGTCCCCACCCGCGCGATAGACGAGGCAGCCGGTCACCGGCGTGGTCGTGCCGGGCAGAGGTATCGCCAGGACGTGGTCGGCGTCCATCAACCGGCTGATCGTGCCCGCTGTGCGGCTGCGCGCCCACCCTTTCCCGGCCATCCGGTGCGCGGTCCCGGGGCGGCGGACGGCACCGGCCCTGGCGTAGTGGTCCGCGAACGGGTAGCCCCGGCGCAGCACCCCCATCGTCTCGTCCCCGATGTCGTCGATCCGTCCGATGTGCGCCGCGGCGGCGGGCGAGAGACCCATCGCCCCGGTCCGGTCCGTCCACTCGCCGAGTTTGTAGATCAGCGCCTCGCCTCCGCAGAGGCCGGGCAGGGCCGCGGCGACCAACGGCCACAGCCGCTCAGGGTCCCGTTCGTGCAGAGCCGCGACCGCGACCGCCAGCATGCGTTCGTACGCCCCGGCCGGCCCGCCCGCCATACGCCCTCACGATCCCGCGTGTTCCACGTCCACGTACGCGTGTACGCACGTACGTACTTCTCCCCATACCACCACGGCCACGGCACCCGGGAGAATTCACAGCGTTCCGGCAGCGCCCGCGACCGTATGGATCAAGGGAGTTGACGGTACGGATCCGCCTGCGCGGGGGACAGGCGGATTTCGGCCGTCCGGGTCAGGAACCCGAGACGGGAAACAGCAGGCAGCTGCTCGTGGCGTGCGCGAGCAGCCGGTCCTTCTCGTCGAACAGCTCGGCCTGGGCGAGCGCGGTGCGCCGTCCGCCGTTCAACACAGTCCCTACGGCGCGGACGCGGCCGGTGTCGGCCGTGATCGGGCGCAGGAACTTCACGGTCAGGTCGAGCGACGTGTATCCCATGCCCTGCGGCAACGTGGACTGCACCGCGCAGCCCGCCGCGGAGTCGAGCAGGGTGGCGTAGACCCCGCCGTGCACACTGCCGATGGGGTTGTAGTGCTCCTCCCCCGGTATCAGGGAGAACACCGCGCGCCCGTGCTCCACCTCGTCGAGCGTGAAGTTCAGGGTGGCCCCGATGGGCGGTGCGGGCAGACGTCCGCCGATCAGTTCCCGCAGGAATTCCAGACCCGTGGAATGGCCTACGGCGGCTGCCGAGACCCCCGGATCCTCCCACTCGTACGTACGTGAGCGTCCCATACGGTGCTACCTCCCCAGCTGGCTTCCTGAAGAGAAGCTAGATCTGTCCGCAGCTGGCTGTCAATGACAGAGCCAGGTGGCTAGGGTGGTCGTATGGAATGGCTCGACGTGAGCACGGAGAACTGCCCGGTCCAGAGCACGCTCGATCTCGTCGGCGAGAAGTGGACCCTGCTGATCCTGCGGGACGCGTTCATCAGGGTCCGTCGTTTCGACGACTTCCGGCGCCATATCGGGCTGTCGGACGCGGTGCTGTCCGACCGGCTCCGCAAGCTGGTCGCGGCCGGCATCCTGACGACCGTGCCCTACCGACAGGCGGGGAGCCGGACCCGGCACGAGTACCGGCTGACGAGCAAGGGCCGCGATCTGTGGCCGGTGCTGATGGCCTTGCGGCAGTGGGGCGAGACGTACGCCGCCGACCCCGAGGGGCCGGTTCTCGACGTACGGCACACCGGGTGCGGTGCACCGGTGCGTGTGGTGGTGGAGTGCGACGGGCCGCATGGCGCGCTGAAACCGACCGAGGTCACGGCCGCGCCCGGACCCGGAGCGCGGCCGGTACGAATCCCGCTACCGGAGTGAATGCTTGGGCGACGCGGAGCCGACCGTGAGTGAGGTGCCGTCGCCCCGGTGGACGGTGGCCGTGGGGAACAGCGGTGCGCTGCGCACGAGTTGGGCGGTGCCGGGCACCTCCGGGTACAGGCCCAGGCTCGCCCACACCGCCCAGGACGACATGGCACCGAGGTCATCATTGCCGACGAGTCCGCCGGGGACGTCGCTGAACAGCGTGGACAGGGCACGCTGGACGACGGCTCCGGCGCGGTCGGGGTGGCCGACGTGGGTGTACGCCCAAGGGGTGCCGAACGAAGGCTCGTTGCCCAGGTAGGCGTAGGGCTGATCGGCACCCGCGTTCAGGCTGCTGAAGAAGGTGTCGAGGCGGGTCGTGACAGCGGCGTCGCCGCCCATCGCGGCGAACAGGCCGGGCAGGTCCTGCGGAACCATCCATGTGTACTGGGCCGCGTTGCCCTCCACGTACTCCGTCTTCTGCGCCGGGGTGAAGGCCGGCCAGGTGCCGTCGGCGGCGCGGGGCTGGAGGTAGCCGGTGGCGGGGTTGAAGAGGTTGCGCCAGTTCCCGGAGGCGCGCAGCAGGGTGTCGTAGGTGGTCGAGTCGCCGAGTCGGTGGGCGAGTTGGGCGAGCGCGTAGTCGGCGACGGCGTACTCGAGGGTGGTGGAGACCGAGCCCCAGACGCCCTTGGTACCGGCGGGGACGTAGCCGAGGGAGTCGTACTGCTCGTGTCCGGGGCGCTGGCGTTTGTCCTGGCGGTCCGCCAGGGCCGTGCGCAGCAGGGTGGCGGCGTCGAAGTCGGTGCCGCCGAAGGCGTGGATCGCGGACGCGATGGCGGGCAGCGGGTCGCCGACCATGACGCCGCTGCCGCCGTTCGCGAGGGTCCAGCGGTCGAAGTACCCGGCTTGCAGGCCCTGGTTGAGGACGGACTGCGCGATGTCGGAGGCCTCGCGCGGGGCGAGCAGGGCCAGCAGCTGGACCTGGCAGCGGTAGACGTCCCAGCCGGAGAAGTTCGCGTACTGGACGTGCCCGGCTCGGGTGCGGTGCACGAGGCCGTCCATGCCGGTGTAGCGCCCGTCGGTGTCGCTGAAGACGCTGGGGTGCAGGAGGGCGTGGTAGAGGGCGGTGTAGAAGACCCGGCGCTGGGCGTCCGTGCCGCCGCCGACGGTGACGCGGTTCAGCCACTCGTTCCAGTCGGCGCGCACGGCCTGCCGGATCGTGTCGTACGGCTGTGCCTTCTGCTCGGTGAGTGCGTTCTGGCGGGCGCCCTCGACGTCGACGAAGGAGACGCCGACCCGTGCGGTCACCGTACGCACGCCGGGCGCGAAGGAGACCATGGCCGCGCCCGCATTGCCGGCGGGGTGGGAGGCCTTGGCGAAGGGCTGGTCGAAGGTGGCGTGGAAGTAGAGCCGGTAGCGGTTCTTGGCCTTGCAGAAGGCGCCGCTGTCGCTGTAGCCGGACAGCGTGTTGGTGCCGATGTCGACCGATCCGCTGGCCGCGGTGAACGCCTTGGCCGCGTCGATGCTCACGGCGGCGGGGCGGGTGTCGCTCGCCGGGTAGGTGAAGCGGGCGATGCCCGAGCGCTGGGTGGTGGTCAGGTCGGTGCCGATGCCGTTGTCGAAGGTGACGTGGTAACTGCCGGGCGCCGCCTGCTCGTTGGCGTGCGAGAACGTGGCGTACGCCGGCGGTTCGGCGTCCTGCGTGGGCATGAAGGGGACGTTGCCGTAGGCGGCGCAGCCGGCTCCGGAGATGTGCGCGAGGCTGAAGCCGCGGATGCGGTTGTCGCCGTAGGAGTAGCCGCCGTGCTGGTACGTCACCGTGTCGGGGCTCCACTGCATTCCGCCGAGCGGTGCCGAGGCACCCGGGAACGTGTTGCCCGCGCCGCCGCCGTGACCGAAGTCGGGGCCGCCGGGTGCGGTGCCGACGAACGGGTTGACGTACCGCGCGAGATCGTCGACGGCCCGGGGCCGGGGCGTCCCGTCCGCCCGGACCGGGGCGGCGGCCGCTCCGGACGCCACGAGCACCGAGGCCGCCAGGACGGCCCGGAACAGGGGAAGTCGCACCACGTTTCTCCAGCCAGACAGGGAACCCGTCGCCCGCGCGGCGCCGGACCGCGAGTGTCCCCAACGCGCCCCCACCTGGCGTGCCGCCACACCGTCCGGGCGTGAGGACCAGCCGGTCGGGTCATCATTCCGCCGCTTCTCGCCATCGCCGGCAGGGTGTGAAGTGGACGTGATGCGCGTGATGTGCGGGAAGGGAGGCGTCTGGAAACATGGGCGCCGTACACGGCGGGGGTGGCTGATGCGACGGGTTCGGGTGGCGCACGGGGTGATGGGTGCGGTTCTGTTCGGGGTGACGGCGGTCGGCTGTTCGGGCTCCGGGGGCACGCAGTCGGCCGGGACGGGGCATACGACGACCGCGCCCCCGCCCGCCTCCGCGTCGGCCTCCGCCGTGACGCGGGGTTCAGGCGACGGCCAGGACCCGTGGCGTGCCTGGACCAGAGACCTCTCCGGCTCGGAAGGGGTACAGGTCTGCGGTGCCACGGCCCATCAGGTCGTATGCGCCACCGGCGCGGACGGTTTCGTCGGGCGGTCCCGGACCGACGGCGCGGTCAGCTGGACCGTACCCGCCGCCGGCAGCGGCAAGAACCTCGGACTCGTCGTGGACAAGGCCGACGAACGCGCGGTGACCAGCGGCGGTCGCACACTGCGCGCCGCGAACCTGCGTACCGGCAGGGCGGCTTGGTCCCTCCGGCTGCCCGCCGACCGCGTGTACACCGGGTTCGTCGCGGCGGACGGAGTCGTCTACGCGCTCGACGCGTGGAGCAGTTTCGACCGCGAGGCGAACGTCACGCTCGGTGCCTACCGGGCGTCCGACGGTACGACGTTGTGGCACCGGACCGTCGACGCCGACCGTTCCGAAAGCCCGGTCGCGTTCGGTGGGCGCGTCTACACGACCGACGCCTCGAAGGTCACGGCGCGCGGCGCCCGTACCGGCGCGAAGCTCGCGGCCTCTCCCTCGGGCACCAAGTGCCCGCACCTCATCGCCGGCGGCGACTACCTCGTGTGCTCGGGCAGCGCGTACACGGCCGAGGACACCTTTCCGCCCCTCCAGCGACTCGACCCGGGCGACCTCCGGCCGCTCGCCACCGCCGAGGTCAGCGACCAGAAACCCGAACGCGCTCTGCTCTCGGCCGACGGTGTGCTGATGCTCTTCGAGGTCAGTCCGGAGGACTCCAGCGTCGGGGACTGGAACGCCTACGACCTCAACCACCCGAAGAAACTGTGGAGTTACTACACGACCTCGGCGGAAGCCGGCCTGGTCGGCGGGCGGTTCGTGACCTTCACCCCCCGCAACGACGCCGCCACCCGGGGACACCTGATCAGCATCGACCTGCACGCCGGACCGGACGCGAAAGGAGACGCCGCACCGCGCATGGCACCGGCCTACCCGGAGACCGTGGGCAGCGCGTACCCGGCGCTCGTCCTGCCGGGAGGCGACCCGCACTACGTCGTCATCGAAACGATGGTCCATCACATCCTGCGGTCGCTGCCGCTGCCCTAGGAACAGATGCCCAGGGACCAGAGCAGGAGGAGATGGGTGGCATGGTGATCGACCACGATGACGCGGGGGCCGTCCGGCCGTCGACGCTGGCCTGGGTGAGCCGACGGCTGGAGGTCGGTGAGCGGGTCGTCCGAAGCGAGGCGCTGCACGGCGGGATCACGGCCGAGATGAGGCGGCTGACCATCGATGCGCGGGACGGAAGTACGCGTGACCTGGTGCTGCGGAGCTTCGTCGACCCGTACTTCGTGGAGCACGCCGAGGTCCTGCTGACCCGCGAGGCCGACGCCCTCGCCCTGCTCACGGGAACCGACGTGCCGGCTCCCGCGCCGGTCGCGGTCGACACGACCGCCACGCAGTGCGAGTACCCGTCGCTCCTCATGACGCATCTCCCGGGCCGGACGGTCCTCGACGACGAGGAGTTGGAGGCGCGTGTCCCCCTGCTGGCCCGTCAACTCGTGAGGATCCACGCACTCCGACCCGCCGACCGGCCCCCGGAGTACAAGGCGTGGACGACCGCCGACAACGTCGTTCCTCCACCTGGCGCCGACCCGGTGACATGGGCCGCGGCGGCCGACGTGATCCGCGAGCCCGCGCCCCCGTATGAAGGGCGTTTCCTGCACCGGGACTTCCACCCCGGCAATGTGCTGTTCGACGTGTCGCCCCCGAGCACGGCAAGTCCCCGTATCACCGGGGTCGTCGACTGGGTGCAGACCTCCTGGGGGCCGGCGGACCTCGATGTGGCGCACTGCTCCAGCAACCTCGCCATGCTCCACGGCCCCGCCTGGGGTCTGCGGTTCGCCGAGGCGTACGAGGAGGCCGGCGGAGTGCTGGCCGCGACCGCGGACGAGCGGTTGTACTGGCGGTTGCTGGACGCCCTGGCGTTCGCGGCCGGCGTGGAGTGGGTGGCGCGGCCGTGGCGCGAGGCGGGGAGGGCGGAGCTGACGACGCAGGCCGTGGAGGAACGGCTGGATGCCTACGTCGCCGCTCTGCTGGACGCGCTGGGCTGAGCCCGGCGTGGTGCGGCGTGAGGGGGGCGAGCCGGCTTCAACGCCCGTTCCCTGAGCCATTTCTGACGGGCCGTCCGTTGCGGTTCGGTCCTGGGACCGTCCGCCCCTGTTCAGTCCCGCCGGCCGGCTCGGACGACTCGGTCGACGACCTCCTCGGCCCGCTTCGGCTGTTCCGCGAACCAGTCGCCGAGGTGCTCCCGGACCGCCTCCGCGACGCAGACCCGCACATCGGCGTTGCCCAGCAACGTGCGGGTGGCGCCGAGGTATTCGGGTTGGTCGAGCTTCACCGAGACGACCGCTGTGAGGCTCTCGACGATCAGGTCGGCGCGGGCATCGAGGTCGGACGCGGCCGGCAGGTCCCGTTCCCGCGCGAACGCGGTGACCGCGTCCACCACTCCGTCACGGAAGCCGTCCACGTGCGTGCCGCCCTCGTGAGTGGCCAGGCTGTTGGCGAAGCCGCGTATCCGCGCGCCGCGGGAGCCTCCCCACAGCAGGGAGACCTCCATCGTCCCCGCCATCCTCTCGTCCACCCGCTCGAAGCCGAAGACGTCCGACTGGAGTGCCGCCCCCGCTTCCGCGTCGAGGGCCGCCACGAAGTCCCGTACTCCGTCCGGGAATTGGAACAGCACCCGTCGGGGCCCGTCCGCCGGGCGTTCGTCCGTCAGCGAGATGGCCAGACCCCGGTTGAGAAAGGCCAGTTGGCGGAACCGCTCCGCCAGGACGGGGAACGAGCACCATGTCGTCTCGAAGATCTCGGCGTCGGGCCAGAAGGAGATGGTCGTCCCGCTTCCGGTCGCCGAGCCAACGTCTCCGGTCAACGGCCCCACGGCGTCGGCCTGTTCGACCTCGGCACCGCGCGCGTACTCCTTGACCCACCGGGTCCCCTCGCCCCGCACCTCGACCGTCAGCCGACTCGACAGGGCGTTGGCGACGAAGAGTCCCATGTGGAAGGGGGCGATGACCGTAGCGCGCCGGCCGATGGGGCCGGACCCCAGATGGAAACTGGTCAACTGCGCTTCGAGGTCCGGGATGCTGGACCCACCATCTCCCGCACCATCATCAACGACCCGCACGCCACCGTCGGCCGTGAGCGTCACGTCGACGGAGCCGGCGCGGCCCGCGAGGACCTCGCTCACGGCCCGGTCGATAACCTCCAACACGAGGTGGTACAGGCCGCGTTCTCCG
>Ga0307510_10006297_pt1 | contig 14155 bp, 5 predicted proteins | sample 12_EM_MG_FD_207224 | JGI IMG/M metagenome (GOLD analysis project Ga0307510, IMG submission 207224) | Populus trichocarpa ectomycorrhiza microbial communities from riparian zone in the Pacific Northwest, United States - 12_EM | ecosystem: Host-associated > Plants > Roots > Unclassified | place... | reverse complement strand
TTGATAGTTTTCTATTTTCTTTTGCTTTAGCCTAGATAACATCCAAACCCCCCCCCCAAATTGCATATCATCTAGCATAAAAATCTGACTTGAACCTTCCTCGTAGGATCCACCCCTTGCTTGCTCTATACTATCTTGGGTGTTGTGTTTGAAACTAGGGTAATTAATTTGTGCGACCGCGACATCACAACAATTCACCTATGCTCTATGCCTACTCAACCAATCCATGCCCAAAATCAAATCAAAATCATGCAATTCTAGAGGCAAAAGGTCTACCCTTAATTCCACTCCCCCAATGTATAGCGTCACCCCTCTATATATGTTGTCAATATCTATATTCCCTCTAAGAGGTGTTGTAAAACCTAACAAAAAGATAGTATTAGGCTGACTTATGCTAGGAAAGAATTAAAGGAAACCAACCGGCCTACTCTAGGTGAAAATTGGAGGGGGGAAAACCGACTTATCGTAGGTGGGAATTGTGGGGGAAGTAACCAGCCCTAAGATAACCCAAAAGTGGGATAAGAACAACCACAACCAACACTCAAACACCTCTATCTCATTTAAATAGTGAAGCTTCACTATTCATATAAATAGAGAAGCACCATGAGAAGTCCAATTATGATTAAAGAAATACCATTAGCAAGTCCAAACTTTTTAGTATATTGTGTAATATATGTGCAATTGAAAATGATACATCATGATGTAAAGCTTTTGGCTTATTAAGTGTTATTAAGTGTGTGTTTGATATTATGGTAGCCTTTTGTTGTTGTGGTTTGAAAAAATATATTTTTAAAAAGCTATAAATTATAGAGAGAATTTTCAGTTAGACTTATGCAAGACTATTATGTTTTAATTAACCAAATACTTTTAAAATTTTGGTCGGGACAATACTATCTAGTTGATTGAACGATCAATATTTTTTTTTTCTTTTTGGTTGAAACAAGCTTTTTCTTAACCAAGTGAAGCAGCATGAAAAATCATGCTCCAAACAAATCCTAAATAGGTTAAACACTTATAACCTAAAGGAGAAAAAAAAATAAAATAAGACTTACTCGTTGATATGATCTTGAAATAACCAAATTATTAAAAAAGTTAAGTGAGCTATACATAAGTAATGGCTCGTACTCGTATTAATGTTCATCTCTTACTCTTCCCATGATTCATGGTAATTATTATTGTTTTAACATTAAATTAGTTTTTGTACATGTAAATTAAATTTAATTAATTAAAATGAACGCATTCATGATAATTTAATAACCTTGAAATGATAAAGAATTATCACAGTATATGATTTTTTTTTTTCAAAACAGAAGAAGTTGTAGTGAAAAATAAACTTACAATCCCCTGATAAGAAATGATGAACAACTTTCTTCACAAATATGGGATTGTGAAACATTCTTTTATGAATCCATAAAAGGACATCTATTTCATGCTTCGTTTTGTGGCTGGACATGAAATTTGGCTTCCTCTTTCTTTTTGACCGTCAAACATGACACGGTGGGCATGCATGTGCTTTTTAACTGCCGCGAGCCAGATCGACGTCGTTCTGTCTCAAAAGCAATTAAATAAATAAATGCATACATCTAATCTAACCTCCAGAAGTCGAATATTTCAATTTGAATCTCTCTCTCTCTCTGTTTCGCACGGCACCGTTTCTTGGCAATACTAGGGTTTCTCTGCAACTTCAAAATCGAATCCTTAATCCTCTTCCTGCAACGTCAAAACCCTATCTAGTAGAGCTGTTCAGTCAATTAATCAATCTAGGCGACTATAATTTTAGGGTATTTGTAGTTAGGGTTAGGCAGAATTAAAAAAACGAGGTTCGGTTTTTTTTGCAGGTTTTTGTTTGATAGGTCAAAACTATGTCAATGGATTATGATTATCCACTTCAAGAAAGGCAATATGGAGATAACGTAATTTCCTTTAATGGCCGTGACGAAGACAATCGACAACAGCAGCGGCAAGAAGAAGGTTATTATGAAGAAGAAGAAGAACAGCAACAACAGGAGGGAGAAATAGGTAGTGGAGGGATTGAGAGAAATCAGTCAATGAATCATCACTATCATCACCACAATCGTGGCTCTTCATCTGCAGGGTTAGTTTGTACTCTTTCTGTGTATGTTGTGGGGATTTTTGGCTTTTCTTCTTGTTTTAGAGGGTTAACTTAAATCAAAAGCCGATCAGCATTTGTCGCCGCAATAATTGTGATTGGGGAAGTAATTTGTGGGTTTCTTTTTTTGTTGGTAGAAAACTCTTTGTTGGTGGTGTCTCCTGGGAAACTACTGAAGGTAACATTTCAAATTTTTATACTTTTTTTTTTATTATTATCTTAATAATTTATTGTATTAGAATTATTTATGTCTTGTAGGATTGAATTGGGCATTTGAATTCATACAATCCATTGCAATTTGAATAGCTAATTTGTGTTATTTTGTTGCATTTCTCTTAGTTTATTAGTGGGATAATTGTGACGACATTGAGGTTTAATCATGATTTATAGTGCTGACTTGTCAATCCATACTGCGATATTTCACTCTGGAAAGAGTCTAGATATTCAATTTGTGACTGTTCTTGATTGTTTATGATGAGAGGATTGCATTGTAGTTTTTTAATTTACTTGTGTAGTTGCAATATATTTAAGTCTATGGAATGGTTTTGGCAATGGGTTCTGTTATTTGAGGTATTGGCAGGTCATACCTTGATCAAAATCCATTAGCAGTTGGGATCATGCTGAGCTCTTTCTTACTCTTAGTATTACTGATCTCTCATGAACGCAATGTAGGGAAATCTGTTCGGTTACCTGCCTTCTTAATTGCTGCAAGCTAGTTTTCTGACACTTGGTCAAGAAATTTGAGAATATGTGCCATTCACCCAGTGAGGAATTGCTGCTTAGTTCTACAGCATCATGGACAGCTACAAGGGTAGTTGTCAGCTTGCATGCATACTTCCAAAGGACTCGTGTTGCTCATTTTTCTAAACTTATTAGTACTTAAGTAAAATTGAATAGATGACAATGATAGATGAGAACTGATCCAGTTTCTGGTTTTGTGAATTTTCATGAGCGAAACTGAGACCAATGAGCTTAAAATCAACCAGCCATGTTGTCTTCTTTGTTTCACCATTTGGTGTTTGCAATTTTTCTGATTTGTTATCCTTGGCCAGTAAATTGTCCTTCAGCACTGTCCGATTTTTTTTTCCCAGTCCATTTTATTGTTCTGTTAAGCCTGATTTGTTGTCTGTTGTCATAAAATTCTCCTTAGGTAGCTTTGGATCTCTTTCATGCTAATGTCTATCACATCCCTTTGGTTTCAGAAACATTCACTAATTACTTTAGTAAGTATGGAGAAGTCATGGACTCTGTAATAATGACGGATAGACATTCTGGAAGGCCACGAGGGTTTGGCTTTGTAACATTTGCTGACCCTGTAGTTGCTGATAGGGTTTTGGAGGAAGACCATGTTATAGATGGAAGAGCGGTAACATTCACTCACTCATTTCCTGACAACATAAGATTTCCAAGTTTCTGATAATTTTTATCCATCGCTCCTTTATAAAAGTGGAAATCTTTGTCACTTGGGAGCTTACTCTGTTGCATTCTTATGCCAGGTGGAGGTGAAGAGGACAGTTCCAAGGGAAGATATGGAGGTTAGAGTAACAAGAACAAAAAAAATTTTTGTTGGTGGAATACCACCATCTTTGACTGAAGGTAATGTAGCTCAATTTTCATATTGAATTTCTCTTTTCTAAATGAGCTAAATTGATATGCTCTCTGGGCTCTATTGTCATATTACAGATGAATTAAAGGAATACTTCTCTGTTTATGGTAGCATTGTTGACCACCAGATTATGCTAGATCATAAGACTGGAAGGTCTAGGGGATTTGGGTTTGTCACATTTGACAGTGAAGATGCTGTTGAACGAATCTTTTCAGAGGGCAGAACACATGAGCTTGGTGGTAAACAGGTAGGTTATAGTTCTGCTGAAAAATGACATCCCTGTCATCCTACTGGATGATTATGATATGGCATTGTGAGATGTTAATAACTTGAGCCCTTGAATATAAATTTTAGGTGGAAATAAAGAAGGCTGAACCAAAGAGAACTGGTGGTGATCATGGCAATGCAACAAAGTCTTATGCTGGATTCAGAAATGGTGCTGGTGGTTTTGGTGCTGGCAATAGTTCAGCAGGTCGTTATGGTCGAAAAATGGGCAGAGAATATGGTGGGTACAGTGGCTATGATGGTTATAGTGGTTATGGCAGTTATGGGGGAAGCTATCCTCCTGGAAGCACTGCTGGTTTTTATGGTGGTTATGGAGCATATGGTTATGGATTTGGATTTGGTGGGCCAATGATGTATGGAGGTGGTGTATATGGAGGAAGTGGTTATGGTACTCCAAGTGCTTACAACAATGCAGCTGAGTATGGTGGTGATAAAGGATATGGGAGAACTGGTGATGGTGATAGTTTTGGCAGTGGTAAAAGATATGGTAATGGTGATGCCGTTAGTGGTGTCTATGGCAGTACTAAGGGGTATGGAGGCAGTGCAAATGGTGGTGCTGCTGTTACTGGAAGGTTTCATCCCTACCGGAAATAGAAAGATTTTCCAACAAGACAATGGTATGATTCATGGCAATTTGATATGAGAGATGTCATCTACATTCTCAGTAAGAGTAGGCTGTTCTCAGAAAACTGATGGATATTCTGTTGTTGCAATCTCCTTTTTGCTATTTATACAAGGAGGCTGAAATGGTTATAGAATGTTTCTTGTAATTGTGAAAACACAAATTCTAATTTATGGTATTGGTCAGGTTGGATTTTGCAGTAATTGGTTGTAGGTAAACAGGTCCTTGAAGGAGTTAACACACACATGTATTAACTTAGTTGAAACTCTTGTAGTATGTGACAATTTTACCGTTAGATAGAAGGTTGTTTTGAACTTATGTTTAGGAACCATTTGTTTAAGTAAATTATTTTTTATGTTTGGTAGTTTCATGTAAAATAAGTTGATAAATATATTATAATATTTGACTATATCATGGAAAATAAGTAGAAAAATAACTTATAAAAATAAAAGAATTTTCAAGTTTGTTAAAATAATAAGAATTAAATTTAACAGATAAAAAATTAGAGTATAAAATTTTTAAAAATAATTTGATTTTATAAATTATTTTATATAAAATAATAAAAAAATGAAGATCAAGTAGATGAATTTTTTTTTAATTTTATAAAATATTTTAAATAAAATAAATAACAATAAAAAATAAGAACTAAATTTGATAGATAAAAAAGTTAAAAGATAATAAAATTAAAAAATTAAATTTTATAAATTATCTCAAATAAAATAAATAGCAATTAAAAAAATAATGACCAAATCTAATAGATGAAAAAAAAAAATAACAATCAAAAGAATAAGGATCAAAGTCGATATAAAAATCAAATTAAATCAAATTTTATGAGATAAAATTAAAAACAAATCAATAAAAAATATATTTCAATAAAAAATTTAAGAACCAAATTTGATATAATCAACAAATAATAAGATATTTTTGAATTTTTCGTAACTTCTAGAAAATGTTTTCTGCAAAAACAAATATATATATTTTCCTGCAAATCAAACCAAATTTCTCCTTGACTAAAAGTCATTTTTCATTGACCAACTTTTATAATGATAAACAAATACAAGAAAGTTTTAAAAATAATTTTTAAAAAACCACTTTTCATAAAATTAATCATAAAGGGTGTATCTCAATTGGTCAGGGCTTGTGTTTACTCCCCAGAGGTCACTAGTTTGAGTCCCACAAACCTCAGGGTTATTAGAGGCTTACATGGTCGTTAACTTCAGGGCCCGTAAGATTAGTCAAGATACGGGCAAGCTGGCTAGGATATCCACCTTTTAAAAACAATACAATACTTTGTTTATCAAATATTAGTAACAACTTTGTGCCCCAATACTGCCATCCATTGTTTTGATAATCTATTTATTTATCTATTTGAAGTTTGTTTGATATTTTTGGAATCTTTTACAGTCAAATACTCATATAATTTATATCGTGAGGCCTCTCTCTTCACTTTGCATCAATCGTAAGTGAAATTAACCTTTTTTTAGGCTAATTTGATTTTACAGGTCTTCTTTTCTTTTTCTTGCATTTCATAGCCGAGTATTTGATATTATAATAGTGGTTTTTTTTTAAGTATTTTTTACTAGAAAATGTATCAAAATAATATTTGATTTTTTTAAAAAAAATTGACATCAACACATCAAAATAATCTAAAAACATAAAAATTAATTTTAAATAAAAAAAATCAAAATTTTTAAGAAGCGCAGCTAAGCCACAAAACAAACGGCCTCTTAGAGTTTCATTCTACAAGTAATAGATTATGAAAAAAAAAATACTATTTGAATTTTTTTATCGCCTCAACAATTAGTTAATTAATTAATTAATTAATTTTAAATCACTTGTCATATTACAAGAAATTTTATGGTGCTCAGGAAGTAACTAGTGATTTCCTATTAGTCTCACTTTAAGGTAGGTTTGGTTATTGTTCGGGACAGAAAAGATGAAGGCAATGAAGACAAGACAGAAAAGAAGACGAATACATGATTGTGCTTGGCAGTGATGTATAGGATAAAGTGACTGTCTATGTATTTGTTTTTGTTATAATAGACAAGACATTATAAAATATAAAAAGTCAATTTTACCCTTAATATGTATTGTTATTAAACTTACATATTTTAAAAAATAATTAGATATATATTTTTTACTTTAGTTTATATTGAGAGTCAAAATTAATAATATTACAATAACCCTAGTTATAAAACTAAGACTGACTTGACGGGCTGTCCCAGAGCCTGAACTAGTCCGAGTTTAAGAAAAAATAGAAAAATGATTGACTCAACTTGACTCAGTCAAAAACTCAGGTTAAACCGGGATAAACAAGGGGTCAAATACCCTTTGACTTTTTTGAAAAACATTTTTGGTCAAAACAAGGTTTCTTTGATTAGTTATATTTTTTTGGTTAGTCAAATGACCCTCCCGACTCGTGATCTGAACGTTGTCTCGGGTTAATTCCCGAGTTGAGTTTTAAAACCATAATAATTAGCATTTTTATCCATATGTTGACTCAGATAGATCAGTATTGACCTTCCTAGTCAACTCTCTAATTAGGTTTTAAAATTATGATAATAACAACTTCTATCCTTACATTTACCAGGGTCAAGCCAGGTTAACCCTCCTGACATGTGACCCAGACTTTTTTTTGGGTCGACCCCCGAATTGGATTTTAAAACTATGATAATAACCATTTTTGTTCTTATGTTGACCCAGGTCAATGGTCAACTGAATCAGATTTTAAAATTATGATAATAACTATTTTTATTTTTACACTGATTCAGGTCAACCCGATTTATGATCTGAGCTAAGCCCCAGATCGACACCCGAATTAAGTTTTAAAACTATGATAATAACTATTTTTATTCTTATATGTTTTCGTTGGACAATTTTGAAATTGAGAATTTTTAATAGGGATATTTAAGAAATAAAATTTATTGTTTCTAGAGTCAAGTTCTCTTTATATCTTATGCTTTGAAAGTACATAAATTCACTTCAAAATTGTCTTAGAGATAGATTTATTTTTACCTTTCCATCTCTGTCTTTTCAACCAAATATATTTCTATCTCAACTATCTTCGTTCCTTCTTTTCCAAGATAATAACTAAACATTGCCTAAAGAAATAGAAAGATACAAGTAGGATAAATAAATTTTAGGTAAAGATATTCTTATTATTTTTTATGGGTTATAAATTTTATATTTTCTCTACTTTTTATATTGTTTTTTTCTTTAAAGTGGATTCAATAAAACAATTAATAGGACGCCACGAGTTACTTTCTAAGTAGTATAATATTTTTTTGTCAAAGGACAAGTAATTTTTGATAATCTTGTTTAATGATAATATTTTTTTAAAAAAATAAAGGTCATAATCCGATTATAATCCCTTTCCAATTGAATTGTGAAACATAAAATATGAACTTGAAGTTGTATTCTTGTTGACATGGTTAAAAATGAAAGGGAAAAAAAAGTGAATAGGAAAAAAATAGAAGAGAGAACCCCTGTTTTGCCGCTACTTTTCTTTTAGATAAAATAAAGTCATTTTCCTTCTAGGCTTAACTAGATTCGTGGCAGCTGCTATATTGCAGACCAAATCAACCTTTTTTTAGAGTAAAAAAATCGTAGATGACAATAATATTTTTAAAGAAGTAGAGAAATTCGAGAGTTAGGTAATTGATTTTATTAGATTTAATAATTTTAGTTAATTTAATAATATGATAAAAAAAATTAACAACCACATTAGATAAATCAAACAAAACAAAATTGGTCAGAGTCAACTTGAATTAACCCGTGAAATCTGTGACCTGACATATGAGATCAGGATAACTCCATAGAAAGATGTAATAAAAAATTCAATTGTAAAAAAGGATCTAAAAAAAATCCAAGTTAACCCGAACTAATTTCTCAAACTCGTGACTCAGGTCTCGAGGTCGAAATTAATCCATAGAAGGCAAACCTAAAAATACCATGAAGCCAAATTTCCTATTAACAAAATCTCAATCAACAAAATGTCAATGAATGAAATTGAAAAAGAAAACTTCAATAAAAAAGGATCTAAAATAATATCAATAACAATTAAAAGAATAAAGACTAAATTTAATATGAAAATAAAATGAAATAAAATATTGAAAAATGCAATTGAAAAATAAATTCAATTAAGAAATTGATTAAAATAAACAAAAATAGCAATTAAAAGAAAAAATGATCAAGCTTGACAGATTAAAAAAATCAATGGAAGATGGAATTGAAAGAAGATTTCAATTTTTTGAATTATTTAAAATGAAAAAATAGTAATAGAAAAACAAGGACCAAATATGAAAGAAGAACAAATTAAAGGGCTGCTTTGAAAATTTACAAGGAGATACATATAAATCGAGTAGAGAGAAAAGAATGGGGAAAATAGAAGAAAAGGCATTTAGCGCCAAACCAAAGGTCCATTGATCACATGCACTACTTAAGGATGGAATGGATACTTTGAAGTTTTAAATGCCTCTGTGAAAGTAGGAGTTTGGCCATCGAACAACGCCACACGTGTCGTCCAAAGAGCATAGACAAAGCCACACGCGTCAATGTGAACAATACTCGTCATCCACCTTTTAATATTAAATAATAATTTATATCTGCTAAAATATCAAATTGTCCCTGATTCAACTTGATAACAACACAAAAACCATAATGAAAAGAAAAAACCTCTAGATGCAAGATAAGGATAATTTGAATTCAATAACAATGTAGTCATTTTACTGTGCTATTAAAAGGAAAAAGTTGAAACAACACTTTCATGCTAATTCGATATTTTTTTTTGCTTTAAAAAGTATGTTAATCATTTTATTGTACAAAAAACAACAAAAATACCTTATTACCTCCGTTGCTCAGACCAACCTTTTTGTTAAGAAATGGTAAAATAATTATATTACTATTTCAATTCATGGTGCCAATGAGTCTAAAGCTACATTAAAGTTTCTAATTTGATACTTTCACATTTATTTTATTTGAAATTTGACTTGGTATTTTGTTTTAGTTGCTTTATATATAGGGTTTTCATATTGTTGAGGGAAAATCCCAGTGCTCAGTTGATGCTTAATTTAACAAAATAAAATAAAATTATGTTTATTTAAAATAATTAAGAGTTAAGGGACTAAAATTGAAACTGAAACAAGAAAGGGGTTAGGGTTCTTTGATCTTTTCTTCTCTCCTTGATGAAATCTACACCAAAATATTAACCTAGAGTGGTTAAAAAGAGCCAATGAGTGATAAAAGAGAGATATTTGGATGGTTTAGAGAGTTTAGAGAGAGGCTGGAGAGAAGATATATTGATGGCAGAAACTCTGACAACTATAACTCCACCTTCCTCCATTGGATTATAATGATATTTGGATAGGTTGTTCTTCTTCATGTCTTGTACATTCTCACTGGAGGGATCTTCTACATCGTCTTTGTGTGCAAGATATTGTTGAAGGAACATTTCTGGGAAAATACACTTCTGGACAATTTTCATCGCTGACCATTTTCTCCCCTGCCCACCGTTGAATCGGGCTATGATTTGGATATGTTTTTCATCCAGATACGTTCTAGATTATTAACGGTGGACATTGGAAACAAACACTCTGAACAGAAGTTATGCTTCCTGCACAGTAGGTCTACAAGTTTCAAGTAAGTTCTGTTAAACCTAAGTTTCTGGAAATTGCAATGTTGGATGAAGTTGATATTTGGATATGGTATACAATAATGAATTACAACTTGATCATATGGATTGTATAGAATGTTATTCGTTTGTGATTTATAGTTGTTTGAAACTGCTGTCAAATTGGTTCATTTGAACCGAAACAACCCCAAAATTAAAAGGAAATGGAGCATTAGATAGACTTGATTCTTTGGAGACTTTAAGGCTACTGTGATAGCCTTGAAAGTCTATGTTTAGAGGTGGCTAGAGTAACAACCTTAAGTGTAGAGTTGTTAGGGATCAAAAGTGTCTCCAAGAAATTAAAGCAAGGCTGTTATGATAGCCAACTAATGGGTGTTAAGGGGCTGATTTGGACAGCCCAAGAACATAAAATAATGGGAAATTAGAGTCCCATATAAAGTGATTAAGATGAGGTAAGTTTGAGTTAAGAAATCAGCTTGGAAAAGTTTGCACGGTTCGGGTTAACGAGTGACTATGTGAACGTGAAATAATGATCTAATTTAGATATGAAAATCTTGCATGAAATCATATAATGATGCTTGCTAGGTGATAAGAAAACAATGAAAAAGGGAATGAATTTAAATGATGGTCTTGTGTGGAGCAGGAGAGGCATCGATTGCGGGACCCCAAGCTAGTAGAATGGGACCACTAAGAGGAACAAGTAGGTGTTTACCATATCATCTCTTTATATTTTAAAGAGTTTAATACATTCTGAAATTTTATTTGTTTATGTTATATGTTGATTTACGATAGTAAAGGACGAAAAATTTGAGAGTGGAAACAAGATTAAACATGACGGCTTCTGTCATGAGTGTTGCCGGGAAAAAAAAATTATATAAGGTTACTATGCTTGTTATTCTAATTTCTAAGGATAACTCGGATGGATATAAAAGCCGGCCACACGAGTGGGGGCAAGGAAAGTTAGCCGACCATATGAAGAGCAAAGAGGAAAAGGGGAAAATTATGGTTTTCCTTATTGAATTTATTATAATAGGTTGTTTTTTTATGTGAATGTGTGTGTGAATTGAATGAAATTAGCATGAAAGGAATGAGAAAACTTTTGGTTCCTTAAGGCCATGCTTTCGGCCAATTATGCATCAAAGGGAGAGGATGTTTAATTTGACATATTTAGCTTGATGATGTGTGTTTAAAACAATGCTTGTTGAAATAACATGGAAATGAGGAAAAACAATGCTTGTTGAAATAACATGGATTGTGTTTAGAAGAATATTGTTCGGAAAGTTAGTAAAATCGATAAAAATATTATATTTTTGACGTTAAGAGGGAAGATTGAAATAGATAGAATAAATTGGATCTTAAAAAGTTATTTTTGACACTCTTATACACTCTTATATGGTATGTGATATGGCTATGAGTTGAGATAAAAGAGGGAAAGTTGAATTGTGGATGTTATGTGTAAATGGAAAGGTTGACGAATCTAGAAAAATTCATCTCCTAACTTTTAGAGAGAATCTGAGTAGGAGGATGAGGGAATTAGGATAAGGTTCCTTAATATGAATTGTAGTTTTGGATGTTGACTAACTAAGAAAATTGATCTCACTCAATTTGGAGCTATAGAACTCCAATTATGGGTCACCAATCGAGATTGGGTCATGACAGGCCCTATAGGGCAGTAGGTCTGATTTGTTAACGAATAATTTCAGGTGTCTTAGGGGTAGAACTGGGTTCTCCTCCCTTCAGGGGACTTGTAGAGCTGTGTCTTAGCTTTCCAATGAGACAAACCTCACTTGAAACAGAGTCCTAGAACTCTGAATATAGTCAAAAAAATGAGGAGAGATCGGAAGGCGACTCTACTGGCAGATTCGAAAAATCGCTAAAGCAACTAGTTAGACGTGTTAAGGGTGAAAATTGGTCTTTTCCTTTCGGGTAACATGTGATATTACATCTTAACTTTCAAAAGAAACGAGCCATATTTGAAATGAAAATTTACAATGATAATTATGGTCGGACAAAGAATAACAATATTAATGGGTGAAATGAGAAAAACATAAAAAATAAAGAAAAGAATAATTGAAAGAAAGACCTATATTGACTATTAATATGATTATTATGAAATGTATCCTTGAATGAGGATAATTTATAAGATATGCCTGTGAATTCAGGAGGGGCAACTGTTGCGATGTCGCGGTCGCACAAATTAATTACCCTAGCTTAAAACACAACACACAAGATAATATAGAGCAAGCAAGGGATCAATCCCATGAGGAAGGTTCAAGTCAGATTTTTACGCTAGATGATATGTAATTTGGGGGGGTTTGGACGTTATCTAGGCTAAAGCAAAAGAAAACAGAAAACTATCAAGTGAAATTAAATAAAATCAGAAAATAATCAAGAGAACAAACCTTGGTCACAAGTAAACGTTCACCTACAGAAATCAGAACTGATCATGAAAACAAAACATCAATTTATATTCTGAATATTTATCTCTTTTTAACATTGATTAGTTAACGGATCCGCCATATAACTAACCCTAGCCATCACTAGTAATTTAATTCAATGGCAGCCTTAAGAACTAGATAAGTTGATTAATCAAGAAAAAATAATTGTCCGCAGTCTATGTTTGATTTGATTGAATGTTCTCCCTAAGATTAATAACATAGATTCGCCACAATTATTAAACTCAGTTGCTTCACAAGTTTGTGTACCACAACTTCAGTTTTGATATCAAACTTAGCAATACATTGTCTACAATAATAACTTAGAGTCCACTCTAGCAATTAAAATAAACAATCATATAAAAAATAAGCATAGGAGAACAAACATATTCATCATATAAACTCGAAAGAAAAGGTAAAATAAATCTCACAGTTCTTGAAATCTGAAGATTTCCGTGTCCTTGCAACCAAGAAAGAAAGTTTAGCCTTGCTGCTCTAGCAATTAAAATAAACAATCATATAAAAAATAAGCATAGGAGAACAAACATATTCATCATATAAACTGGAAAGAAAAGGTAAAATAAATCTCACACTTCTTGAAATCCGAAGGTTTCTGTGTCCTGGCAACCAAGAAAAATAGTTTAGCCTTGCATGTTTGTTGAACAACTAATTAAAAAGAAGGAGGAATGCATGATTTCGGGTTTCTTAAAGGAAGGGAGCATTTTTCTCTTCTTGGCTGGCTACCCTCCCTTCTCTTCTCTCATTCTTTTTATATCCTAGGAAACCCTAGTCTCTATTTTACAAAATAGTCCTCCCTTAAGTAGACAGTTTACATTTAAGTACTTCAATAACTATTTTTCTATAAAACAAAAAATATCAAGGCATTTTATATATAAAACATAGGCAAAACACTAGTTAAATGTTGGTGAAACTATCGAATAATATGGTTGCATCAAATACCCCCACGCTTAGCTCTTGCTCGTCCTCGAGAAAAGATAGGTAAAATCAAATTGAAATTAAATTAAATCAAATCAATATGACTAATCTACTAATCTCCCATCAATATCCAAGAATATATGCATTATAAACAAGAATACAATAAAGAAGGATAAAGAGTATAAATTTTCATGAATTTATTTACATGCAAACTTCAAAACTCAATTAATCGTCGGGATTTAAATGAAATCTATGTCATTACAAAGTGATAGGTTCTCTCATTGATACACTCCAACACTCACGTGTTTAAGGCTTATATATTTAAATCTCTCAAATCCAATCAATGAATATGTTCTACCATAAGCATGCTCTTCAATCTCATTTCCATTACTAACATATTACAATCAATGCATGAATCAAAAGGTCTTATTTTCTGGTTGTAATGGGGCTAAGGTTAAGGTGAGGTAAAAGAGAGTAAAAGAAAAGGTTCAAACCAAAGAAAGTAGAGCATTCTAAAAAATGATATTTCAAA
>Ga0307510_10006296_pt1 | contig 14156 bp, 7 predicted proteins | sample 12_EM_MG_FD_207224 | JGI IMG/M metagenome (GOLD analysis project Ga0307510, IMG submission 207224) | Populus trichocarpa ectomycorrhiza microbial communities from riparian zone in the Pacific Northwest, United States - 12_EM | ecosystem: Host-associated > Plants > Roots > Unclassified | place... | reverse complement strand
GTTTTGTGTTATGATGACTCAGTGAGTGAGTTTAAAAACGGAGAGAGCGAGTTTGTAATACACGAACACGAGCTCTAATTTCTATGTATACGTGTGTGTGTGTGGGCCCTGCTTGTTTTTAGGTCCGGTCATCGAGTGCCACGTTTTTTAAGGTTTTGTTTGAAGGATCTTGTTATTAACGGGATGAGTCCAGTAGGAGGCTGCCACGTGGTTACAAGAACCAGTTCCGATCCAACGGATCAATCCGGAGTTTGATATGGGCAAAGTCAGTAAAAAAATCCTTTTATTAAAACAATCAAAAAGTTTGGTTAATCCAAGTTAATTTCCAATCCGTGATCTGTATTTGAATTAATCGAGCCTTATAGCTACGACAAAAAAATAATTTGCCAGAGTTATGAGTTAATCAATATAAATTTATTAGAATAAATTATATCATTTTCCAAAATAAATGTTTTGTGATTTTACGGATTAAACCTAATTCCCAATTTGTTTTTGTGTTTTAAAAGTGTTTTTGAAAAAATTATAAAAAAAATAATTTTTTTTACTTCAAATTAATATTTTTTAGTGTATTTAGATCATTTTGATACGCTGATGTCAAAAATAATTTTTAAAAAATATAAAAAATATTATTTTAATATATTTTCGAGTGAAAAACACTTTAAAAAACAACCACAACCGCACTCTCAAACACGCTCGAGTTGGGTTTGTAATTAAAAAAAACCACCATTTCTATTATTAAAACTAAACCAGCTGAAAAGCAAAAGAGAATTATTTTTATTTTATTTTTTACCCATGGATCAACCGAATAACATATTCAATGGCTCTCAAAAATAAATATAAATAGTGCAAGAGTTTTTTTTTTCTCTCTCTCAAATATAAATGGATGCTAGCAGATACCCAATGAATCAGCTTCTTCCATGTCAGTTTGCACAAGAGAATGTTCATTACATTAAAGATGCTTTCGTCCAATATTTTCATGAGTTTATTTAAACCGTGTAGGGCAAGGCACTAATCTCATCTCTTCTAGCATCTGGTGTGAAGATTATGAGACCCCTTTGAGGTGCCATTCCCTCAGCTTGTGACTCCATATTCCGTCTAATCTTCTTCTGAATCCTGCCATTTTTCAGTCATTGTCCACGTCCACAAGAAGTGTTCATAGGAGGAGGTTAGCCAAGTCAAAGCAATTTTCATTGCTCGTACGTAATCAAGCTTCTCAACCAATGCAGATGATCCTTGCCTTCTTGGCACTTGAAGGTTAATCAAAAGTTCATCATATTAAGGCAGGAATATCATAAATCTACCAGAAAAAAGAAAAGATTTTCCAGGAATGAAGTAATGTTTGCACACAAAAGGATAAAATAGTACAAATCAGTAAATGTCAAGAGAAACTTAGCAAGGTAGATGTCTATTATACAAATATATGTAGTATATGCACATAACAATCAACAAATTTAGTATGAACACTTGCTCCTGTCAAGATATTAACAAATCTTGCTATGGATATTGAAAACAATGTAGGAGTAGATGAAAACCACCCATTTTCCCCATACTACCTTCTCTCTTCTCCACATTAGTAATCAGACCGGGTAACATTTACATGTAAAGCTAAAAATGGCAAGCTTCCATGATAAAGAATTGCGGAAGAGGAAAAGGATAACTGCCTGATGAAAAGATAAATTAGACAAACATTGTAGTCATATGCAAGTATAGAACACTCTTCAACATCCAGCCGCCTTCAAAAATTTGTCATAAGGGCTTGAAGGTGGTAATCTGAAAGAATTTTGTCCGTACTCGAGTGAGCAGAGGGCGAGTTGATCAGGTGCTCTAATTTGATCCCTCGTAGCTAATGTTAGATCACATTGCAGCAACTCCACTTTCTGAACAACAAATAATTTGCAAGTAACTTTATCAGTACATGAATTATGTTTTAATGAGATAGCCTATCTGCCGAGTTATAAAGGCTAAAGGTTCTGGGAACCTTCACCTCCAAAAGAAACACATGAAGAAGGCGTTTGCATCACATGTATATCATACAGTGGTGCAGGAACATCCAAAAACCATCCAAGGCCTTGGAACAGCGAGATCCAAAACCAAAATGAAAGACAAAAGAGATCCAAACACAAACTTTCAGGAAACTCCTGAAGCTCAAACTTCAGGTATGATAATGACAGCAGTGATGGTGATGATCAAAACATCTAATTTTGACATCACTAATGTTTTTGTTCCTGGTGGTGTTATTGATAACAGTTTCAGTTATAATGTCACTACCAACAAACCCAAGGAATGATGCTCGAGTTATGTATTCGTGCAAAGGGACAAGACAGGACAAAAAGTAATATATTTGAAAAGGCAATATATTCAATAAGCGTGGCCTGTGTCTGCAAAAGTAAACAAACTCACCACATCATGTACTGAGGTGTCCTTCTTTTCATCTGTGCTGGGGAAAACCTTGGCTTCCGGTTGATGCTTAAAACTATGTAGTATAGACATTTTCTGCTGTTTACCAGTAACGAGAGCTTCACACTGACTCTTCATTTGGTCATAAGGTACAGGTGTAGAGGACACCTGGGAGCTTGCAACTTGTCGAGCAGTTTCCAGGACCTGGATAGAGCACTGACAGATTTAATTTGCAAGGAAGTGTGAAGCTAAGACAGGTAGTCATCAAGAAAAAATAAATCATAAAGTATCATAAAAGGCTGATTTTATCCTCGGCTAGAAATGGATAAAACAAGACATTCCTGTTACAATTACCGTACTTTTCTCTCATACAACAACTGTACCAGATGTCTGGGAAAGAGACTATTTCTTGAGCAACCCCACCCCCCCAAAAAAATATAAATAAATAAATCCTAACCAGTACTTTTTTTCTTGTCTTTTTTTAAGTTTCCCAAACTTATAATTTTCAATACATTCCACAACAATTCAACCCTTGTTCCTTACCAGGGACCACAGGTCTAAACAACCTAAAATAGGAAAGAAATGCAGCCAAGTAATGGCATTTCCATCTAATCAGTGAAAAAATAGATGAAACAAGACGTGCTCCTCTTACTGATTCCAGAAGTTCATTGACACTTAGAATGTCAAGTGTATGGACAGATATTGATGTTTTGCGACCTGACTGGCTTCCATTAAGTTCCGTGAAGGTTTCATCATCCGTCAAGGCAGCTGCAGGCATAATCTGAGACAAACCCAATAAAATAAGTGAACTGGCACACAATTGCTAAATGTAAGACAGAAAACATTATCTTAATGATGTTACCTCTTCAAATGCCTGAAACTCCATTCGGGCAAGAGGGGAACATGGCCTAGGTGTATCCATAAACAGGGGACCTCCTAAAGGATATACATCATCAGGTGAAAAATCCTGTAGAAGTTGCTGTTTTATGCCTGATAACTCGTCCTGGAAAACAAAGAAAATGACAATTTTGAAATAAAGTACGCCTCAAATGTTGTACAACCCTTTTGAGACAGAATACACTGTCCTCGTTGGAACCTTGTCAAAGGAAACAACACAATTAACAGTGAAACATCTACCTACTACCTGGGGTCCTGGGAATAATATTCAAGATTTTCCAAAAACTCCAGAAAAGCATAATTATTCTAAAGCATGAGCAACTTATTATAGTAGATGAGAAAAATTTATGTGGTCTGTGTTTCTTAATACTTGTCTAATTGCAAAATGGTATTGACTTGGATTAAATTGATACAGATCCTCTTCCTATATTTTTTAAAAATACATTCCGTTCTTTTTCTTCGTATTTCTATGCAAGTGTGTTCATTTGGCACAATATTCACTCTATTTTTTAATGACATAAATGTGGCTAGTGCTATTCACCATGCAACTGTTGCTCGTAGAGATTCAGAGCTTGGACCTTTGGCCATTTGAAAAGTCTTATATCAGATCTAGAAAAGACAAATTCAGTAGTGATATTGTTAAGAAAATGCATAAATATAAATCAGAACATCACCTCTGATAATTTGACAAATTTTGTCATGAATCGGGATATCAGGGTTTCCTTCAAATGACTATCATCTACTTCTACGCATGAGAGAGATTTTAAAGCAGCAACACCATCATCCTCTGAACCATATGCTATTTTCCCTTCATCAGATTCTACATAAATAGCTTGCAGCTTGATATCTTCAACTAATTCAAGATAAGGGTCAGCCTGCCAAAATAATGATAAATGGATGCAAATGTGTTAAAGGAAGCTCCAAGGGAAACATGTCTTAGCCATAGGAAAACATAAACAAAACATTATCTTCTAAATGGTAATGGAAAAGGAAACTAACTGTTTTTTCCGTTAGAGAGACTTTAACAAAAGGAATTAGCTCTGGGAGATTTCCTGCCCTTGCTGCAAAAATAAGCATGAACGATGCCAAGGTGAAGAGGGACCTTCTGCGAGATGGCTGCAGACCTGCTTAAAATTGGATGCAAGAGATACATATCAGAAGTAAATTTCACCAACATAACCAGTCTATCAATTTCAGAAAATAAACTTCACAAGCAATTCAGAAATCATAAATCAGGGATCTTTTAGTAAGAGAAAAGAAGGAATTAAAGATAAAATCTGGGTAGTCTGTCTCTCACATTATCACCATTCACTATATAACATACACCTGTGTGATTCAGCAAAAATCTTAAGCAAAACCATAGTTTTACATTAATGTTTCATTTTTATTGCATGATTAAAAGAAAATCAAGGCAATATTGTGAGAAATAGATGACCAGGAAAAGCAAGTTTGGGAACGCAGATAAAAGGTCCGTCAATGTGTGTATAACAGTGAGACTGGGAAGTGTTAGTGAAATTCTGATCTCACGAATGGCAACATCTTGCTACATTCAGACATATACAGTGCCACATGGGAAACAACCATTCACCTCCAAATAAATGCTGTTAATCCTATGACCAAAATATTATCATTCACTAATAGATTCAACTTACCTTCTTGATCCAGAGAGATGCTCCTAAGTGAGAATGCCAGCTGAAAACACCGAACTAGAGCCACGTGACTTGAGGTCTGTAATAACCAAAGTTCATCAACACACAGGCCAAGTATGGCCATCAATTTGAAAGCATTAGATTCTTCAGTTATCTAAAACTGGAAAATTTGAAAGAAATGGCAGAACATTGAACTTCTTTTCTGGCCATGCAGAAACCCCTCTCAGTAATTTTCTTCTCCAGATTCAATGTTAGTATCATTGCAAGGAGAAAAGAATCAACGGTGAACTGAGAAAAAAACTTGCTGGCTTGAAGCACCATTCTAAGTTTAAAAAATTCAGAAGGACCCCAGATATACTAAGCTAAGAAATTAGAGAGCTTGAAAGGAGATTGAAGTAAATGCACCATATGCTAGCACATTGTAAGCATGACTAACCTTAGATCGTGTGAAAAGCAAAGCAATGTTATAAGTATGGCCCATGGCCTCAAAATTTGCGGGCATATTCTCTGCAGATGTTGCCTGAACCCATATTGATGAAAGCAGAAGACTGACTTGATGGCTACTCAATCGAAGGGAAGTTAGCTGCAAGCAAGCATTCAACTGCATGAGACCATTTTTCCATCTTGGATGTGAAAAAAAAAATTCAAGTTGAAAACTAAATAAGCTCAAGTTCAGAATTTTGGAGCTCCATACTGTTTTTCCATCTAAGACAGCATGCTTGAAGCTGTTTGAACGATCATGAGAATCATGTTTTCCACTGTTATCTGATATTGGATTGCCTTCTTCCCATGATTTTCCATCCATTGAATCAACATTATCGTTGCTTTCATCCTGAAAGGAGAAACTTTTACTCCTCTTTTGTGATGCTGATGGACCAAAAAACCCAGAAACAGCTTCAGAGGTTTTCTTATTCTGGTCTGACCAAGGAGAAAGCAAGGATGGCATAAGCAAGATAGAGAAGACACTATGTGCTCCAACTCTAGTCTCATGGTCTGGGTGGGCCATTGCTACAAGCAATTGATGGAATAAAGCATCAGGAAAAGCCTGAAACAGATTACAAAGCATAACCTCATTACTTGAATGGTTTTAGAGATTAGAACGCAAAAAAAGTAAATGTACATTTATTTACCTTTTTGTGATATGATATGTTAGGGATGGAAGAGATAATCCGTGCAGTTTGGTGAACAGCCGAGATAGTTGTTCTAGCTACAACAGTAGTGGCTGAAATATTCTCTAAGAACACAGCTATCGTATCAAGTATGGGTCCCACATCCCCCACCTGTTGATTAAAAACAGCTTTTGTACATAAACTACATGGAGGAAATTTTTTAAAAAAAAAAACAACAACAACAACAACAATTTATACATTATGATTCACTCCCAAACTTCTTTGCAAATACAAATTTACATGCATATTAAGATAAACCATGGTTTTAATGTTTCAGAAGCCACAGTTTCTGTGGCACTGCTAGTTCATTCCATAAATTAAATGAAGTGAAAACTAAAGGAACAACTGCAAACCTTATTTGAGAGCTGTGCAATACAGTTTTCCAAGGCAACCTGAAGATCAGCATTCATTTCATCGCTGCCATCCTTAGGGCTGGATGATTCAGAAGAATTTTGCAGGCACTTTCGTAAATGTTTCATCAAGTCAGATATTGCACCAATGATAGCAACTGTGGCTTGCTGCTTTGCACTTTGTCCAAGTCGTGCTGTGACATTAACAATGTCTACCAGTAAAAGTGGTTGTTTGGCGACACTCTTATGATCCAAGTGCTTGACCAGGATGGATAATAGCAAATGCGAGTTTTCTCCTGAAGTTAATATAAGCAATATCAGTTATGTATACAAAAAGGTTATCTGAATTACAGTAGAGTATCTGAGACCACACACACGGCCTAAAAACACAGTGCATCAAGTTCCAAACATAACCTGATTCAACCAGAAGCGACTGCAAAAATGTCAAAACAGGATAGGCAACTCCTTTTTCTAGGGACCAGTGATTGTTAGCATCAAAGTTCTGGAATAGAGGTTCAAGAACACGTCGTATTGTTGTAGCTTCCTTCGCAAGTCTAGCCATGTTACATAAACATACCCTAGACCAGTAAGATGGACTCTTGGAAGTATCCCTGTTTTAGATGAAACGGAAGCAAACAATGTTACTTGAAAAAAAGTTATTGCCTCTAAACACATAGCATCAAACCAATAAAATAGGCTTACATTGCAAGGTCCAATTCAGGCTTGGTTGTAAGGTCTGATAAGGAAACCTTCTTGCTTATGTCTGGGAAAGATGAGCCATTATCTTCTGTTTTAAGCACACCTTGAACCCATTGATCTTCCATTGTATCTGGATTCATTTGGAAATCAATGTAGTTCTCCAAAGTGACTGATATAATCTATTTCAGACCAAAAAAAAAGTGTTCCAGTTAATACCAAAAGCCAACAATTGTCACATGTGTTTGCTAATGTCAAAGGCTTTGATAATAAGGGTACATAAGAAGGTCTACTCACACTGTCAAAATCCATCGAGATGTGAGCTTGCTCACCCATGAAACACACCTAGAACAAAATAAAATTAAGAATGCATCAATGGAGTGACAATCAATGCATCAAAGGAGTGACAATCAAGTGTGCACACGAATAGAAAATATGAGAATCTTGGGCTACATACAATAACAAGAGAACGATAAAAGGCCATGTAAAGATGAAAAAATTATGAGAAGTGAAATGTTAGATATAAGAACATAAAAATGCATAGAGAAAGTTACTGGAAAAAAGAGTTAGGTAAATTAATTTTCCTTCCCCTGGAAAAAAACAGAACTCGGAAATTAATTTAATTGTCCCCAGGTTCTTGGGTTATCAACAAGTCAAATCAGTATTCTAGATAGATCCAAATCTGATCCCTTTAAAGTTCTACTATCAAATAGGATCAGCAAAGAAAATCTAGGTGGGGGGAAACTAGAAAAGAGAAAGTATCAAGTACAATTTCTAAAAACCTAGCAATGCAACTGAGTCATACATTTATCTAAACTACATGTGCCTCATCTTTAGAGGAAAAGCCAATCATCAGAAACAGCAGCAATTCATATGATTGCTGAAACATAAAAAAATCACAAAAACACCCTTGGGTGGCAATTCCTTAACAAGAGACATTTGAACCGGCAAAAGAAACTGTACCATGGAGCCCAGCACTTGCAGCCCTGCTGAACGCAAACGTAGAGTTCTTTCGTTATTTCCAGCTTCTTGTGCTAATTGACAGAGCTTAGGAATGAGGCCTTCTAAGTTGAACATATATGTGCCATCCATCTATATTTTTATTGAATAAGTTAGTATCATATGCATATGCGCCATTTTATATAGCTTTATGTCAACATTACTCTCACAACTCTAGCTTTATCCGTTACAAACCTGGCAACTTATAAAATCAACAAGAACATCGCAAGCCAGAAGCCGTAAATCATCCTTCCCAGTTTGCTCCAAAAGAGTCCGAACAATGCTCAACAAACTACTGGCAAATAGAGGCCTGCATGTATTGAATAGCACCAGCAAATGTCATCAAACAAAAACAGCTACTGTTAGAAAAAAACAACAGGATCTTAATATCATTCCAAAGAATAATTTGTGACTGTCTATATTACTTTGTAGATGTTATTCTGACTGTATATACTAATCAATTGGCATCAATAACGTCCCAATTTACTTCTCTAACCATGTAGCTTTAATCACATATACATTATCTTTTCATTTTACTCTCAATTATCAGTACAGTTTCTTTTTCTTTTTACAAATTCTAGTCAAATGCTTACAATTCTTTATTCATAAAAATTATTAGCAGCTTAAGGGGAAAAAATCCTAAATGTGGCATTAATTTGTGGAAGCAATTCAAAACTTAACAAGTACACATTAAAAAGGTAAGATTTCAAGGTTATATTCAACAACTTTCTAATTGAGTGGTTTTGGCAAATAGTGTCCAAGTCATTTCAAGTCTAAAATGAATAGACTTACATCTGCTCCTTACATGACGATAGCAATTTCCTATAAATGCACACCACAACCTTTACAGATCCAAAGTTCTCATGCCGCAACTCCTTGTAAAATCTTTGCTCCAGGGTATCAGTAATCTGAGGAGCAGAGAGTAAATGTAAAACTAATAGCCAATGAAAACCAAGTTATATAATTTGGCGGGTAGATGGAAACTACAAAGCTTGTTGAAGATAACTTTTTATGTGAAAATTGAACCCCATGAACACATCATCCTTGCAGAACACTGGCCAGTTTTTTGTTTTTTTTTTCCTATAAATTCTACAATATTTAGATAGGATATTGCAGTTCATTAAAAAATTCAATTATGACCAGAATCAACTGTGAGACAAGATAAAAAGCTTGTGTTCACATCAAGACCAAATAATTACAACAGGGAAAAATAACTAACTATTAGCACTTAAAATAAATATTAAATGAAGAGCATGCTAACAAGAAAGGGTAAAAAGGACAATCACATGTAAATATAAACTAGTATTTTCCTTATCCTTTAAACTTGTTAAAGAAAATAACTGAACCGATGAAATGTTAAATCTTGACGAAATATTTAAATGCATGAATCTGCCAGGTAATGGACTCTCAATGAATCAATAAACAGACCTTGGAAATTCCTAAAGGGGAATCAGTACACAGACCTTGGGAATTCGTAATGGGTTCTTTGAAGCATACTCGCAAAGCTTCCCGATTTTCCTATCATTTGGTTCAGCCTCCTGCAAAATGCCGGTTGCATTAGCACAAAAGGAAAAGAACAAAAACAAAGTTCCACACCACTGTTTTTATCAAAATAATGTTGTCTTTTCCCTGTTGGATGGATGGAGAGGGTGAGATTAGTCATAAGCCTTTGAAAGGCTTTAAGAAGGAACTGCCAAAGCTATAGATTCTTCTACTGGCAAGATGGTGAAATTCCTTAATTAAAAAATCACTGGCATTTGGACCAAGTTCACTAATAATACATTCATGATTCTTGACAATGATACCAATGATGGCCATGGCTATAAATGTAGCAATACAAATGGAGTTCACTTTGATAAGATGTGCATGATGAATCAAAGTACAAATAAAACCACATATACATCATCACATAAACTGCATTTCAACCACAAATGGTCCATTTAATCCACACTAGATTAACAGTACTACCACGTTCAAAGCACAAGAAGAGAGTGCCAACTCAATTCAGTATCCTTCCAAATCATAGAAAACCCATAAAAATACTTGCAAAGACAAAGCAAGCTACCATGAAACACATAACAAATCACCTGATTACGCGGCAAGATATCAGCAAGCAACTTCTTGTATCGCTTAACGGGCTGTCTTGACCTTGCCCTCAGTGAAGGACAGAAGAAACACAGGCTACCACAGGCGGGCACAACCCGTCTTGACATAACCCCCATTTTATCACCAAATGAAATTCAAACCCCCTCCTCTTCTACAAAATCAAACACCAGGAAAAAAAAAAAAAAACCAAAATTCAGTTCACAGTAATTCAAATCAAATTCACTGTCAACAATCTGCCAAAAACTCACTGACCCACATAGCCAAAACAAATCAAATTCACATTCTTGTGACACAATCAACAAAATTTTAAAAACCCAGATGGGATTTTGGCCCGTAAAGGAAATAGAAATCAATAAAATGCCAAAAACCCAGGGAAAATAATCAAAATTCTAAGTCTATAAGCTACATAAATTAAATAGAAAAAACAACCCACCAATCGAAATATAAAAAATCACAGTTCTTCACATAACCAAAGCTAGTTTCATCACGATCTGAAATAGCCCGTAAGAAGCCAGAATGAAATGCAAAAATTACTAATAGCCAGAAAAAAAGTAGATTAATTAATTATCAGTAAACAAATGTTAACAATAAAAATTGAATAAAAAACAATTTTGAAAAATAAATTGTTACCTTAGAAAACAAACAAAGAAAAAAGCCAATGATGGGGAAGAGGGAGGTTTGATATTTCTTCCCCGGGGCCTTTCTTTCTATCTCTCTCTCTTCTTCTCTGTCTTTTTTCTTTTGCAATTATTATTTTGGACAGCAATAATAAATAATAGTTATTATTTTAGAAATGGATTGTATGCTAATGTGACAGGCTGGTATTTATTAAAAAAAATCACTCTTTATTTAAGTATATGAATGGATTAATTTTGAGGTTATATTTGTAAAATCTGTTAATTCTTATTGGAATTTCCTTTTTATATATATATAGTTATAAAATTGATTCCAAGGGTTGAAATAAAAATTATTAACATTAAAAATATAGTTTAACTCTCATTAATTAAAATAATGTTTTTTTTAATTATTATTTTTTAATATTAAATTATCTTTTTGAATTATTTTACTTTTATAATACGGATCACAGGGGAGATTAACTCAATTAACTCAAGTATTTTTTTTAATTTTATTATTTGATATTGAATTGAATCAATGTTTTTTTAAAAAAATAAATTATTTTTTAATATTAAATTATTTTTTTATAGAGTTGTGTCGATCTCAGGACACGGATCTCGGTTTAATGAGGTGACCTAGTTAATTCAGGGTTTTTTTTATTTTTCTTGATTATTATTTTTAATTTTATAATTTTAATATTAAGTTGATTGTGAATTAGGCTTCATAATTTATTTTTTTTGCTTTCTATTAGGTTATCCCGGTTTCTTAACTTAAGAATAATGCTTAACAAATTAACCCAATTTGATTTTAGTTGTTTTGTGTGTCATTTTTTAAAATTAATTTTTTTTCATTTTAATTGTTTAATATTGGTATTTTAGTTCTTTTATATGAGGATACCTTGGTTATATGATCAATATCATATATTTTGATATTTTAACCCCAGTTAAATCAAGTTATTTATTTAATTTTTAAAAAAATTTTATTTCGGTCTCGTGACCTGAGTCACAGGTCCTTCAACATTAGATTTGTCTTTTATTGGGTTGTCTCTGTCTCATATCTTAATATTAAAAAAAAATACCATATTAAAATTTGTTAAAGTCAAATTATGTTTTCACAAGTCGTCCAAGTTGTTTTTTGACCCGTATAATTAATTAGGTAAACTTTCACATGATTTAATTTTTTTATTATAAAAAATATTAGCAATATTCTTTTTATATTAAAAAAAATTGACTTGATATACAGCATAACACTGATTAATAATCTAGTGTACTCTAAAATGGCAATTCCCTTGAAATATTGCATTTGATGAATTGTAATGTTGTAGGGAAATCAAGATAAGGATTAAAAAAGTCACTATATTACTTTTTTACATGGGAATGATAATTACCCTCCATCCTGATGAATACCAAACCAAATTAATTAAAATATGCAGATAATTTTTTAATTGAGTTTGGATATGACTGGAGTAAAACTTGAAAACAAAAAAAAAATCAGATTTCTGGACAAGACATGTCGTCACCTCTGCACAAGAATTTAAAATTTTCCATGCATATTGTTGTTGTCGTTTCGATGATTACAGAGTGGAGTTGATATTTTTGAGGTTTGATTTTGAATTCTGGAGAATAAATTATGTTGCCATGTTTAAATTGAATACTTGAGATTATTTAAAATAGTATTTAAGCTTGGCTTGTTGCCTTCCATCTAAACTCGAGCTTGTTCATAGACAAAACAAAAACATATATATATAAATATTAATACAGTTATTTTTTTAAAAAAAACCTGTTATTTTATCTTAATGTCGTGTATTGACTTTAATTTAAATGTTAAAATCATTTAAAACTTTATTTTATGTGTATTTTTATAGTTAATTTCCACTCATTTTATAATAAAGTAGCTTATTTTAAGAATGTTTTTTTAATAACTATTTTCAACTATATCTTGAATCGAGTGGTAAATTGCTTGAGTTTGTTCATGAAAATAATAGAGTTTTAAGAATGGTGTTTAAGAGTATAGTTGCAGTTGTTTTTTAAAATATTTTTTACTCGGAAATGAATCAAAATAATATTTTTTTATTTTTTAAAAATTATTTTTGACATCGGTACATCAAAATGATCTGAAAACACAAAAAATTATTAATTTAAAACAAATAAAAAAAATTAATTTTTTTAAAACACTTTTAAAACATAAAAATAAATAAATTTAAAATTATGATCGAAACTGGTTTGTTTAAGTAACAATTGAGTGTTTTCGAAACTAGCTCAAGTAGTGTGGTTTGTTTTGCATCCCACACCTTATTTATCTAATTTTGAAAACTCAAATAGTTACGATCCTTTAAACAATCTTGAATAATTTCTTTTTGTTACTATAAAAAAATTAAAATCAAAATATATTCTCAAAAAAAAAAAATATATATATATATATACATGAACACTGGTTGATTCGCAAAAAATTCTTGATGAATATTTAATGATATTTATTAGTTATTTTTTGAGATCTACTTTGAAAAAAATAAATAAATAGAGAAAAAATAAAAATAATAACAATATATTTATATATAATTTCTCTTTTTCGTTGGTATTTTTTAAAAAATACATCTAGAAAAATAGCTAATAAAACATCATAAAATTTCTCTTATTGAATAAGTCATAATAAAACAACCCTTCTTGCAACTTCGTTGAAGTCAAAGGAAAATATCCAAGACGAGCCTGAGTTGAATAAGTCATGCAGCAAATAAGGATAGAAAAATCGAAACACATGATTCTTTGCTTCATAAATTAGATTCTTTGTTTAGGAAATAAAAATTATATAAATCACTCTATTATTTTTCATATTTTTCTTAATTTAGACCCAATCACCGACACAATAATCTTATTTTGTTTCCCTAAACTGGATTATTTATAACAAATTCTAGGTATAATTATTAAACTAATGGGTTGACTTGAGAAATTCCTCCCAGGATACAAAATCTAATTCAGGTTGGTTTCTAGTTAAACTTTTTTAAGAAATTAACTCTGTAAATTTTAATTATTTTAATTGAATTTTTAATAAAGTAGTTCATCTAATTAAAATCATTCTAAATTGATCAAATTTAATAAAAAAAAATGTTGACTCGTGTTATATAAGTTCATCTACACTTTAATATTTTTAAATTATTTTAATGTATTGATATTAAAAATAATTTTTTAAAAAATAAAAAATATTATTTTAATATATTTCTAAATAAAAATATTTTTAAAAACAATCAAAACTATTTTCCAGACAAAAAAACCTATTGCTAC
>Ga0307510_10006295_pt1 | contig 14159 bp, 10 predicted proteins | sample 12_EM_MG_FD_207224 | JGI IMG/M metagenome (GOLD analysis project Ga0307510, IMG submission 207224) | Populus trichocarpa ectomycorrhiza microbial communities from riparian zone in the Pacific Northwest, United States - 12_EM | ecosystem: Host-associated > Plants > Roots > Unclassified | place... | reverse complement strand
ATCAAGGGACAATTCTAAAATTTTGCATGGGCAGTGTGATTTTTATGGGGATGAGAGAGAAAAGTGAGGGGAGAAAAAAAAAGATAACCAGAGACGAATCATAGTACCACCGCAAGCCACACGCGCTCTCTTATAAGGAAGAAGACATGGTGATACGCATCTAATGACATGAAAAAAGCTGGTTTTTGACATGAGTGTCTCCCACGTGTTTTACATGCATCAACCACTTTTATTTTTTAATTATATTTTATATTTATTAAAATATCAAATTATCTTTTAGCCCACTTCATGATAATGAAAACATTAGTGTGAAAGATGAAAGTACTCCTGAACATCAGTTTTAAAAATTTTTATTTTAAAGATATTTTGATTGTTTTATTGTAGTTTCAAAATAAAAAAAATTTATTACCTCTAAATTATTTAATAATAACTAATAGATCTTGTAAGAAAATATTAAACCACCCCTAATTGCTAGCTAGTTTGAAGATTCTAGATGAAAAGTGCACAACTATTATTATATTGTTCTAGGAAACATTGCTACTAAATCTGGATGAATAGGTTTTCGTAGCTTTTGTTAATGTTTGCACATTTTAGTGGATTATGACACTTTCTTTCCCCATCTCGTTAAAATGAAGGGAATATGATCTAGCTAGATCTTATGATAATTAATGAGGCAAAGAAATTAGTAACAAGGGGCGTTAAATATCCAAATTGCTATCAAATTGATGAACTTGCTTGTCATTGTCTTGACTGTTCATAATTTTAAATCCTATGTGAAGTTTTTTGCTTTAACAACATATTTTTAAAGGATTCAATCTCAGTAAACCCATCATTCTATGGATTGACAGTTAAATATTTCTCTTTTATTTTTGTATTTGAATTGAGAAATCTCTAAAAATAACTCACTACTATATACGCAAGAAGTTTCTAGTGGCTATCTTATTATGTCCGGGTTAGCTTGCGTGCATCTCGATTAATTCCACGAGTCCTGAAGTTAATGACCATGTAAACCTCTAGTAGCCACCTTATTAGCAATCACAGGGCTCGAACCTGAAATTACAGGAGAAACAAATCTCTTAATTCTAAACTCTTACTATTAGGCCACCTATGATTATATATATAATATTTTTTTTTTCTATGTTAATGCTATCGTTCACATTTTTATATTTAAAGCACATATGAAAAATAATTTTCACCGGAAATTGTGCATGGTATAAAATGTGAGAAATTGACATCATCAGCTTTTTTATCAAGAAATAAAAAGGCTGACATCATAAGATTACATAAAACAAAAGGAAAAAAAACGTATAAAAAAAGCTAAATTAATCATTCCATCAAATTACGGATTAATTATATGGATAAACAATATTTGAATTAGTGGAAACTACGCCAGGCCTCTCTGCATGCTAAGCAATATAAATATTTACTTTCACGTCACCTTCAATATGAAGAATCTAGCTATCCATTTAATTTTCACTATCATTAAAGCTCTAGTTCAAAACTTTAGGATATATATATACATACATGAATTTAGGTGATGATCTTAAATGAGAACACATGCAATGCAGGGTTGATATTAAGTTAGCTCCAGTTGATCTTCAACGAGAAGCACGCAATGATTTTTGTCAGCATTAGTGTCATCTTGACTTTGTCGACATGGAAAGAGAAAAGAAATGTCTTTGTTCATGTGGATGTTTATCATATATGCATTAATTGGGCGGCTTTTTCTTTGACATGGAGGTTTGACAATCTGGGGCTGCGTTCTCTTGCCCTTTGAGACACGGTGAGCAGAGGCACATGCAGACTCTTGGTTGACACACAGCGAATAATCATTCTGAGTCACAGGGAGGGAATCAGCTGCTATAGAAGAATCATTCATGTATATATGCTGCTAATTAGCTCTTAATTAAAAGCTCCTATATATATAAAATCGATCTTCATCATCCTCAAATATTTGGGATTTCTAGCTAGTTTCCCTACTCGATTAATTCATCCTTTGTCCAGATACGTTGTGGGGTTTTTAATGTCACCACTTCGTGATGTTCTTCTCTATATATTCTATATTCAAAGTGTGCTTTGTTTACCCTATTAATTGTGCTTTCCTTTTGTATTTATAGCTTATAGTTTCAATCAGCAGAAGACTACCAAATTCCGTACAGCATTTTTCAACAACACAGATGCTATTGAAATGAGTCTCCAATAAGTTGATGTGATCCAATTTATTGCCAAGTCTTGATGATGATAATCATCAAGGTCATTTGCGTGATGAATCTATAGCTTTGATTATAAGGAACAAATGTAAGAGGAAAGAAGTCAGTAAAGTTACTTTCCCTCATTTTGTTTGAAAGGAAGTGTGACAAATGAAGGGAAATAAAGTGGAGAGGAAGTACATTAATTCTTTGTTAATTTTATTTGAAACAAAAGGAAGAATTTTGAAGAATAAAATTATGCATTTGGTTTAAACTTGCAAATAATTTTGTTGAGAATAAAATTATATATAGTTTCATAAGTTCTCCACCCGTTTCTCTCTTAATTGGAGACATTATTAAATGTGAAATTTATAAAACTTCACCGTCAACGGTCAATGAAATTTATTAAATTTTTTGGATAGGTTAATATAATTAGAGGCCTGTACAAGCAGTGAAGCGAGGGAGACGAGGGAAGAAAATGCTGCTAAGCAAGCACAAGTAGAGAATTAGAGGCCTGTACAAGCAGTAAAGCGAGGGAGACGAGGGAAGAAAATGCTGCTGCCTGCTGCTACCCACGAAGACTGCCTGGAGCTAGGAGGGGGTAGTTGCCATTCCCAGCTTTGCTATCTATCTGTCATTAACTGATAATTCTTTATGATTCGTCTCAATTTGGAAATTACGATCCATTAATGTTGAAAACCAAATTTCATGGTGGGTTGTGCCTGTAATTTACTCCTCTTTCCTTTTATGGAGACATGGGCCACGTGGTGTTAGTGACAGATGGATGGGTGCTGTCTTATTTCTTGTGTTTTGTACATTCTACATCTGTTCCTGTCCTTTCGCCACCTCTTGCAATAACGCCGGTTTCTTTTTTTTTTTTCTCGTAGGGATAAGGATATAATAATGTATTTTTTTTGTTTTTTAAAATAATATTTTTACTTTAAATAAAAAATAAAATATTTTAAAATACAAAAATAAATAGCTCAAGAACAAAGAGGTTGAGGAGGTGTAAATCTATTCCCATCGTGTTAGCTAGTAAAAGAGAAGAAAACTCTCCTGTGGGCTATTAGAATAATAATCTTCTAGAGCTAAATTATGTGTATAATTCACAAGTCAATCTATGCACCGATTGTATTTTTTTTTTTATAACCCGGGATGTCCAGGTCAGCTTACGTGCAACACGATTAATCTTTGGACTCATTGAATACCCTGCAAGCCTAGTTGGTAAATAAAGCACCATGAGAGTGACAAACATGCACGCTGAAACTTAAATCCAAAATACAGAGATGAAAAGCCCAATAACCACTGGCCAAGGCCTCGGTGCACACCGATTGTATTATTGAAAAACATGACAAATGCAAATTTTCTAACAAAATGAGTAGCGACACTCCCTCACCAGCATACAAAACAATCCACGTGAACATATCTTTCACGAGAAAGGAAAATCTCGAGCAGTCGGATTCTTGGAATTTGGCAAGAAACCAGTCTGTCCATCTCAAGCACGAACTCAACTCCCCTAGTTATCATCTTGAGATTTTGCCATGTAAAGGGATAAGTTGAAGCTCTGTTAAATCACTATCAATGGCTACTGCTGAATAATCGTGGGGGTGATAAAATAAAATGAGAAGAAAAAAACCTATAACAGGAGGAATGCCTCATTTTTATTAATCATGGTCCCACGTAAACAATAAATATTTATATCTATGACAAAATACTATAAAATCCTATAACAAAAAAAAAAAAAAGCATATAAAAGAACTTAATAAAAGAAAAGTGAGACATTGCTGCCTAAAGATTCCGTTAATCTATCAACTCAACATCTCCCTCTTCTCTAAACTGCTTTCTTTTCCTTTTTACCCCCCTCAACCGTTTTCACCGTCCGCCAAAAACAGTCGACCATATTTACAACTCTGTCCAACATAAACAAGGGATTGCCAACGCTATCCATTCTCTCCCTATCTCAGCCATGAGTGCCCCTGGTTCACAACCCATCAACCACCACTCTGATGCTACTTGGCAGCCAATCACCGTGGCTACGGCTGTCAGAATCGGTATCAGGCTCGAGCCGGATGATCGTGGATTCGTTAGCGCATATAGGTAGCCGTAATTTGAGCTGGCGCAAGCTTGGAACCAATACGTTGTCGGTCCATTCTTCTAAGCCTGTTCGGGCTAACCATATCCCGCCAACAATTTTTTCCAATGCCTCGTCTTGGATTTCAATCTGCATCTGATTGCTGAAGATGGTCGAAAACTTCTTGGTTATAGAATTTGAAATGTCGTGTCTAATGGAGCTGAAATCTGCATGTTTGAAGACAATGTGGTCGTCCACTAAATTGAGCAGCTCTTTAGAGACCGATGAAGTTGCAGACGTCAACAGTCTGTTGTTGAGGGCATCTTCATCTTCATGATCAACTGTAAGATCACTTGAATTGTGCGAGCCATCTGCTTTATCATCCCCTGTCTCAGCAGCTTCGTTCAAGTCGAATGCTAGTGCTGTTCCTAAGTCCTTCCTTGGCTTTGCCGACCTCTCTTCATCATGAAGCCAATTGGCTCTGCGCTTTGCTGTTCTCTCAGAAAGGGTTAGCCTTAATTGCCAACCTCCGCTAGCCAGACTCGCAAGCTTCTTCTCATCCAGCGAAATGCCGTTTGATAGGAATTTGAGATTGTCTGGTAAGCGATTTGCAGTCAGAATGAATATAACATTACCAAGACTGATTTCACGGCCAAGGGAATCGGCAATACGACCTCTCTCCATAGCCCGCTTTATGCTCCCTCTAACAAGCATATCCGCTTCATCAATATCCTCTAGTATGATTACTGAGAAGGGGTTCCTTCTAACTGCCTCTGCTATTCGATCAAGCACAGTTTTACCACGGAAACTCACTTCAGATTCCCCATCCTCACGCCATGAACCAAGGCAAACCATTATTGGATTTGCCCCACAAACAAGCTCTGAAAGAGCAGATGCCATCTTCTTCTTGCCAGCCCTGTCAGGACCAGTGAACAACAGCCAAATGTCACCCTTTGATCCGGTGCTCCGACCTTTACCATGACCCAATTTGCATTGTGTCACTGTTGTAGCCACTGCAGATGCTGCATCCCGTTGCCACCAAACCTTTTCCAGAAGACCCTTGAGGAGTTTCTTGAACGAGTCAGCATCTAATTTGCTGAGAAGTTTGACGCTGTGCAATTCATTGAAATTGGGTCGCGGCTCAGAAGGTACACAGCTTAAAAAGTCCTTGGTACGGTCCTCGTGTTCTTTTTCAGGAGTCTCCCCAACAACCTTTGGTCTACCAAGAACCAGGTCTGTTCTCACAGGGCTTCCAGGCGGAGTGGTTGCCCGTCCAGCTGGTTGGCTTGGCAACAGATTTGGGTTGAACACGAGGGTTCTGTCCGGCTTTTTATTTAAACTTAACTTGGGCTGGAAAGGTTGGCGAGGAAGCAGGTTATGATTATGTAAGTTTGTCATTGAGAGAGCAGGTTGGGCAATTCTTTCAGATCCAAGATTAGGTTGATGATAAGCAGGATGAAGATGCAAGCATCTATCGTGCCAGTTCTTCTGCAACTCCAGTCTCTTCTGCTTCAACATCAGTTCTTGATCCTTGGTCTGCATGATAACACAGCGACAATATTAGTTTCATTGTTGAACTTTTGATTTTAGCACTTAAAATGAGAAAAAAGAATCTTATTTCCGCCAGTACAAGTTTGCAGTTCACTTTGAGGTTTGAGCTAACTTACCACTGTCGGATCAGATGACTCAACATCACCATCTTGAGGCTTTGCATTTCTCAACCATTGTGGCAGTGGTGGCTCAGCTGATTCAGATTTGACTCCTGAAGATTTCTCAACCTCCTTCGGTACAATTTTTGCTAGCTCTTGCTCATAATTCCGCATGCAATCAGGGCAACAACTCATTCTTCGAGCAGGATCCAAGTTCTCAGAGAAACGCCTTGGCGGAGCAAGAGTCACAGATGGAAAACCCTTCAGTGGTGATAGAGACTCGACTGAGCTGCTGAGGATTCCATTGGTTCCAAGCCTACACATCGACAATAATGTAAATGATTTAATCATAAGTAACAGAAAAAAGAATGATTAATCACAATTATTCTCTGGACAAAGGACTATATAAAAACAAATCCTTAAACTAAAGGAAGTTTTTATTCCTTAAGCCAGGTGCAATTCAGATGTCAGAATTCTCCGAAACCTCCACTAGCATGCAACTTTCTGAACGAACAGACAAAAAATCCCAAATTGTAGATCAGTATATAGAACTTAACTAGGAATATATTTTCCGAAAGTCCAGATATCAAACAATCTACAACACAGCAATTTCCGAAGGCATCACTCATTGAAGATGTAAGAACATCTCCAGTTTTCCACCAGATCCTCTGGCTAACGCGTAAGTTAAGCTAATGAATGAAAAAGTATAGCTCCAAAAATAGCAATAACAGCACATATACCTAGGAAACATCCCTGGAAGAGGTGCTCTAGCAGCAATTGGCACAGCCTGTAGATCCCAATCATTTTCCATTGAAGGATGATAGACTTGGCATCTCAAATATGTCTCACAAGTAGCAGTCCCAATCAACCAAACCTTCCCACCACCACTCCCCTCTCCAAACCTCCCCAAAAGCTTCTTCATCTCCTCCACAGCCGACCGCCCAATATCTGACACAATCTGCTGCTGCTGAACCCCACCAGAACCTGCAAAGCTCACTTGCTGCTCAACAAGCCATTTCAAATCCCCCATATCAAGAATCACGCCACCACAATCCAAATTCCCTATCCGGGTCTCAATCAACCCCCCTAATTCCACAATCCTCGCCGCTACCTGTGCTTTATCCAAAAACTCTTTTTCTAAATGAATCACATGAACATTCTTTAACACCCCATCTCCTACTTCTTTACTCTCTATTCTCTTCAAAACCTCCTTCACTACCATCTCTGGCTCTGATTCACCTACCAAAACAGGATTCTTCTTCTTACTCTTGGACAAAATAGCAATAACCTTCTTAACCTCCTCATTTCTTGGTGCACCAGATTGACCGACACTCCCTTGTTGCAATCTTGGATTCATATAAAAATTCCTATTAGTAACAGGAGCAGGAACAGCCACAGCTCCTGGAGCACGAAACCCCAATCCAATCCCAGAGTTAGCAGCAGGATTCGAATTCGAAGAAGCATTCAAAGATTGCTCAATTGCTGCCTTAACAGCTGGGCTCGAAAAGCTAGCTTCCCTCATAACTCTACTAACACTTGGATCATCAAGAATTGATATAATCAACTGCTCCAGCTCAACTTTGACAGCCAAAAGTGGTTGTTGCTGCTGTTCAGGGCACCCTCTTCGCTGATGAGCCTGGGCACGCTTTAGTGCAGCCATTAAGGCATTGGAGATTGGTGGGTCAAGGCCAGGACTAAGGTTTTGTGCAGTAGGGAGGCGTTCGAGGGCAACAGTAAAGCAGAGCTCAAGAGCTCTGCACTGAAGAGGATGCGAAGAATTAGGGTGTGATTTGATGCATGCTTGACGGAGGAAACCAGATTGGGAAGCTAATAGTGTTGCCGCCACATGAAGTGGTGTGGTCTGACCATGGTTACGGCGGCTTGCTTCGGCAATCGAGTGGTTCAGTACACTCGCCGCCTCTGGTGTCAGAGTTTGCTGGATGGTGCTAAGTCCAGCTCTCATTTCTTGAAAACCAGGAACAAAAGTCTTCGTCAAATTCAAACTCTGTATTGAAATGAATTCAAGAAGGAATAAAGAAGCTTTCTTTCTTGCAAGTTCTTTGTTTTCAGGGAGTGGGGGATGTAATCGCTAAAGACAAACAACAAGGGTGGTTTGGTTTTGGTTTGTCCAAATGGACAAATTGGCTTACAATTTTCAGGTGGAGAGGGAGGGATGAGGAGATTATCAAACAACAAAGAACTAAATAAAAATAAAAAAGAAGCTATCTTTATAATTCCCTTTTATCTAACAAGAAGGCTCTTATGGCAGGATCTACTATCTATCCATCCATCCATCCATCTCTTTCTTGGCTTCCCCTTTACTTGCTTTGAGTTGTTTGTTTTGTTTTGCTTTTTTTCTCGCTTTCTCACTCACATAAAAAGCTACATAAGAGAATTCAACGCGAAAACGAAAGATCGGATCCTCCTCTTCACAATAACCATCGATCCCTCTTTCTCTCTCTTACTCACTGAACTCTTTTCTATCTCTATCCATCTGATGATGCCGCTGCTACTGATGATTCAATAACAAAAAAAAATATCCCATCTCAAATATACCCAACAATGTTAAATAGTAATTAAATATTTAAATAATACTAAACAAATAAGACCGACCAGGAAGAGTAGAAAGTAGCAGTAGCAGTAAATTAGTGTTAGGGGGGCAGATAGATGCATGATTTTTTTTGTTTTTATTGTGAAAAGGATAGAGAAAGAGAATTTCTGGAGAGTAGAGAGGGGGGTGGGGATGTAGTACCATCAGTTACAAAGATTTCTGTAAAATGCTATCTGGGCCCTATTTTTTAGTGCTTGCGTCATCTTTCGTTACTTCCTTTTTTTATTGGAGTTGATATTTAACTTGGTTTAAATCTTAAATTAAATTAAAAAAATTTAATTAAATTAAATCCAAATGATTTTTTTAATTATGATTTAATATAATCATTTTCAGAAGTCTTTTTAAAAAATACTGTAATAACCTTTTTAAATAAAATAATACACTCATATTAATTTAAAAATTCATAAATTAACTGAATAACTTATTTTTTTTTTAAGTTAATCTCTAAAGCGTAGCATTGTTTTTATAGAAAAAGGAACCCATTTGTTTTTAACTTTAAAAGTGTTTTTTTATTTTAAATTAATTTTTAAAAAAATTTAAAAAATATTATTTCAATATATTTTAAAATAAAATATACTTTAAAAATACAACCATTACTACACCAACATTTAAAAAAAAAGAAGGATATTTATTAGTAGTATATTACTGTTAGATTAGATTACTTTAATCCATCAGATTGACTGCCCCCTTTTTTTTTATATATATATATATATATATCTATTTTGTTTCTTGTATACTAGAATGAATCCTGGGACCAAACATCAGATCACACTATCCTGCAGCGCGTTTTCACACGTTCCAATAAATCGTTGAAACTTAAGCGCGTGTTCTGACCCGTGTTGATGTGGAGTGAAATTGGAGGTGTGAAGCACTCTCAAGTCTCAAGTCTCAACTTTCTATCTTTATTTGCCTTTCAACCATTTTTTATGCTTTTCACACGCAACCGCTGCAAAGGCATCGCACGGCTTCTACCTCTTCACTAGTTATTTTAATAGTTACTTTACACGCGTTTGTCTGTCGATTAGATATTTTTATATATAAATAATTGTATAAACAAGTTCTTCTTTATGTGTTTTTATAGTTAAATATTTTTAATACATATATGTAATTAAATAAATAAAAAACCAAGTGTAAATAACAAAAATAAACGATAACTAAAAATAAAATTAAAAAAATCAAAAGATAAATATAAATCAAGATATTTAATCTTATAAGATGAGATATTTATCTGATTGTGTTTGCTAAGTTTGTTTATTACTTCAATCAAACAATAATAAAAATAAATACATATTAAATAAATTGAATAAAATAATAAATAATAATATTCAATGTTGTATATATTAAAAAAAAGCATTTAATATGAACAACTTTCACTAAATTGAATCATTTGATGCAATGATCAACTATTTTGACCTGAAAGCATATTTTTCTACTTTGTTCATTTTCTTTTAATTCTATCCTCAATCAATAAATTTGATCTAATTATTTTTTAATTTCGTTAAAAAAAAATGTGAAGGGCCAAATTTAAAATAATTAAATAGTAATTCACTATACAAGTGAGAGAATAAACAGTGCAGTGCGTGCAGTAAAAAAGAAAAGAAAAGAGTAACGTCTTTTATAATTTTAGTAATACTCAAAAGTCTTCTGCATGCCCTCTTTCCCATCTATATTTAACTGTCTTTGACAATCTCTCACTTTATATATAAAATTTGTATATCCAGACACACCCATGTATTATACATATTGGAGTGCAGTAATGTTATTACATTAATATAGTGGTTATTATTTTCGGTTCGGTTTGGTTTTTATAAAAAAAAATAACCAAATTGAATTTTTTTAAAAAAAAACTAAAACCGGCTCAAATTGGCTTGTTTCGGTTCGGTTTTTTAAGGACAAAAATCAGTTCAAACCGGTTTGGCTCGGTTTTTTTGTTTTGCTCGGTTTTTTTTCCGGGTTTTTTTCGGTTTGGGTTCGGTTCGATTTTTTTGGTTTAAAGCTTATAAAACCGAGCTGAACCGGTCGGTTTTTTTAAAATTCTAATCGGTTTTTTTTCACGGTTCGGTTTTTTCAGTTGTTTTTTTTCATGTTTTCTCGGTTTTTTGGTTTTTTTCTCACCCCTTTAACACATATTTTTTTTAATTACTATATATATATATAGCTTGTCTTTTATTGGACTAGAAAGACAAAGAATCACGTAAAATACTGAATCATTGTGTGTATACTATATAGTTTATCTCTAAATAAGATATAAACATGATTATGATAGAGGAGGGGGGTATTTTAAAACATCATTAAGGTATTGAATTAAAGCAAATGCATGTGCTTCGCTTGTACTTGGCTTTGGGTGGGAGAGGGGGGAGGGAAGTAAGTAAATATATAGTCTTTTATTATGAAAAGTGAAACATGACCTCATTTAACCTTTGTCTTCCATGATGATAATTATTATATATAGGTTTCAAAATTCGTGTCCCTTAAGCAAAACCACAGTATGGGAATATATATGTTGACTATGATAAATATTTCCTCCGTGAAAAGGTGATCCAATGATTCATTATTCCAAAATAAATAATAAATAAATTACACTGAAATGATTTCTTTAAACTATGCATAAACGAGCTAGGGATACGGTATAATAAATATTGTACTTTGAAGGAGGGGTGGAGTGATGAGTGATTTTGGACTCCATCATCCCGTAAACCTTTTTTATTTTTTCTTTTTTTTTGGTGTAGATTCGAGTTCAAATATTTTTTTTTTAAAAAAAAGGAATATGGAAAATAATGGGGGGAGAAAGAAGAAAAGAAAAGGAAGAGATAGAGCCCTTGCCTCTTGAAGGTAAGACGAAGCAGAGCCTTGTCTGTCTCGAAGGTTAATGGATCCTTAAATGCTCTAGAATGCCATAATAAATCCTCCCACCACTTACAGGTGCAACTACCTTATAAAAATCTGCATTTAATTGGTTTGTTGAGGTTCAACTTGTACCGTCCCTGTCTCAGATCAGGACAACAAGGAGACGGAGACGAAGAGTTCTGAATTCCGATCGTATTTCAAACTAATAATGCTTCGGCGGTGCTTGACGATAATACTTGCTTTAAAGTGTTTTTTTACAAAATATATTGAAATAATATATTTTTATTTTTTTAAATTTATTTTTAATACCCACGTATCAGAACAGTTTAAAAACATATAAAATAATTTTAAATTAAAAACATATAAATTTTAACCAATTTCCCGTTTAGATTACAATCCCAAACAGAAGGTTGAACCTCTCAAAAAAAATAAAAAACATCGAAAAACCCTAGCAACTTGTACTGTTTTAGAGGATTTAAAGAAAGGATAGCATATACAAAATACTTAATCTTATCTAGTTAGTATTCATAGTCAATAACATCCCATTATGATATGAATTTGGTAGGCAAACAATCTTAACAAGTAAAATATTGGTGCAACGACACCGAGGCTTGTGGTCCAGCGGCAGAGGCAAGGTCTTCGTGTCTCTGTCACCTGGGTTCGAGTCTCAGCGTGCATGTCTGTCACCCCCGCGGTGTCTTACTTGCCTACTGGGCGTGTTTAGTGGGTCCAGGGATTAGTTGTGGTGTGCGTAAGCTGGCCCGGACACCCCGGTTTACCGGAAAAAAAAAAAAAGTGCAACGTCCCATTGTTGCTCACTGATGCTCGTGAAATTAAGGAGTCGATGCCACAAGTAAATGCACAGAAATTATTATTATTATTATTATTTGGTTTTTGTTCTGTGAAGAAGGGAAAGGAGAGAAGTCTTCGGGAACAAAAATAATCATCGTCATTTTTCCCTTTTCAGAACGCACGCCCTCCTTCCCTTGCCTTTTACGCGTTTTTCGAGCTCATCACCTTCCCACCCCTCTCCTTCTCCTTTACTACCGCAACAGCAACAACAACAACTACTACGACGACCTTCCTTTTTCAACACCCGGTTTTCCGTACGCGCTTCGATTCATTCGTGTGTTAACTCTGCTTCTTACAGTTCCTCTCCTTAATTTTATACACCTAATAACACTTGACATCCTAAAAAATCAATAAAAAACACCTAATTATTTACAGGTTTATAACTATGTTTATTTTAATTAAAAAAAAATAACTTGGTTGACTCTATTGACTTGATGATCTAGAAGTTAATCCGGTGACCAGGACGGTCCCTGATTAATTGATTCCTATGAATTAAGTCTCTTTTCATTGTATTAATTTCTTTTACAATCAATTTATGGATTTATTCGGCAACTAGAGTTATAGAGTTCTTCCTCGTCCCAGCTCCACTATCGTATTAATTTGTTTTTTCAGCAACAAAAATATGTTGAAGTCAATCTTTACATATCAAGACTGATATGTAAAGAATATTATTAAAATGTTTTCTGCCTTTTTTATTAAATTTAAAAAAAAAAAATTTTAAAAAATATTTTTTTATTTTTATTTTATCTTAAATTAAATTTTATAGTGTTTCCATATTATTTACTGTGATAATGTTAAAAATAATAAAAATATTATTTTAATATATTTTTAAACAAAAAATATTTTAAAAAACACTTATTATTATATCGGAGAACATCTAAGTCCATTTCTGTCGTCGATGATACTTTTGAACTCAATTAGGTAAAGCAATTGAATAATTCTACAGAGTGGTTTTCAATTGTAATCTTATAGAGTAGAAATTGCATAAGATCATACACCTAGGGTAAAAATTAGGTATGACCTAATATCCTTTTCACTCAAAATTTCAAAGGTCATAAAGATATTTTCTCTCTGACTGTACTGTTCTGCAAAAAATTAAAAAAATTTGACTTATGAAGTGCTAAATCACTTTATATTGAGTGATTAGCCTAACCTCTTCTTTTCATGTCATTGTTGTAGTGGAAAATGTGTTAAGAAAAAGAAATTGAAAAAATAATTCCCTTTTCCAATTATATTTCAGCAAACTTCAATTCATAGATGGATTTATGACCATGCTTTTAGCAATTCGAAGGGCTCAACTTTTCAATTGTCTGGCTGAGTTAATTATTCTACTGCCCATCAGTGTTTTTGAATATTTTTGAATTATTTTAGGTTTAAATTAATTTTTAAATGTTTTTGGATTGTTTTGATGTACTAATGTTAAAAATAAATTTTTAAAAATAAAAAATATATATATATTATTTTGATATATTTTCAAGCAAAAAAACACTTTGAAAAATAAATTCTACCACATTCTCAAATAGATCATAAACATGTGATTTATATTTTTGATGTATGGTGGTTCTTAAAATAATTTTTGGCTTGAAAATATATCTAAATAAATATTTTAGTTTTTTTAGTTTTGATATCTGCACATTAAAACTATAAAAAAAACATCGGTGTAATCTTTTTTCAAGTCAAACACGCTTCTAAAACAATTTCAAATACAGTTTCAAACACAGAAATTAACAAACCCCTTCTTGAAAAATTGTTTCTGCTGAGTTCACTCTTTCATTTGATCTGGTATGAAATAAAGAAAACCTTTTCAATTTCTTACACACACATCCAATAATGTTATGGAACATTAACCCGAAATTAATCGGTCAAGCACCGACTCTTGTAAAACAAAAAATAAATAAATAAATTAATCTAAGTGAATTACAAGAAGCAAATGCAAACTT
>Ga0307510_10006294_pt1 | contig 14160 bp, 10 predicted proteins | sample 12_EM_MG_FD_207224 | JGI IMG/M metagenome (GOLD analysis project Ga0307510, IMG submission 207224) | Populus trichocarpa ectomycorrhiza microbial communities from riparian zone in the Pacific Northwest, United States - 12_EM | ecosystem: Host-associated > Plants > Roots > Unclassified | place... | reverse complement strand
CGGGATTGGACCATCGTCAAGACAAGAACAACCCACAGGTGGAGCAGGTAGGTGACTTGCACCTTCCTTTTTCATACGTTGAATAATGAAATACTTTATCATGAATATTACCATATTGTGTTAGAACATATATTAGATTGTCGAACGCTTAAATGTTGACAAATGATTAATTAGCTTTGGCTAATGGCATCCGAATGGATGACCGGGATGAAGGATTGATTAGCTTCGGCTAATGGCATCCGAATGGATGACCATGACGAACGACTGATTAGCTTTGGCTAATGGCATCCAATGGATGGCCGGGACAAAGAATGATTAGCTTTGGCTAATGACATCCGAATGGATGACCGGGACGAACGACTGATTAGCTTTGGCTAATGACATCCAATGGATGGCCGGGACAAAGAATGATTAGCTTTGGCTAATGGCATCCGAATGGATGACCGGGACGAACGACTGATTAGCTTTGGCTAATGGCATCCGAATGGATGGCCGGGACAAATGAATGATTAGCTTCGGCTGGATGACCGGGACGAACGATTGATTAGCTTTGGCTAATGGCATCCGAAGTGGATGATCGGGGTGAGTGAACGGTTAACCTCAGCAAATAATGCCTTAAGAGGACAGCCGGGTTTAAGATTATGGTTGATTGCAAAAATTGGTGCATCTATATGTACTACAAGCTGTTTATACCAAGTACATTAAGAAATTATAAATTTTAATGCTTCATTTAACTGGCAGACTGTTTAGTTACCATTATTATTATTATTATTAAGTAATTGCATTCTCTTAAATGTTTTGTACTGCAGTAGGGACGTCACACCAACGAGATGTCTAGGAAACCCAATACACGGGAACCTACTTTTGCAAGAAATCATGTAGATGCATTCTAAATCACAATGTATTTTGTATTAATCAATGTACTAAATGTATAACTTTTATTAGATCCTTTTGTTTAAATTCGTAATGGCTATTAGTAGGATAGGAATGCAAACTCATGTCTATGTATGTATATTTTTAATATGAACTTCTAATTATGCAACCATAATATTATGTGTTTATGTAAGATTTACTTTTAAATAAAATGTTGATTGTATGGATTGTATTTTGATGATGTGATGGATCAGGTTCGCTGATTACCGGCACCATGCGTGTCAGGTATATATATAAAAAAATTTACTGTTGTTTTGAGCTTGAAAAGTCGGGTTGTTACAGTTAATATATATATATATATAAGAAACTCTAACCTGGAAAATTCACTGTAGCAAAAAAAACTTCAACACACTACTCTTCTTTTTCCTTTTTTTTTTCTTATTATCTATTACCATTCCTTTTTTTATATATATAACTGTGGGTGTCTGGGCCAGCTTACACACACCTCGACTAATCTTCCGAAGCCCTGAAGTTAACAACTATGTAACCCTCCAGTTACCCTGAAGTTTGTGACACTCAAATTAGTGACTTTTGTTTTTTAGTTGCATGAGAAGGTGGTTTTCAATGTTTAAATTGGTCTCATCCCGTCGTCAATAATTATTATACTCACTATTATTGATATCAAAATCACAAATAAATTGATAAGAAATTATAAAATGATTAGACAATTCATCCAATCAAGTCAAAAACATATTTATTTGGAATCTTTGTATATATATTTTTTTAATTTTCAAAGATGTCATCAAACACAGGCTAAAATCGAGTTACGACATGGCATGCTGATTAAAAAGTTAGTCCTTAAATTAAACTTATACAAAGACAACAAAAATGAGTTTAAAATTAATGATTCACACCATTATTATTGATGGAATCTGAATACTTTTATAAAGGCAAGGAAATTCGTAATAATGTCTTTCTTTCTCTTGAAGATTTAAAATTTTTCAATGCCTATCATTGTTGAAAGAGTTTAAAACATTCTCTATACTCTTAATATTTTTTTAATATTTTAAAAAAAGAATTGATATTGACTCGCTGCGGAGCGCGAGCCAATATACTAGTAGATTCACTATAGCTTGTGGACCAAATGCAAAATGTGCATTAAATTAAAAATGTGCATGCACCCTACTTTATTTGATTGTGAAGGCTATTAACAAAACCTAATTGGCATTGGAAAATTACTGTAACTCCAAACCCATTGTGCATGTTAATGAATAAATCTCATATAGAATAAACATAAGAAAAGAATATATATAAAATTGAGAATGAATCACCCATCACAAGGTTTAATGACATTAAAGGTCCTTTGGTATCGATTTTTTACAAAGACACTTGTAATTTCATTTTGAATAATTGAATCATTATGATTTGATCCAATAAGCAACACATATTTCTCTGTCTATAATAAACCTAATTTTATATTAATATGAACTTTTAAAGAGGATCGGTACACGTGTCAACTTCTTATTAGTTCTAATTGCTTAAATTGAAACAACGTGTATGTTTTTGTCAAAAAATACATATCAAATATCAATTAAACATAGCCACACAATTTAAGTTTCTTAGATAGAACACAAATTCAATATAATGGAAGAGTCATTAAAGCCCAACAATCTAGTAAAGATCCTCAAGTTCAATCAACATAATAATCATAAGCGATAAATTCACTACCATAAAATTATAAAATAGCAACGGAATTGCTGACAAAATATATTCCTCGGCAATGTCCGATTATAATAGCGATGTAGTATTTATGTCAGCGATTTCCAACTTAATTACCAATGGAAAAAATTGTGTTGGTAATTAATGATGGAATCATAGATACAATAAAATAAAATAAAAAATAGTATGTCGGTGATTACATTGTTAATACGACATGTCATCATATTCCAATGGATTTATCGAAGGTATTTTCCAATGCAATATTCCATTGAAAATTTCATTGGCAAATTTTAGAGTGTTATAACCGACATCAACTCTATTCTCTTATTCTCTTATCCTTCTTTTTCTTCCTCTTTCTCTCGAACTACAAATTAAAACCACAACCCCTCCCACCTATTTTGCCATAATTCTAGGCCCTATCATCCCAAATTGAGCAACCCAACACTCCATAGTATCAACATTATTGTCTTGATACCATTTTTTCTAAATATTATCTACACCAAGTAAGCAAATCTATCCATTTATGTTTTAAGATAATGTATTAATTTGAGATGGAGTATTTGTAGTGTAGTTTGCTTGTATATTTAAGTATTTCACAACCTTTTCATATAGAATTAAAGTTTGATTTGTATGTTAAGGTTTGTTTGTAATTTAGGGAAATTTGAAAAAAAACTTTATAATCTGATGAAATTGATTTTGTAATTGAGATGTGTTATAATAAAAGAAATTATGGGTTATTTAATGGGTAACAATCGCATTTTGTTAATTTTATTGTTATGTTGGAAATTTTGGGGAAATAGATTTTTTTGTGGAATTGGTAACAATTAATTGGTATTAATTTAGATTAAATAAGTTTGAATTGCAAAAATAATAGATGATTAGTTAGGTACCTATTAAATCTTGTTAATTGGATTTATTTTATTAATATTTTGTCGCATCATTACATTTTTGTACAAAAATAATAATTGGTTATTAGATTATGAATTTATTTTTAATTACAAAAGTTGAATTTTGAATTGATTGTTACATTGTTAAGAAATATTGTCATCGTTTTTCTATATAGGTTTCCTAAGTAATGGACGATCATTCTTGGATATATCGAGATTCACCTCAAGAGTTGTATATGGAAGATTATTGTAAAGAGGTTGAGGATTTTATTAATTTTGCACTTTTAAATCTAAAGAATATTAGTGGAGGCAGAATTATATGTCTATGTGTGATGTATAAAAACAAAAATTCTACCAATTAGATGTTTTGATGATGCATCTTCAAAAAAAAAAAACAAAAAAGGTTCGTTGAGAAATACATTTGTTAGTTTGCACACAAAAAATCCTATGTTCCTTATGAGATCATTTTAGAAATGATTATTTCCAGCAAGATACACGAAGTTCTAGATGATAATAATTATTGCTATAGAAGTATGATGATGGATTTAAAGAGAACAAATCATGGTTATTCAAGTAAAGGTTCACGTGTAGATGAAGAACCAAATGTAGATGCATCTAAGTTTTTTGAATTTCTATAAGATTTTGATGAACCATTATGGAATGAGTGCACAAATCATAATAAATTATCGGTCATTACATAAGTGTTTTCCATCAAGTTTGATTATTGTATGAATGAGGCCGATTATAATAGCATAATCGAATAAGCAAAAAACATATTACCTTAAGAAAATAAGTTGAAAGAGAACTTCTATATTGCAAACTCCATGATGAAACCCCTAAGCCTAGGATACTAAAATATTGATATATGCCTAAATATTTGTATGTTATATTATGGTGAAGATGTAAATTTAACAGAGCACAAAACCTGTGGGCATGCTCGGTATAAACCCAATATGGGTCGGGGAAGGACACTTGTCACATACAAAAAACTATGATACTTCCTAATCACTCCTAGGATACAAATGTTATTTATATCTTTGAAGACATCTAAGTGCATGAAATGACATCATTCATATGATACAGAGTATGGAGTCATGGTGTACCTTTTAATGGTGAAACATGGAAGAAGATTGATATGGTACATCCTAATTTTTCAATGAAACCATGTAATATGCATCATGGTTTGTGTACATATGAGTTTAATCTATTTGGGTTATTCGCTGCACTTTATTCTTATTCACCGATCATACTAACAATTTACAACTTGCCCCCGAGGATATGTTTGAGACTGAAATTCATGTTTTTATTTACAGTCATACCTAGTCCTTATAGTTCAGGTAGGAATACATATGTTTGTCTTCAATCATTGATTGATGAGTTTAAACAGTTATGGTTATTCAAGGCTTTAATGTCTGATATCATAAGGAAACATAATTTTTAAATGAAGATAGTTTTGATGTGAACTATAAATGATTTTTCAGTGTATGAGATGATTTTGAGATGAAGCACACATGGAAACTTATCTTGTCCTAATTGTATGAAAAACAACAAGGCCTTTACCTTAATAAATGGTGGTTAAATCACTTTTTTTTTATTGTCACCAAAGGTTCTTGTCACGTCGTCATCTATACATAAAAAACAAAAAAGACTTCCTAAAAGGTAAAGTTTAGAGGGATGTTTTATCACCAGTACTATTAGGTGATTTTTTTTATGTATTCTCAAAATATATGGATATTGTTTTGATTTTTAATCTTGTAAGTATAAGTTTCCTGGTTTTAGTGTAATCCATAGTTTGGTAAAACAAAGTATTTTAGGAACTTTCTTATTGGAAGACTAATTTCCTCTATCATAATTTGGAAGTCATGCACATTGAGAATAATGTGTTTAACAACATTTTTAACACAGTAATAGACATCAAAGGGAAAACAAAAGACAACATAAAAGCTAGAATGAATATAGTTTTGTTTTGTGGCCGTCAGAATATGGAGTTGCTTAATGATGGGGTATGTTTGGAAAAGCCCAAAACAACATTTTCCTTAGATAAAAAAAAAACCATAATTTCTTTTCTATGAATGGCATAAGAGTATGTGATTTTTTATAGATATGCTTCGAATATAGCTAGATTGGTGAACTTGGAGGAATATAGATTGTATGGAATGAAGAGTCATGAATGTCATGTGTTTATGCAAACACTCATTCCAATTACATATACAGATTTATTTCCAAAAACAATATGGGATGCACTCACAAAGATTAGTCATTTTTTAGAGATGTTTCCTCAAACAAGTTGCATTTATAACATATGAAGTAGCTTGAAAGGAACATCATTAAAACAATCTACAAATTTTAGATGATTTTCTCTTCCTTCTTCATTAACTTAATGGAGCATTTGCCTATACATATAGCATATAAAGCATAACTTAGAGGCCTTGTGCCGTCTATATGGATGTTTTTTTTTTTAAGAGATTAGGGAATACATGCATCCTAATTTAGTAATGTGTTTTTTAAAACTTTCAGTCATTCAATCTATATATGTTTATCTTAATGCAAGCACTTGTTCAACCTTAAAAAAAAAGGTTAAAAATAAAAGATATGTTAAGGCTTCAATGTGTGAGGCTTATACTATTAAAGAGATTTCAACATTTATATCATATTATTCTGAACCCTATATGAGAAAAAAAATCAATTGCATTCCAATACACGATGATGGTGGTGAATTACTTTCTAATGAGAATTTATCAATATTTTCCCATTTTGGTTGACTATAGTGGTTGACTATTGTCAAATAATGCAATTTTGATAAAATATTTAACAAACATCAAATTTAGACAAGCATATAATTATGTGCTATTTAACTATGATGAATTGAGATATTTTGTTAATTAATTCAAGTTTATAATTTTTGAAATGATAAATGATTTTCTCATATATTCTCATTTATGATAAATGATCACTAACTTCCTTATAAGAAACATTGTAGTGTTTTGTTATTCCAAAATTCACATCTCACTAAAGCTATAATTTTTCAAATACAAGATGAACAATTCACCACGTGATTTAAAACAAAAATATATAATAATTTTTAATTGTAATAAAAATTCATTGACTTTAATTTTTTTCTCAATCATAAATGGTTGTTATTCGTAACCAGGTGTACAATATGAGAGGCAATGCTAAGAGTTCGAAATTAGTATCTCTAGATCCTAAAAGAAAGATTCGATGTTATAATGGGTATTTCATCAATGGATATGTCTTTTATATTGAAGATTATAGAGAAGGTGGAAATACCTATAATAGTGGTGTTTATGTTAAGGAGTCAATTTTTAATGAATTTGAAGTTGATTATTATGGCAAGTTAGAAAAATGTCATTCAATTACAATATCATATGGCATAAAATACAATTGTTTTTATTTAAATGCTATTGGTATAATACGTATAGAGAAATTAGGATAGATCATCACCGTGGTTTGGTTCAAATCAATAAAAGAGGTAGACTTAGCAACATCAATGATGTTTTTGTATTTTCCAAACAATATCAACAAGTGTATTACACGTACACTCAATACTTAGAAAGGATCGTAATAAAGTTGATTGGTTGTTTGTTATGAAAACCAAACTTAAGAGTCATTTCCAAGTTGTTCATGATAGTAATGATGAAGTAATTAGGGGAGAAGATGTATTTCAACTAAATGAGTTAGTTGATCCATATCGAGTCACTTCATTTACTCAGTTAGAAGAAGATTCAATTTTATTGTAGAGAATACTTATGTTCATATTGATATTAACAAGCTAAACAATATATTGAATACTAGTGGAAATACAAAAAATGATAAACATGAAAATGATGCAAATAAAGGAAAATGAAGATGATGAGGATTTAAATTAAACAGTGGATCTGAAAGATTTTAGGTGTAAAACATCATTATGCATTTAATATATTTATTGTCATTGTATAATGTATTTGAACTTTATACATTTATCAAGCGTTTATTATGGTGATTGTGGTTTTAATGTGTTATGAATACACATGTTGTTGCTGCATAATTAGGTTCGATACAGATTATATCTAATATATAAGAAAATAAATTACTATAAATTTACCGACAAAATACCTAACAAAATATAAAATCATCGGAGAATTATAGATAGTTTGGGAAAGAATTCAGGAATGTAAAACAACACATAGATTCTTTGACGGATTAATTTACATCGGTGATATTAAATATCTATACACTCACTAACATACAACAATATCATTGGAGAATTATAGAGAAGAATTAAGTAATTTTATTCTCTAAAGGTTTTACTAATGGAATATAAAATCATCAGAGAATTATATAGTATTTAGGGAAGAATTCAAGGGAGTGGATTCACCGATGGATATATACCGACAAATGAAAAGTTATCGGTGAATTTTGGGGTTTTCGAAAGAGTTCTGAAATGTTTAAATGATCGACAAAGCCACCAACGATATCAAATACCCATCGGTAAAGCTATTTGTAAAGTGCAGACATGGTTTATTGCCAATAGATAAACCAACATAAATTTATTTCGGTGATTTTAAACCTAGATATGTTGAGGCAATCCCTAGTTGTTCCACATTTCATGTCCTCCCTCTAAATCCTCTCTCTCTCTCTCTCTCTCTCTCTCTCTCTCTCTCTCTCTCTCTCACTTTAACAATAATAGTCACTAGCGCTATCTTTTCTCCAGTCAGTTGTTTCTCTCTCCTTTAGAAGACATTTTCTCTCTCATTGAAGTTTGATTTCTTTTAAGCTCTTGGACTCTACTGTTGACATGCTACCATTTTGTTATGAATCATTCTTCAATTATAATGGTGTTTCCTCACTTATATTTGTTTGAAATTGAAAAATCTAATTTGAGGGAAGTTAAGGTTTATGCCAATTTTGGATTTTATGTGAATTTATGATCTAAATAGACTACATAAAGAATTTTTCAATAATTTTATTTATTGATTTTCAGATATGATGTTGATTTTTTAATAATTTAGTTAGCTAGTTGAATAAAATAATTTTATTTTTGAGTAACATACATAGATTATGTCATGTGGAATGAATTTGACCTCTCATTATGTATGTATGGTATCTTTTTGTTTTTTTTTTGTTCAGAGGTATTTGATTCATGTTATTATGTTATTTTTAGTTAATGCTCTAAAATATAATAAACAAATATAGAAAAAATAAAAATATTTTTTATTAAAGATATGTAGACATAAAATAAATGTATTTGAAATAGTTTTTGAGTGAATTTTTATATTTTTAAAATAAAAAAATATAGATTTCAATTGTTTTTCTTGTCACTTAACATGGTAATTGAAAAATACTGAAATCATTTTGAGTAAGGTCAAATTCTTCAATTTAAATCTTGAAAGGGATGAGCTATTAGTATAAAAATGTTATTAAACCCAATTCTGGTTATGGGTTGAGGGGCTAAGTGATGAATTGCAGTAATAAATATGGTAACTTTTTAAATGTTGTTTGGATATCATGTTATCATTATGATAACCTTGTTCAATTTTTTAATCATATATGAGCATTGTTTTGGTTTACTGTATTAAATCAAATACCGTAATATCATAGTTTTTAGTATCGTAATATCATAGTTTTTAGTAGCTCATAACCTTAAACCTTGTACTAAAAAAGAATGCATAGGAAGTGTGTGTTTGACTTGTGGGTGATGATTTGTTTGTGTTCTATTTGGTTGTCTGTATTTTTTTTTTCTAATTTTGAGTAAGGTCTTGTATAGAGAAGGTGTTGTCGAAACTAATAAATGGATAGATGCAATAAATTAAAAAACCATAAACCATAGATTGAGAATATAATTTGAATATTCTTAATTATTTAGTTATATTATTTAGATGTTGAGGAAACATTTAGGGTCGAAACGGAGTGCTTTTGCATCTTCAAGTAGTAGTGCTCCTAATTTTGCGGTGTATTTAGGGCCCGATCATGAAGAAACACCTGATACACATTCTAATGATGCAAGCTTGTCGACTACGGGTCACAAATCTAGCATTCCATTTGACAGAGACCCATATTCTGGCAAGTTAATAGCGGATTAGAAGTTAAATTTATGCATGTAAGAAAAACATTTTAATTCAAATATACAATTATATTAATGATTACATGTTTATATAATCAACCACTAATTAATTGATTTTCAGATTCATAAATATGGAAGCTAAGTGAACGATAAGATCGATTATGAAATAATCAATGTAAGTTCTATTGTTTCAATAGAGCCAATGTAAAAGGCATCCTAAATGGATGCCCGTGGTTGAGGTTTGGTGGAGGAATTTTAAGGTTAGTAAATATATAAATAATACTTGTTTTTATTAATAAAAGATGTTTTTAAATTTATAAACTAATTATTTTTTAAAAAATAATTACAAGGAAAAATTTCAATGGGACAAGGAAATATATAGGGTGGCATGGCAAGTTTAGAAAAATCACAATGTAACTAGGTAAGTTTTAATATGTGAAGTTTAGATTTTTTTTTTTTATTGAATTGTAATTTTTTTTGTTATATATATAGTTCTTTTATGAGCTTTTGAACCAAATTGCATGATTAGTGGTATGACGTGCACTCTTATGCTAGAAGATATACCGAGTTAGATGACTTTGAGAACTGGAAGAATTATAGACTTCCCCACATCACTAGGAGCAATTAGGAGAGATATCTAAAGTTCTTCACGTTGGAGGGTTTTAAGAGGCGTTCATGGATTTAATCATCGAACAAAAACAAGGAGACTCATATGGTCCCATAAACAAGCATGCCAGTGAGTCGCTTCCTTTTACTAACAATGCAAAACGCCTGGTAAGTAAGCCTATTTTAATTTTGAGTATTTTTCTTAAAGTAATAGTTATTATTTGTGATAATGTTTAACTAGGGATTTATTTTGCAGGCTACACAACTTGGACACAAGCCAATTCCGATGGAGTTATACATGGAAATAGATATACGAAGGGAGGATACACACAATGAGGAGAAATAGTTTGTGGACAACTGAGCTGTGGAGTTTATTATAAGTCACCTTTTAGACATTTTGTATATTGTTTGGACTAATATTTTTTTATCCATATCTTTGACTTGTTTATTTTGTTATGTACGAACAATATAATGCCAACATGCGTGCTAAACATGGAGAGGACCCTTCGACCTATTTAGAATACGATTCAGAGTTGTGGTTCAAGGCTGGAGTAACCGGTAGACCCAATAGGAATCGGGTTTATAGTATCTCTATAGCTACAGCCTGAGATATGAGGTTAGGTGATAAGTACTTAAAAATATATTTTTATTAAGGTTCTATATTATCATATTGCACTTAAAGTATTATTAAATTATCTAACTTAAACATGTTTTATAATAACAAGTCTAATAATATAAGATATTTTTAATTTATAGTAAATGCTCAGTTTTAAAATCAGGTTTGTAAAATATGCATATCTCACAATTTAGAGGACTGATTGATGTGTTTGATTATTGAAATTGAGTAGATAAAGAGAGGGCTAAACTTGGAGAATAAATTCTAGTTGGGTTGGTTCAATTCAAATTGGTACATCATTTGGTTTTTGGGTCATAACTAGAGTTGTAGACATTGGAGTTAGGTGTGGTTTAACTTGATAGAAAGCTAAGATATATGCCTAAAACATTAATGAAGAGTTTAAGACTCAATACTGCCATTTTAAAGTTCAAATTTTAGCAATAAAAGAGAAATTTAAATTTATCTATCAGCCCATAAACTATTCAGTGTTCATCCCATTTATTTTTGTTGGAAAGTTGAGACAAATACCTACAACTTTTATGAAGATCATTTGTTCAAATTATGTTTCCATTAATGATGTTTTGTTTAGTGATCAAATCAATAGTTCTAAATTTTAGTCAATAAAAAAAGACATTTACCATACATTTAGACATCTTGGTTTTTATATCAAGATCTATGCTCTTACTTTCTTTCTTTGTGTTTTTGCAATGTCCAAGTTTTATTTCATGTTATATTCTCATTAATATTTTGTTTATGCTTATAATTTTCTTTATTATACTTAGTTAATTTATATAATAGCTATGTTCTTATCTCGTTTATTTATTTATTTTTCTTTTTAATCAAGTTTAGTTAAACTCATTTTTACCAAGGTGAAAAGGTTACACTAATGGTGTAAGAATAAGTATAGTACAAACTCAATATGAACTTTAAAGTTTAAATTCAAGAAAGTTTGCTATTAATATGTATTATAATTGTTATCTTAATCAATTTTAATACTTTGTTTGTTAAGTAGTTAGGCTAGATTCCTGGTGTACAATCCTTGACACAACAAATACTTGATTCTTTTATAGTCTACTGTATGGATAACCAACACATATGCTAAGAAAGGATCTTGATTTATTGTTAACATAAGTTAGCTCCATGAATACATGACAATATTTACAAGTATTGGCGTTACTCAAAAAAGGTAATTAATATGATCACGTTAATAAATTAAAACGAGCCATAAATGATAAATCATCTGATTGGAACCTCATTTGTTTGTGATCTTCAGTTGAGTAATAGAAAGAATTTGGACTACATTTATTTGACATACCATTAGTTGAGTAAAGAAACATAGTTTGGACTACACTTATCGGATTGGACCATACTTGTTTGTGATTTAACCTTGACAATTGTTTTATCTTTGTTAAATCTTTACATTAATATTACATCTTTTAGATTTCTTTAACTCTGTTTCTTTTATTATTTGTGGTTTTGTATAATCAACTTATTCGTGGATCGATCTTGGTTTTGCTAGGTTATTTAATACTCTAACACTCCTGTACTTGAAAAAAAAACATCAATTATTTGATCGTATCATCAGGTTGTAGCGTTTCGATCATAGACACCCCACAATTCAGCTCAAGTCAACCATCATTAGTCGTTGAGGAGTTGGTTGAACAATGAATTGGTGCTGAAATTAAGGCAAAGTATGAAGAACAAAAAAGGTAGCAATGGGAGGAGATGATTGCATACATGTCCGGTCATTATCCTCCCTCTTATGGACCTCCCGAGATTTTCCTCCCCTCTCTACGTCTATTTGCAACCTCTTGTTAATTAATGTTTATAAGTATTTGTAATTTATTTTTACAGTTAAATTAATACTATTAAATGTATTATTCAAGTTAAATAATTTGTTTAACTATTTAATATAAAATTGTTTTGATAGCATTAAAAGCAATACTACACCACCGATATAATCATTAACGAACATAAATTGTATTGGTTATTCTGTCGGTAAAACATGTCAATTTTTCTTGGAAATTACAGAAAATTGCTAAGTCTTTTGATGTAAACCGACAGAATCATTGATAAAATATGGTTTTCAATGAATTTATTGGGTATCTAGTAGAAAAATAAGATGTATTACTAACATGTTATCTATGAAAAGTCCATCAATAATATTTTATCTACTGATATACCAACAAAACGGATCTTCGTATATTTTTATAATTGATAATAATAATATTTTGTCAATTATTTTATTGGGTATCTATTAGAAAAATGAGATGTATTACTCACATGTTATCTATCAAAAGTCCACCAATAATATTTTACCACCACAAACTGATCATCACATATTTTTATCATCAATAATAATATTTTGTCGGCCAGTGATTAAATTAATAATTAAATAACAACGGATATGAAATCATCAACGTGATTCTATCTAATGACACGATTCCATCAGACATGCTTTTGCTGATGGATAAACAGCTTTTTCATGGACGCAATATGACGTCGGTATAGTTCATTTCTGTGGTGGTGATTGCAAGTCAGAGAGAACATTAATTAACGTGTCCTATATGCAATAAATATATAAATACAAAGCGGAAGACTCAATTATTAAATTCAATAGTCTAATGATTTGGTTGCTTTATTTCTTACAAATAAACATACAGTTTAAAACCATCTGCATTTTTATTTGATGTTTGTGAATTCTTATTTTATGTATTGTAATAGATTGAGAATTATAAAATTAATTAATGATTATGATAATTGGTTTCCTTGTGATTAAATATTATTAGGATATATTTTATTAGCTTTTTTGATTTTTTTTATTTGATAATAAATCCAAAACTCAATTTTATGTATCCAAATAATACAATATATCTAAGCTAGCTTTTGGTGTCATATCTACAAAATTACTTAATGGGTCCATATATAATGAAAAATAATGGCATTTTATAGTTTTTTTTATTACCGACATTCTTAGTTTTTCTTACAAATATATTATAGAAAATGATACACTAGCTTTTAACATGAATATTTAATTTTGTTTTTACTATAGAATATAATTTATATTATTGTTTAACGTGTTTATTTAATTGATTTTTAATTTAATTAGAGAATGAATTGGTAGGAATTGAACTCGTAATTATTTTGTCATCTAAATTATGATACTATTTTAAAAAGAATTATTTTAACCAAAAAATTTCAATACACATAAGTAAATATAACCTAACAATTAAATTAGAGTGATTGAAAAAAATGATGTTTTTCTTTTGACAAACCAGACATGGTAGCTTCTTGTGACTCTTCTTTGAGTCAAAAGTTTAAAAAACAAGTTAAATTAACTTGAAAAAGTCATACAAAAAATAACCATAAAATACTTAACAAGTAGAGTTTGATTTAAT
>Ga0307510_10006293_pt1 | contig 14161 bp, 12 predicted proteins | sample 12_EM_MG_FD_207224 | JGI IMG/M metagenome (GOLD analysis project Ga0307510, IMG submission 207224) | Populus trichocarpa ectomycorrhiza microbial communities from riparian zone in the Pacific Northwest, United States - 12_EM | ecosystem: Host-associated > Plants > Roots > Unclassified | place... | reverse complement strand
GAACGCTCACAAGACGTGAATGCACAGGATGATGAAAAGTGGACTCCGTTGCATCTCGCATGTCAAGGTGGATATGCGGCGTTTGCTCGGGCGCTTGTCGAGCATGGCGCGAATGTTAATGTGATAGCCAAGTACAAGTGTACACCGCTGCATCTTGCGTTGAAAGGCGGACACGTGGACTCTGCTCGGGTGCTGGTCGATCTTGGTGCAGATGTGAATGCCAAGAACAAGTACAAGTCGACTGCGTTGCATCTAGCATTGAAGGGCGGACATGTGGAATTCGCTCGGGTGCTCGTCGAGCATGGTGCGGGTGTGAATGTACTGGATAATCACAGGTCCACCCCGTTGCATCTCGCATTGAAAGACGGACATGTGGAATTCGCTCGGGTGCTCGTCGAGCATGGTGCGGGTGTGAATGTACGGGATAATCACAGGTCCACCCCGTTGCATCTCGCATTGAAAGACGGACATGTGGAATTGGCCCGGGTGCTTGTCAAGCATGCAAATTCCCAGGACAATTACGAGGCCACATTGAACATCGCGTTGGAGGGCGATGTGGAATTCGCTCGGACACTCCTCGAACTTGGCGCGGATGTGATTACCCAGGGCAATTCCAAGTCTACTCCCTTGCATCTCGCATCGAGGGGCGGACATGTTGAATTCGGTCAGGTACTCATCAAGCATGGCGCGGATGTGAATGCCCAGGACAATTTCAAGTCTACTCCTTTGCATCTCGCGTTGAAGGGCGGACATGTGGAATTCTGTGAGGTGCTCATCGAGCATGGCGCGGATGTGAATGCCCAGGACAATTCCAAGTCTACTCCTTTGCATCTCGGGTTGAAGGGCGGACATGTAAAATTCTGTCAGGTTCTCATCAAGCATGCCGCGGATGTGAATGCCCAGGACGATTTCAAGTCTACTCCTTTGCATCTCGCGTTGAAGGGCGGACATGTAGAATTCGGTCAGGTGCTCATCAAACATGGCGCGGATGTGACTGCGCAGGACAATTCTAAGTCTACTCCCCTGCATCGAGCGTTGGAGGGCGGGCATGTAGAATTCGGTCAGGTGCTCATCGAGCATGGCGCGGATGTGAATGCCCAGGAAAATGGCAAGAACACTCCCTTGCATCTCGCGTTGGCGGGCGGACATGTAGAATTCGGTCAGGTGCTCATCGAGCATGGCGCGGATGTGAATGCCCAGGACAATTCCAAGTCCACTCCCTTGCATCTCGCGTTGGAGGGCGGACATGTAGAATTCGGTCAGGTGCTCATCGAGCATGGCGCGGATGTGAAGGCCCGGGACAATTCCAAGTCCACTCCCTTGCATCTCGCGTCGATGGGGGGACATGTAGAATTTGGTCAGGTGCTCATCGAGCATGGCGCGGATGTGAATGCCCAGGACAAGTACAAGTCCACTCCTTTGCATCTCGCGTCGAGGCGCGGACATGTAGAATTCGGCCAGGTGCTCATCGAGCATGGCGCGGATGTGAATGCCCGGAACAATCACAAGTTCACTCCTTTGCATCTCGCGTCGACGGGCGGACACGCAGAAGTCGGTCAGGTGCTCATCGAGCATGGCGCGGATGTGAATGCCCAGGAAAAGCACAAGTTCACTCCCTTGGATCTCGCGTCGATGTGCAGACATGCAGAATTCGGTCAGGTGCTCATCGAGCATGGCGCGGATGTGAATGTACTGGACAATCACAAGTCCACTCCCTTGCATTTCGCGTCAGGGGCGGAGATGTAGAATTCGATCAGGTGCTCATCGAGCATGGCGCGGATGTGAATGCCCAGAACGATACCGGTTCGACCCCGCTGCATTTGGCATCCGGAGCTGGGCACGTAGGAGTGGTTCGGAAGCTTCTCGAGTGTCATGCGGACACAGGTTTGCAGGATATTATGGGTGGGACTCCGCTGCAGCGCACATCGAGTGAGGGTCATCGCGACATCATGCAATTGCTTTCGGATTACGAGTCTGCGCGTCATAGCACACTGTGATTTTAGCAGATATGTAGCTTTATGAGGCGACTTCCATAACCACGTGCGAATCGGAATAGATCGGTTACGTCGGAGATTCATCGCAATCATCAACATCAAAACCCGCCCGGGCCACTGCCCTCCCATAGTCCGAGTGGCAGAGCAACTCAACGGTTGGACATTTCTCCTATCTCGCCGCCCCATTTCCTGCGGTTGTTCCTGTTGTCCTCTCACCATTGATCGTAATTTGTCTGGCTGCCATCACGTAGCGCCTCGATGACTGTACGCGTTTAGATGTATTTTCTTGATTTCTACAGTAGTACCTATTCTCAGCCTTAACGGGGATACCCTTTCCTGTGTTCTGTGCTCGCTGAAATATTGGCTATTGTTCTGACGGACTGTGTCATAAATCAAAACTCATTCTAAGACACAGCAGACGATCCTTACAGCATACCATCACGAATGTACCCACCTGCCCGCACTGCCCGCAAACCACACCCGGCCTTTCGGCAGGATGATTGTGGTTAGCGTCGGGCACGCACGCGCCCAACACTCCGCAACCGTCGCCTCGTCATCGAGCTCATAACGCGACTCACCACTAGCCATGAACGTGAGAAACCGCAGGCCGGCAAAGGTTTCAAGCAGCGGTACAGACGCCAGCAACGTGTCCTGTCCTCCGCACTCAGCACGGGTGTATCCATAGGAATGGTAATAAAAAAAAGGAAGATAAGAGCGAACATACGAGATTGTATTGCTGCACGAGGGCGACGATGTGTAGTGCCTCGAGGTGAGGCAGGTGTTTGGCGAGCTGTGGGAAGAGCTCGTTCGGTGCTGACGCATCAACGATGAGGATTGTCAGGCGTCGGACGGGGGTCGAGGTCTGGGCAAGAACTTGGAGTGCGCGGTATCCATGTTCGGAGAACAAGGTGAGAGATATGCCCTCCACGGGTCGCGTTGCGATCACCTTAGTGTTCCATTAATTCCAATCTGACAGAAAAGGGTGGGACACGCTGCTCAGGTATACAAGTACGTACCTCTCCGAGGGTGTCCGGATCGACATAAACTGACCGGAAGGTCTCGAGGTGCGGGAGAGCGGATGGCGGGAGCGTGAAGGGATCTGACGCGCATGAGAGTGTGCCTCGCAGCGAGAGGTCGCGGATTTCAGGCTGGGACCCAAGGAAAGCGGCCAAATCTGGGTCGAGCCTATAATATTCATTCAACTCCGCAGACTTAGGAACAGGTGATACAAGAATTCGCGTTACCTGATGGAAGTCGCGAACGAGCGGAGCCGGAATGGGGCGTCTCTGGGGAATATCCATGCGAGGGCGCGGTGTCTATTTTCGTGGACCGATACCTCGATGCTCAAAGATCGTAGGCGCGGAAGTCGCCTGAGGACCTTGGCTATGAGGAGCTCGAGCGCGAATAGGACTCTATTTTCGATGAAATCGAGCGAGAGGCTCTTGAGGAGCTCGCACCGCGTTGCAGGAGCATTCGCGAGCGACAACAAGAGTCGCACGGCGCGGCGGGCGGGAAGGTCGCCGATGTTGCGGTATAGGATGCGTTCGGCGATGGGGTTGAGAGATTTGCTGACGAGGAGCAGTGGGTGGAGGTCGTGGGGCCAGAATAGAAAGGTCAGTATGTGGTCGATGAGTTCCAAAGGGAGGGCCATCAGCGTCGCGCTTTTGCTCATGGCCATGGTCGTTGTCGTTGCGGTCATTTGGGTTCGCAGTATGATCCGAGGATGAGGCTGAGTTGGAAGACCGGAATGATGTGGGTGCTGTGACAATCAGTGAATAAATTGAATCAACCACGGCGTCTGCGGCGTCCGAAATTGAAAGAGGTTGTCCGCAATCCGGCCTAATCCGGCCCGCTCCGCGCTTCATCCAGTGACGACTTCAGATTGAGGTGGGTCGGTTCCGCTACCACCACCATGGTCGGTTTTTCCTCACCTGAGGCAAGGATGGGACTCTTGTCCCTCGAGTAACTTCGGCCCAACGCTCACCTGTTAAAACCTAGCCCTACCAGGCCTACCTACATTACCCTCCATTTGTATACTTCACCCATTGTCATCGCACCTCCATAGACATTCATTGTCACCCTTTCCACCAAATGATCATCTGGCCCACTAAGAGTCCTTATGCTCTCGTTGAGTGACCACCCTACAGTAAATGCATGCTCAAACGATGTGTCGTCCAAAGCCCCTCAACGAGAAATCTACCCTTCCCTTCGATAACGAAACCTCCCATCCCTGCAACACAGGGTACAACCACACAAGTTGCACTCCCTTGAAAGGCCCCATTTTCCACGCCAACTGGTCCATGCTCCTACTCTACATCCTCCCCAATTAGATTCCTGTCATGCCACATGCCACCCAGCCACCAACACGAGCACATCGCTTAAAAATTCCAAACTCCACCCTATTGTCCACATCTCCGAACTCCCTGCACTGCAACCTCATGCCCCACTAACTACCAAACTGTCCACCCTCTGGTAATCAACAACAGACTCACACAGGACAATATCATTGCATCCGAGATAAGACCGAACAAACCCTTCACAGACCTAGTAAAAGCCACCTGGAAACCCGCGTTTACTGCAACTGGGAGACTCCCTAACATCTGATAACTCACCGTGAGGTTTTTAGTGGGTAGGAGAGAGTTGTGTCCTCTGCCCAGAAGAGGCTACAACCCTGAGTCCCACACTGCCCCCCACCAGGGGCATGCATAAATCGGCATTTTCATCCTCACACCTGGGCTCCAGCCCGGCTACAGCGCGTCAAGTAGGGCTGATGGTAAATCTCCTGCTACTTGACACTTATTCTAAGTAGTTAGTCTAGAAATTAACTACGAGGAATAAAAGCGCTTTCCAAAAAAAAAAAAAAAAAAGATTGAGGTGGGTCCATGCGGTACGATATTGTCTCTGGAAAGCATAAAAAAGTGTGTAAGTCTATTACTATCACTCCATATGAAATACGAAATGAATATGAGTGTCAGGGTACTATTGGAATTTATTTATTTATTTCTATCATTGTCAACATATCTATTCAAGGTCACGCACTTGTACTTGTTCTCTCCTCGCTCCCAAATCTCGTTTATCAAAGTTTCCGAATCATCTGTACGCCATCTTCGAGATTCCCTGACAAGCTCCCTGGGGTGTATACAGTGTCGGACAGCAAAAATCGACAAAAAAATTAAAAGATGTAATTTAGTTAGAAAAGCTCAAAAAGAGATTCTTCAAAAATGTGATTAAAAAAAGATCGTCCAAAGGCAAATTTAATGCATGTGATTTGGAAACCCCTCCAATCGACTTATTTTGATCGTCTGAGTCCGATCCCGGTCTCCGATTGGGCTGGAAAAATCCGTGAGAAGACAGGGAAACCACATGAGAGAGGGTCAGGGGACCCAGCACGTGATAGCGCAGCGGTCGGGTGATAACGATAACGGGACACAAATGAAAGAAAACCATCTATTGAACGCATTTAAATTACAGACACTGGCTAAATAAAATGATCCCAGTCGAGACAGGGCAACACATAAGGTGTGCCGTCCTCAGACCGGGCCCTGCGCGGGTGCGGTTATCGTGTCCGGGCAAAGGGTGGTGGTGGCAACGCAAGTGCCGATAAGAGAAACGTGCCAGCGCAACACCGAAAGCATTTCCACTTTTATGCGCTGGCCCAAACCCCTAGTCAGAGGATTCGACTATCGCCCCCCATGCCGCCGCAACGTCGAGGTCGAGGCCGCCCACAAAAAGAGAGGAGGGGAAGGCAGAAGACCCAGACTCGCTCCCCGAATCCAGGTCAATCGCACCTTCACATCACACGTCCCTCGGATGACATCGGCCGTCTCTCGGATGAAGTCATTGAGAGTGTTGAGGTCGTTGATGACTCGGAGATCAACTCAGATACCGGGGTTCCCGCAAAGTGGGACCCGCATGCAGGCATGAAACCATCGCAGGGTGATGATGGCGCATCCGACGGAGAGCTTGAGCTGGAAGACGACCTCCCATATGGAGGTGCGATTGAAGTGAGCCGTCCAATGGTCAAGATGATGGCCGCCTTGGGTGATAATGACGAGTGGCTCCCATGGAGTGAGCAGAAGAAGAAGGACGCTAGAATAACAGGTGAGATCATCCGCCCAAGCCAGGAAATTGGGGGAACTCACTGGTGTCAAGGGAAAAGAAAGTCCCATTGGCATGGGCCTGATATTGCTGCGAAATCGGAGCGAACGCAGCGACGTCCCCACCACGTTCAGGCGATGAAGAACCAGAAAAAACTCACCGCTTTAGGATTCAGAATTACGTCCCCTCACCCATCCACATCACCCTCGACATCTGCACCTTCGTCGCGGGCCTTGTCCGTGCCTGTGTCGAGAACATCATCCATGGGGCCATCTTGTGTGTCGTCGGCCATGCCATCCCCAGCACCTTCGCCCATACCATCCCCATCTTGTGTGTCGTCGGTCGTGCCGTCCCCAGCGCCTTCGCCCATACCATCCCCTGAGCCATCCCTGAGGCTCCTGATCGCGCCATCTCCTGTGGATGTGAGTCAGAGCGGAAGCGCACCTGTCCTTGATGATGACAAGGGCATGTTGGATCCAAGCGAGGACGACGGCGACAGGGGGGATGATGAACAGGAGGACGACGACCAAAGGGACGATGGCCGGGAGGATGATGACTTGGAGGACGACTTGGACAAGCCGGTCACTTCGGATGTCGAGGAGGACACTACTGACAACTTCCTGGAGGCCAGCGGATGCTTGCCAAAGCCGAAGGAAGATGTCCGTGGGTGGGAGGACCTGAGGGATAAGATCAAGAAAGACATAGAGGAGGCCCACAAACAAAATGAACCGCCCAAGCACATAAATCAACTCCTTATCCTCCGGAATTTCGCTACGCTCCAACTCTGAGGGGATGGACGCATCGTCGCGAGCATGAAGATCGCTGAGCAATGGACGGACGGCGTGGGCACCCACTTTGCCCGCCAGATTCGATTCCTTGCACGTCATTACCAGCTTTTTGAACAGCTCCCGCCCGAGAAACGAGGAAAGTACATGAACAGGTCATTATTGAGTGACAAGCAGGTGCAGACAGCGGCGAGGACATACCTAACGGGCCTCCCCACGGGCGAAGTCACCCCGTCACGCTTCCGTCGCATGCTGAACGAGCGCATCCTCCCATTGCTCGGGTACACCCTCACAACTGGGCTGTCGGAACGCACAGCTCGGCGATGGCTTGTGAATTTGGGTTGGAGGAGTAAGGTGTTGAGGAAGGGCGTTTACATGGATGGCCATGAGAGGCCAGACGTGGTGGAATATCGCAATAATGTCTTCCTCCGTGATATGGCATCGCATCAGAAGAAGATGGTGAGGTGGGAACAGCAGGAGTCCGAACTCGTGCGCATTGATCCAGTGTTGATGCCGGGCGAAAAGCGAATCATTGCGATGTTCCAGGATGAGAGCACGTTCCATGCAAATGAGTACAGATCAACGATATGGTGCGTACCGACATTCCTATGTCCCAGGGATCGCTCTCATGATCTTGAAAAGGGGGAGGGAAGGTGAGCAAAAGCTCATGAAGAAGGGGAGAGGACGGCTCATTCACGTGTCGGATTTTGTGGAGGAGGAGAACGGACGACTGGTCATCCGCAATGAAGACGGCAACATAGTGAAAGATGCACGCTGTATCACACATCCCGGGGCCCAGGGAGATGCATGGTGGGATCATGCCCAGCTCCTTGCCCAAGTCGACAAATCAATCACCATCTTCGAAGAGGCGCATCCTGGCTGTGTTGCGCTTTTCGTGTTTGATCAGTCGTCGGCCCACGCGTCGCTCGCTTCAGATGCGCTCCGTGCATTTGACATGAATAAAACCAACGGGGGGAAACAGAGGAAACAACGGGACACTGTGATCCCAATGAACAATCCGTACCTGGCATTCTGTGGGAAGGAACAGAAAATGACAACGGAAAGTGGCGACGCGAAAGGGCTCCAGCAAACACTGGAAGAGCGTGGGTTCAGTTTCGACAAGAAATTGAAAGGGAAATGCTCCCCAGTTTGCTCCTTCGAGAATGAGACATGCTGCATGGCCCGAATTCTGAGCAAGCAGGATGATTTCTGGCTTCAAAAATCTCAATTGGAGGAGAAGATTACTGAACAAGGACACCTTTGCATCTTCCTTCCCAAGTTTCACTGTGAACTGAATCCTATTGAAATGGTTTGTTTTCATTTTATTCCATTGCTATCTACTTCTCAATATGTACAGTATTGGGGCTGGTGCAAACACCGGTACCGACAGGTTCACAAGAAGACGTTTGCAGATGCAAAAAGCACCACATGTGAATGTCTTGATGGGTGCCCGGTTGATGTTATCAGGCGGTTTTTCAACTGCTCCTGGCGATTCATGGCAGCATATCGTGAAGGATTGACTGGCAAGGCGGCAGAATGGGCTGTGCAAAAACAGAAGTCTCACAGGCGGGCTGGAGAGCAGGCGATGAAGTCGATTGAGGCTGTTGTTGATAGAAATTGACCCCAAAATGGTACTCATAATACAAAAATTTCGGTCCCAAAAATCATCCAACAGTAAAAAGCATGGGAAAGTCCTGAGAAGTGTGTTTTTGGACGTATTCAGGCCCTCTGATCACGATTCCGGGGTCCATTTGCCCTGGAAAAATCTAGATCGGGCGCTAGCAAAGTTGTCGATTTTTGCTGTCCGACACTGTACACCATGAAACCCGTTTATCATACGATTACGTGATGTCAGAGATGCGGGGTCACGTGATAATATTCCCACACGATCGAGGACAGCGCGTCAGTTGTTCGAGTTTGTTCATCGGTCACCGTTGTTCGTTCTCTCACGCTCGAGCCCACATATCCCGACCCCCCTGCAGCAACCTCATCCTCACGATGGCCACTCAATCCAAGATCCCATGGGACAAGCTCAAGGCAGACACCCTCCGCGCAATCTGCCGTGATTTTGGCGCGAACCCCGGAAAGCGCAAGCGCGAGGGCATGCTCAAGTTCCTTCGTGCAGTAGAGTCAACCGGTCGTGCGTCCCGTCTCCGTTCTCCCCATTCTCCCGCAGTTCTCTGATAAATGCATCCCCCGCGATGCTATCGCCCCCTGGTATCGGACACATACAGTCGACGAGGCCCTGAAGCTCAACATCGAAGACAAGGACGACACCTCTCCCCGCCGACCATCAGTCAAGCGCGCTCGCCCAGCCGAGGAGCAGGCTACTGGCGGTGTTGCGCCTGCCGAATCCGCCGCCGAGGGCGCTGGCAGGCCGAAGCGCAAGGCCGCCCCTGCGCCCGCGACAGAGGCCCCCGTGAAGAGCCGCGGTAAGAAGGCCAAGACTGAAGCTGCGGTTCCAGCGCCAGCGCCCACGACAGCGGCGGCGTCGGCAGCACCCGCGTCGAAGTCCAAGAAGGGCGGCGAGAAAAAGGCCAGCGCTGCTGATGACGAGGCGGCCAAGGATCAACAGGAGGCGGATGATGTAGATGCGCTCGCTGCTGAGCCCGCAAAGAACGTCGAATCCTGATCAAGGTGCGATTTTTTTCCCGCTTTTGTTTGGACACAGGTCGACCTGGTTGCATTTCGCGTCGAGTGGGCGGACATGCGGAATTCGCTCTGGGGCTCGTCGACCATGGTGTGGACGTGAATGCCCGGGACTTTGACGAGTTGACTCCGTTGCATATCGCGCTGAAGGGCGGACACGTGGAAATTTCCTGGTTGCTCGTCGAGCATGACTCGGATGTGAGTGCCACTTCGGTTCCTTTTCAACGACGCTCGACCTTAAGCTTCAAGAGTCATTCAACGCCACAACGTCCCACTGGCGATCCTCACACGGCACTTTTTTTTACTTCTATAAGCACTTCTACGGTGACTGGGGTTGGGGGGAGGGGGAGAAGAGAATCGCGCACAGTTGGACCTCCTGGAAAGACTCTTGGTATCCCCTTTTAATTACCCAGGGACTGTCTATGGAGTCAAGGAGCAGTGATTAACAGCATTAGTGCGCAGCGTAGCAACAAGGAAGTCGGCACAACCATGGGTCTCAGACTAGGTATTACTACTAGTTGCATGTCCCTCGGACGTGTTACAGTCCGGCTCATGGTACCAAACGTATCGGATGGATCCGAGGTCATTCCGTATTTGTAAATGAGACGTACCGTACTTCTCATCAATGGTAGGAACGATCGTGAGTACCGCCCAATCTGCGACCCATAACGGTACCTTTTTGGCAAAGTAATGGACACATATTCTGGTGCTATGTTCCCCACCTTTCGATGCATATGTTGCGTTAGGGTGCGTTCGGTAACATTTTTTCAATGCGAGATACCAGCCAAATCTTTTTTTCGTCCAAACATTATTTCGTGTGAAAAATTGTGCTGTTCGGTAATGTTTTCACGCGCGTGAAAATGTTATTTGGGTCTGATAACGCCAGCCAACCCGAAATACGACTTGGACCCTCGATTTCGTTGAGATTGCGTGACTGTGTGACGCCAGGTGTGACTCGCATGTGACTTGTGTGATGTAACACTCACATACATCAACGGAATTTCCTCACGTGCAGGCACATCCTGGGTCATGTGTTGTCACGTGCACGCACACATCCGAAAAGAATTTATTTATTTGGTTCGTGAAAATGAGGTGTTCGGAAAACACAAAAAATTTCTGAGGCCTCAAAACCACATCTCTATTTGGCACCCCCTCAGATTGAGATCACGCACAAACATTATTTGGCCCAAAAAGTTACCGAACGCACCCTTAGCCATGTGCGGATCGGAATCAGAATAGATGAGCCACGTCAGCGCAGAAAAGTTGAACCATGGTGTTTGTCAACATGTTTCTGTCACCAACTTCATCGTGATCACCGACTCCAAATGCCACCACCACACCCTTCCATAGTCTGAGACGAAATCACTCGTTGTGAGGACTTCTCATATCACTGCCTTAGCCCTTTCAAATTTTTCTCTCTCCCTCTCCTCTCTACAGCGTAGCGTGGCACCTCGGTGACCGTACTCTCTTTCATATGTATTTTCTTAGTTTCTATTACCTGGGCTATTCCTTAATTCGCGTACACTTTCCTGAACGTTCTGTAGTCACCAAAAAACATCGGCCACTGTTTTTGACGGACAGTGTCGTATTTATATCCCATTTCAAAGAAACACCAGGCGATCCTCACAGACTGTCATCACAAATATACCCACCCACCCACCCGCACTGCCCGCAACTACACCCAGCCTTTAGGGAGGATGACTGTCGTCAGCGTCGAGCACGCGCGCGCACAGCGTTCCGCAATGGTCACCTTGTCGTCAAGCTCATAACGTGACGCGCCACCGGCCATGGACGCGAAAAATCCCAATCCAGTGCACGCTCCGAGGAACGGCGCCGACGTGAGAAAAGTGCCCTACTCTCAATGCCCGGCGCAGGTGTATTCTTGTGGAGGGAAAGTGAAGCGTTTTAACGGACAAGATTGTACTGCTGCACAAGGGCGACGATATCGAGATGAGGCAAGCGTACAGTGAGTCGCGGGAAGAGCTCGTTTGGTGTTGGCACGTCGATGAGTATTTTCAGGTGCCGGACGGGCGTCGAGTTCTAGGTGAGTACTCCGAGCGCACAGTATCCACGTTCTAAGAACGAGAGGAATACCCCCCACGGGTCACGGTGATCGTCTATCAATTCCATCTGCCAGAAAAGAATGGGGAATAGCTGGACAGATAGGCACGTACCTCGCCGAGGGTATCCGGATCGACCTGTACTGTACAGAAGGCCTCGAGGTGTCGGAGCGTGAAAGGAACCGAAATGCTACTAAATCTGGGTCGAGCTCATAATTCCCATTCACTGTTCGCAGAATTAGGAAGGGACGATACAGGACGTACCTGATGCCAGTCGCAAACGAGCGCAGCCAAAATGGGGCGTCCCAGGGGAATGTCCACGCGACGGTGCGGTCTGTTTTCAAGGACAGATACCTCCACGCTGCGAGAGCCCAGATGGGGCAGGACGGCAGCCACCTGAGCGGCTTGGCTATGAGCAACTCGAGCGCGGTCAGGACTCTGTTTTCGATGAAACCAACCAAGAGGCTCTTGACGGGCTCGCATCATGTCGAAGGGGCATTCGTGAGCGAGAACAAGAGTCCCATCGCGCGAGAGGCGGAGAAGTCGCTGATGTTGCGGTGTCAAACACATTCTGCGATGGGGTTGAGGAATTTTCTGAAGAGGAGCAGCGGATGGAGGGCGTGCGACCAGGAAAGCGATGTCAGCATATATGTGGTCTGTGAGCTCCAGAGGGAGGGTCATTAGCGTGGCACATTTTCATGATGCGCATGGTCGTCTCGGCCGTTTGTGTTTGTAGCAAAATCCTAGGATTGAGAGGCGGAAGGCTGCAACGGTGAGAGATAGAAAACAACGACGGTGGGCTGTGGTTTCAATCAAAGACTTGCTGCAGTTGGAATGGCTGGCACCATACGGGTCCGTGGAACCTGGGTCGAGCGCTCTCTCGGAAAAATCTCGGTCAAACTAGCAGATTAGACAACTCATTTACCTGCTCTTGGCTGCAAGCCCACCAAAAAAAGAAGGGAGATTGTTTTCAATGAACAAAGGTAGAAGCGCACAAGGCGGGCATGGAAGCAGAAGCAGGCGCAGAGATCCGCATTACGCGGAGGTTGAATTGTCCCTCGATTTGGATAACCACTTTCTTACCTGGCCGCCTGATCCGCACAGCGACGCCGCCTCGGTTGGTCCGTGGAGGCACTAGGCAGACTCGAGGCGTGCGAGAGTCGGTTGGCATTTTTCACGGCAGCGGTGTGATCATCCACTTCAGGGCAAATCGATCACGACTAACGTAGCACACAGCTCAAAACTCCGTAGAGTAGGCACCCTACGAGGCAGTGGGTATAGGCGGCACGCTTTCAAGTTCCCACACTGCGCGGCAAAGACGCGACCTTAAGTCAGTCATTGATCAGGCTGCGTGATGCTCATAGACGTAATCAAAGTCAATGACCCCGCAAGGGCCCTAGAGCGTCCCATCACAAATGCAATTGGTATCACAGAGTCGTACAGCTCGTACCGGAAAGGATGGAAAGGCAAGGATAAGGGATAGATATCACTGGTGTTTCTGCGTTGTAGCCGAGACTTGGAAATCGTCGATTGGCAGCAGCTCTTGAGCCCAGCTATGCAAACTGTAAATCGAGGCGCGAAGAGTCGGGGATGTTGGAAAGAACGGATAATGTCGGGAGCCGGGCCTGGAAACACAACGAGAAGGAAAACAAATGAATTGAGGACAGTGACGAGATACACTATGGAATCGGGAGTTGTCACCAAAGATTATGTACTACGGTTGCAAAGGTGGGATCAGCGACTCAGTGAAAGAAAAGCGGGCAATAGAACTGGGGTTTCCTCACTCGGTCAACGATCCGTAACGAGACGGCGATGTCTGGCTACTCCGCATACCCAGTAGCCGTCCCTCCGCACCAACACTGCCCTATCATGCCGGGTTTCTTGGCCATAGGTCTCGGGAACACCCATGTGGCGGAGTACTGGTGAGAGCATCGCTCCGATGGGGCGAAAGCGACGAGTGAGGCAGGGAAGTTTGGGTTATTTCCATGGACTTTCAGTAAGAGGGGACGTGGGGGAGTACACTGCCACACTGGCAGTCAAGACTTGGCTTCAGCACTGGCACATGTCGTCGCGATGGTGTGACGTGGAAGAAGGATTACTCGCCTTGTGATCTTGCTAGCCCTTAGCTTAGGTAGTACTGAAAATGGAGAATAGACTTTCTTGCGCCGACGGAATGCGCAGAGGTAGAGGCGACGGGGAAAGGAAGCAGCCGGGCCTCCGCGCCGATGCTTTGTTGCGCTGCCACGTGGGAATGAGCTCTGCATGTCCGACATGTGACCCGGCCCGGGGGCTGTGTCGAGGTGTGCCAGTCCTGCGCCTCATTGTTTCCTCGAGCTTCAGGTCCTCCACACGTCCATCGTCTGTCCTATCCCCCCACCTCCTTTATTTTTCAACTCCACACATTTCTTCCATCTCTTTGTTACGATGAACGATTCTTCCAGTACTAGACTTCAGTTGCTCTTCGACGCTGCCCTCCAGAGCTATGAAAAACAGACTGGGCTCAAATTGATCGACCACCCTCTCGCTAGACAGCTCGAGAATTGCCATACGGCCAACTCTGTCATGGACACTCTCC